>BNJU01002686.1_pt1 | contig 60804 bp, 83 predicted proteins | sample 8539281 | NCBI WGS metagenome assembly BNJU01 (sample SAMD00202456, study PRJDB9452) | human saliva metagenome | isolation source: human saliva | place: Japan
TCATTTTCATGAAAAAAAGTGAGAACTAGATTTCATTTTTCAGTTCTCACTGGTTATTTTTAACTCACTTTGAATTTTAATTGTTTTTGAGCTTTGTTTTTAGGCTTACTATTTTTTAGTAAGGCTGTGAGATTTTCAGCTTGAGCCATAATACCATTGTTATCCATAGTTCCCAAAGTCAGATTATTTCGCAAACCAACCAAGGTTTCGCTAGCATTGGATTTAAGGTTTGCATCTGTGACTGTCTTTAATAGTTCCTCTGCTTCTTTAAGCTTTAGCTTCTACCTTTTCAGTCTCAACCTGTGGTTCTTCTGGTTCAACAGGACTTTCCTCTTCAGGTTCTTCCTCTGGTTTATAGTTATTAGTAGGATCTTGACTATTATCTTTTTTACCCAAGACATGCTCGCTAGCATTTCCCCAACCATCATTTGAATGTGGACGTTCATCTGGATGTTCTACATAGTACTTAATCGTTGCAAACAAGTCTTCAAGACTATAACCGTTTCGGTGCCTTATAAGATTTATCATCAAACCAAGCGAACTTGATATTATGGTAATGATCCTTGTGAGGAATAATTAGATTACCATTTTTTACTGCTACAGTATGTTCAACATTATAAGGTAAACGAACCAATGGAATTCGTTTTTCACCTTTAACGCGTTCGTAAATAGATGCTGCGCTTTCCCCATTTGGATTTGCCTGGGTCGCACTATCTTCAGATGGAGGGTTGATATTTTTCTCTTTGGTATAGGCTTGAGCCTCGGATTTTTCTTTATCGGACAAACTATCCTTACCAATCCAGTGACTATGACCCATATGTGGTGTTACATAGGCATCCCCCTCATCACTGATAATATCATGGGCATCAAAGATGTAGCCATCCGATGTTGTGTACTTATCTGCTAGCTGGGCTACACGAACTTCATCGTCACTATACTCGATTTGTGAGTTTGGCTTACCAAGACGTTCTGGATGACTAATAGGTGCAATAAATTTAAGCAAGTCATCGACAAAGGCTACCTTGTTTACATGTTCATCATTTAATCTTTCTAGCAATTGATCTAAAGTCTGGAAGTCAGATAGCCGTCCCTTATTTTCAAGTAGGTTCCTATGCGTTTGCTCCAACAAACTATAAGCCTTATCATAGAATTCCTGATCTCGAGGATAGACTGTGAGTTTCTTATCTGCAAAGGTATGCGCTGGTGTAGCCACCTTATTCAGTTCTTTCTCAAAAGCTATAAGATTCTCTTTAGACAAATCCTTACTCAAGACATAACGTAAAACTCCCTTTTCTTCTAGGACATAGCCCTGACCAACTTTTCTGACTACTTGTTTGGCAAGCTCCTCATTAGAATGGTTGTCAGGAAGTGGAACTGGTGCTGGTTGCGGATTTGGGACGGGCTGAGGAACTGGTTTTAATGTAGGATTTGGCCGTAAACTAGCTGCTCCAGGCGCTGAAATATTCCCTTGATTTTTAACTGGAATCATCCGTGCAATCTTTTCTTCCAGAGCAGACATTTGAGAATAAGGGATAAAATGATAGTGATCCCCATGAGGTACCGCTACCCCATTTGCTGTTCTTTTCGTAATTTGCGCTGGATCAAAGACAAGCCCATCTGATTCCACATGTCGTTGGCTGAGTGGCAAGGCATAAAGTTGTTTCAAAAGACTAGATACGTCTTCACTTGGACTTGCTTGATAACTATTATCCACTTGTGGGCTAACACTTGGAGTCCATCTTCTAGTATTTGCCTCAACATTGCTTTGATTCGTTTGTCCATATGAACTACTATTCGAAGCATCTGATGAGCTGCTAGAAGAATTTGTTGACGGTCGATACCCAACTGAGCTTGTTTGGCCACCTTTACCAGATAGGAAGGCTTGGGCCGCAGCAAGTTCGCTAGCTGATAAGTCACTTTTAGGAATATAATGGAAGTGATTGCCATGTGGAACGATGTAAGCATCGCCAGTATCCTCAATAATATCACTTGCATTAAAAACATAGCCGTCATCCGTTGTATAACGTCCCTGAGCCCTTGCTAGGGTAACTTCATTGCTAACTTTTGTTCCACTACCATGTCCGTGTTCTTGCTTCTGACGATTGATCTCATCCTTACTACGAATATTTTCTGCATGGGATGCATCTTTGAGGTATACATAATAGCGACCATCAACCTTAATGACATAACCACCCTTAACTTCGCTGACAATATCCTCATTTCGAAGTTGATAATTCGAATCCTTCATCAAAAGTTCTTCGCTGATAATAGCATCATAAGGAACCTTGCCATTAAAGTAATGATAATGGTCCCCATGTGAAGTTACGTAGCCTTGATCGGTAATCTTAACGACAATCTGTTCAGCATTAATCCCCTCTCGCTGACTAACCTCATCTGGTGTCAGATTTTCAGTCTTAGCACTAGCCTGATTTCCTTCTATATAAGACACACGATTAGACTCTTTGCTAGTCTGTACCGCTTGGTAACGCCCCAGTTCATAACTGGAAAGGCTTAATGCTAAAAGAGCTACGGAACCAAGAACATATTTTTTATTGATTTTCATCTAAACACACTTTCTATTTTCATTTATTCGTTAAAGAAGAACTATACTTTTCCTAAAGAACTTCCTTAACTGGTTAAATATCGATTTAGAAAAATAACTCACTTTTTAAAAACTCCTCCTATTTTCTATATTTATCAAACAAGATTTGAGCGAGTGAGTTAGCTCTTTTATGTGATTAACCAGTTATTTAACTAGTTAATAGTTTACTCCTATCACATAAATCTGTCAAGAAATTTTTTTGACTTTCAGGTAAAATCTAGATAAAAGAGGAATATCCCTATTATGAGATAGATTCCTCTTTTTACTATATTAGTGTTGAAATGGCATAAAATCCGATTCAAAAGGAAATGTTATCCTTATCTTCTGCGTTGACAAAAATTTAAAAAAATAGCTTTTTGAAATTCTTCAAATTCATAGTCTGAATGACAAATCCACTCCTTACCCGTCGAGACATACCATTTTCCAAGACTTGCAAGTTGCTCCTTGGTCAAGGATGGTACATGAGAGCAATGTTCAAAGTTAATAATATAAACTTTTTCATAGATTGATTTGATAAAATCTTTGAGCATAAACTTTCCTCGCTTAAATTCTATACCTAATAACTAGTTGTACTATTCAATCACTTGGGTTTCAGCTAGTTTTTTGTACCAGTGAGCTGATTTCTTTGGATAGCGTTCTTGTGTTTCAAAGTCCACATAGAAAAGACCATAACGTTTTTCATAACCATTTGACCATGAGAAGACATCCATAAGTGACCAAATGAAATAGCCTTTAACTACTGCTCCGTCTGTAATAGCATCTGAAATAACTTCCAAGTGTTGCTTCACATAATCAATCCGTCCATCATCGTAAACAGTGTTATCGACAAACTCATCTTTGTAGCCCAGTCCGTTTTCAGTGATGTAGATTTTCTTATAGTTTGGATAATCCTTTTTCACGCGCATGATTTGGTCGTATAATCCTTGAGGATAGATAATCCAGTCCCAGTCAGTGCGAGGTACATAGTCAGGAGCTACACGACGACCAACACCCTTAATTTGGTACTTAGAGCTTCCTTTTTCCCCTTTACCGTTGTGGATGATTTCAGTTTCACCATCAAATGCTTCCATCCAATCACTCATGTAGTAGTTAATTCCAAGAAAGTCATTCAGGTCTTTAGCTGCTTCAAGTGCCACAAAGTCTTCGTCTCGAAGATTCAACTCACCACCATTAACTGAAAGAATGTGGTTTACACCTTCCATGGTTTTATCGGAATAGTGTCCAAGGTAGGTTGCATCTAGAATAAACTTGTTATGAATGATATCTTCTAACTCAGCTGCACGAACTTCTGCAGGGTTTTTAGGATCTAATGGATACTTAGTTGGAAGGGCATGAACGACACCAATCTCACCTTTATAGCCTTTATCCTTGTAGAGTTTGACAGCTCGAGCATGAGACACCATCATATTGTGGTGAGATTGGAATACTTTGGCAAGATCATATTGAATACCTGGTGGAAATTTACCTACCAAATATTGACCATCTCCGATAGGGCCGATTTCATTGAAAGTAGTCCAGTAGTTGACTTCTGGAAATTCTTCGAAACAGAAAGCGGCATAATTTACAAAGTGTTCGATATTCTCACGATTCAAGAAGTCTCCATTTGAGTGAAGAGCTTCAGGTGTATCAAAGTGATGAAGAGTAACGAACGGTTCTACATGACGTTTATGACATTCTGCAAATAACTTATGATAGAATTCTACCCCTTTTGGATTTACTTCACCATAGCCTGTTGGAAAAATACGTGACCAAGCAATTGAAATACGGATACCGTTTACCCCATATTCCTCAGCCAACTTTAAGTCCACTGGATATTTATGGTAGAAATCACTCGCTGGTTCAGCTGTGTACCAGTAGTTATCTTCAAGATATTTATCCCAAGCAACTGGTCCTTTACCATCAGTATGTGTAGCACCTTCTGCTTGATAGGCGGCTGTTGCGCCACCAAAATAAAATCTTTTTGGGTAATGTTTTTGTCATTTTTTTCACCTATTTCTTGATTTAAATAAAATAAAAGTGAGAGGAGAGGAGTCAGTGAGCCATCCTTCTCCATCTCACTTCTTGTAGCAAGTCACCGAATTGTGACATGAGGAGGTAAAAACGATATATTTTTACCGACGAGTTAACAAGTCGATTAGGAAAATCGCCATAGCGATTTCCGTTACGATAGGAGACTGTTCCACAGTCCCTATCGTTAATCAAATTGAGCTTGAACAAATGCAAGAGCACCTTTACCATCACGAGTCAACTTGATGTATTGAGCTCCTTCAGTCTTAGCCAATTTGATTCCAAGTTTATCTGTTTCAGCCTTCATGTCCTCATAGTTTGAAGCTACTTGAGGAGCAAGGATAACAAGGTCAAATTCTGGCAACATTTCACGGTGAGCACCATAGCCACCAGCGGCTGCCTTAACAGGAACATTGTATTCTGCTGCTGCTTTGTTCAAGGCGTTGGCAAGAAGACCACTTGTTCCTCCACCTGCACAGAGAACGAGTACGTTTGTTTCTTCAGTGATTGTATTTTGTGCTGATTCTACTCCAGCTTTTTCAAGGATAGCATCCGCTTTAGCAGTATTGAAGTTTGCGGCTACTTTTTCTTTTAATTCATCGTTGGCTTTACCAGAACGTTCTTCTTCAAGAATTTGTTCGTCATAAACTTTAAGGAATGGATAGTAGATTGCAATATCCACTACGATTAACAATGCTGCAAGAGCAAATGACAAGAACTGGAAGTTTGTACCAAGAACAATACCTAGAGGCCCAGGTGTAGTCCATGGAAGGTTGGCAGTAAATGAGTTCATGCCGAGAGTTTCGATAAAGAACTTAAAGATCCATACGTTTGCAATAGGTGCGAAGATAAATGGAATAAAGAAGATTGGGTTCAAAACAAGTGGTGCACCAAACAAGATTGGTTCGTTTACACCGAAGAATGTAGGAACTACTGAAGCACGTCCAATAGCACGATTTCGTTTCGATTTACACAACCACATAAACATGAATGGAACCACAAGAGTTGCTCCTGTACCACCCATAGTGACGATAAACATTTGTGTACCAGATGTAAGGATCTTATCAGCGTGCATACCTTGTTGAAGAAGGTTCAAGTTGACTTCGGCATTTGCATATGTAATCGCTGCAATGGCAGGTTCAACGATAGATGGGCCGTGAATACCGACAAACCAGAAGAAGGCAAAGGCACCAAAGATAATGGTAATACCAAGATAACCGTCTGCTGCTGAGAAAAGAGGTGCAAAGAACTTACCGATTGATTCTGCAACGCTTGCACCAACAAATTGACGAGCGAGCAAATCAAGAGCATAAAGAGAAACAACTGAAAGCGTAAACGGAATAACGTCTTTAAAGACTTGTGAGATATTCGGTGGAACTTCGTCAGGCATACGAATAGTAACGTTGTTCTTCACACAAACCTTATAGATAGCTACAGTTACAAAAGATGCCAGGAAGGCTGAAAGCAACCCTTTTGTTCCAAGGAAACCAGTTGCAAAGCCACCCTCGATTGGGTCAGCTGCTAACATCAGCAAACCAACAATAGCCGCCAATAGCGTCGACATATAGTTGATTTGGTTGGTTTTCTCCATACTACGATTGACGGAGTCTGTTAAAGATTTAGCAGTGGTACCAGCTACCAATACTGCTAGAATCCCCATAGAGTAGCTGTAAGGTTTCATCAAAAGTGCTACTACTTCATCAGACCATTTAAAGCCCCAAGAGTTTGGAACAAAAGCAATCAAGATAAAAATACTTGAGAAGAGAATGACTGGCATTCCTGCGATAAATCCATCCCGAATAGCACGAAGATAGATATTTCGAGATAGTTTTTCAAAGAAAGGCTTCCCTTTCTCGATATAGGCAATTAACTTATTCATTATTTAGCTCCTCTTTTATAAAGTTCGATTAAATGGTGCATCAAATCTTTTAGCAAAATAGTTGTCATCAAGTGATCTTGGCCATGCATCATGGTCACGCTATAAGCCAAATCGTCACCAGCAGCTTCCTTGGTTAAAAGACTAGTTTGCGCGTGGTGTGCTTCAGCGATACAGCTACCAGCTTCCTCAACTAAGCTATCCGCTTTCGCAAAATCACCAGCTTCAGCAGCCTTCAAAGCTTCCAATAATTTTGAACGAGCATCACCTGCATAGGCAACGATTTCAAAACCCTAACAATGTTACTTCTTCTCTATTCATGATAGATTTCTCCTTATATTTTTTTAATAAATGTTATGACAATAAACGTTGGATGTGAAGAACAAGGTAAACTCGTTCACTCTTATAAAGGTCAACACCGTTTCCCGTGTAATGACTTCATAAATTTTGCTACCAATCTCGAATGCTTCTGGATAGGTATTTTTTTATATGTTCTTCCATATCGAGCAAGGATTGATTATCATCGCGACTACGATCCAGATAATCCAAAAAATAATTTAGATGAATCATAAAGCGGTCGTAAAAATTATTATTTTCAGGTGTTCGCTGGATTTTATAACTCTTCAAAACGCTTTCGACCCTCTTTAAAATTTCCTTTCTCTTATCAATTGACTCAACAACTTCGACTTCATTCTCACCTTCGGCATTTATGAAATGATAAGCGATACGAATGATTTCGTCTTCAGGAAAATTTTCTGTCAGTTTTTGACGATAAATTTCAAAAGCTTCTTGTGCAATTTGAAACGCGATAGGATATTTTGCAGAAATGTCAGGCAAATTACTATCCTTATAGCGCCCTTGGCTAATAGCCTGATAAGAACAATAGATATGGTCTGTCAGAGTGACGTATAGATACTCTTGGACAGGATATTGATATTTTTTAGAAAGATTATCAATAATCTCATAAGTGACCGTAATAAAATCAAGCGGTACATCCTTTAGAAGAGCCATAAAGTTTTCTCGCGACTCTTCTGTTTTTCATCCGAAAAACTTTTTTCAACCTGATCCTCAGAAATCAAATCTCCCTTCTTCTTACCGAACGAAATACCCTTACCAATTACGATCAACTCCTCTCCCTTGCTATTCCGCACGAGAGAAACATTGTTATTCATTGGATTTAATATCCGATACATGGCAACCTCCTTGCCCTATTATTTAAGTTTTGTGAGCATAAAAAATGACCACAAATGAACTCAAAAAATATACATCTGAGTCATCTGTGATCATGCCTAATATTACTTAGTAACACTCACTTTGTATTAACTTGTAACTTAAGTATAGCACAAGATTTTTTTATTTTGTAAACCTTTACATACAACTTTTTAAAAGTTTTTTTAGCTAGGTTTTAGGACATAAAAGGGGAAATTTAGACACGTTCGGTCCATGAAGTAGCTGTTGTTTGAAGTACTTTATTGAGTTCATCAATGTTTTCAAATCCAGTTGTACGAAGCCATTCGCGAGCTGCTGCTTCTCCATCTTTGATGTAAGCTTCAACAGATCCAGCCCATGTTGCACGTCCACAAAGAACACCATTGAAGTTTGCACCTGATTCGTGAGCAAATACAAGAGTTTCTTGGAAGAGCTTAGCTGATACACCTGCACTCAAGTAGATGTATGGAAGGTTAGTAGCTTCGTCTTGGGCTTTGAAGAATGCTGCCGCTTCTTCACGTGTATGAACGATTTCGCCATCGCCAAAGCCTTCAACGTATTTCACGTTAACTGGAACTTCTACTTTCAAGACATCGATGTTGAAGCGTGGGTCTGAGAAGACTTTCATAGCACCGATAACCTTACGTGGTTTTACTTTAGCGTATTCTGCAGAACCAGCGTCAGCAATCTTTTCATCGTAAGCAAGAATTTCAAGGAAGAATGGAATGTCTTCAGCCACACACTCAGAACCAATACGTTCGATGTAGGCTTGTTTTTGTTGGTTGAGTTCGTCAGAGCTGTCTACATCATAGTAAAGCAAGAACTTAACAGCATCTGCCCCTTGTTCTTTGATACGTTTTGCAGACCAAACATCTAAGCAGTCTGGCAAACGTTTTGTGCTTGTTGTGTCGTATCCAGTTTTCTCATAAGCAAGGAGAAGACCAGCTTTTGGATCAAGAGCTTTTGTAGCTGGAAGTCCATACTCAGGATCAAGAAGCATTGATGAAGCGTATTTTGTCAATTCATCCGCTACCAAGACTTTAAGTTCTTCCATTTGAGCAACTGTTGGCTCTTCTGTTTGGTATTGAGCCATAAGGCGTTTCAAAGCACCACGTTGGTCAAAAGCAAGAGCTGAGATGATACCATTCTCATCAGAGAGTTTTTGCATACAAGCGCGTTTATTTTCTGTTAAAACCATTTTATACCTCTTTTACAATTAATTGGTCATATAGACCTTGATAGTTAGCCATATTGACATGACCGGTCATTTTTTCTTGAGCATTAAGCATACCAAGGACATTTGCCTTGATCAACAGTTCTTGATCCGTTTCTTTATGGAAAAGACCTGAAGCAATACCTGCCACTGTAGAATCGCCAGAACCGACTGGATTTACTACTTGAATTCTAGGAATATCTACTTTGTAGAAAGTGTTACCGTGTTTAGCGAATGCTCCATTAGCACCTAAGGAAACGATAATCCACTCGATTCCATCAAATAGTGGTTCTTGAAGAACAGCTTTTAGCTCATCCAAATCTTTAGAAATTTCTCTTCCTAAAAGTTGAGATAATTCTTCATTATTTGGCTTGATGACTGTTGGTTTATGTGGAGACTCAAGAACTGCCTGAAGTGCAGCGCCTGAACAGTCCAATACAACAGGTTTCCCAACTAGGTTAGCAAGTTCAACCAGACTAGCATAATAATCCACTGGAAGTCCTGCTGGTAGACTACCTGAAATGGCTACTACCTCTACAGTCTCTATAAGTTCTTTGAAATGAGCCAAGAAATCTTGACCTTCTTTTTCTTGAACTTCAGGACCTTTTTCTAGGATTTCTGTTTGGTTTTCTCCATGTAGAATTGCGATACAGTTACGGGTTTCACCTTGAATAGAGAAGAAACGTTTGCTTACTTTATCATCAATATTTTCTACTAAAAAATCACCAAGTTTACCACCGACAAGTCCTGTTGCGACTACGGAGTCACCAAATTCTGATAGGACACGAGTAACGTTAAGACCTTTACCACCAGCCGTTTTAGTAACATCAACAACACGGTTGACAGTGTCAATTTTTAATTCATCCAAAGGATAGGAAATATCAATGGATGGGTTCATTGTGACTGTTAAAATCATAGGTCACCTCTTAGTCGTGGTATTCACCGCGATCCCATTTTTCAAGGAATTCTGTAAAGAAGTTGGCATCCGTTTGATGGTCGTTATGAGTTTCAACGTGTTGGATTTTAGCGATCAATTTTTTGTTTTCTTCAGATGGTTTGTATTCAGCGTTGATGAAAGCTTCAATGATATCACACATGAGCAACTCACCAGTGATTTTACCACCAAATCCGATAACGTTGGCATTCAATTGTTCTTTAGCGTAAAGAGCTGTTGTCATATCACGAACCAAAGCAGAACGAACACCTGGAACTTTGTTAACAGCATTATTGATACCTACACCAGTACCACAGATACATACACCAAGATCAGCTTGGCCACTAACTACTGCTTCACCAACTTTTTTACCAAAGATTGGGTAGTGGGTACGAGCGTGGTCATAAGTACCAAAGTCGATGACTTCATGTCCTTTTGATTTCAAAAATTCTGAAACCGCCATTTTTTCATTAGTTACGATGTGGTCACATCCAATTGCAATTCTCATTTTTTTATCTTACCTTTCTTTCGTTATAAAAATTAGCACATTTTGTTCAACATGTCGACCCTGATTTGGTGACGACCGCCGTCATACTTACCATTTACAAAGCCTTTAGCAATGTTTTTAGCCAATTCATCACCAACGAGTTGAGCACCCATAGTAATCATACGTGAGTTGTTGTGACCACGAGTCATATAGGCTGAACGTTCGTCAGATACTTCTGCAGCAACCATTCCCTTGATTTTAGTAGCAACCATAAATGGACCTGCACCATAAGCATCAATGACAATACCAAGGTTTTGTTCTTCTTTTTTAACTTCTTCAGCAACTGCAAGAGTTACATCAATGAAGTCTTGACCTTCAGCTGTAACATCCACAACGTGGAAGTTTTCTTTTTCCAAGAAATCTTTAACGACTTCTTTCAATCTCAAACCTCAAACGATCTGCACCAATAACAATAGACATATTGTATACTCCTTTTTTATATAGACCAGTAAAAATATTTTGGATCTGGATTAAAAAATCTCCTTCACCAAGTAGTTACTAGTAGTTTTGTTGACAATAATTGTGCAAGAGTAGAACTTTACCTCCACTCTCTGCATTTTTCTCTTCAGAGAAATAAGGTAGAAAAATTTGTTAAAATAAACACAAATTGTTCTTTGTAAACATAATATACTACGATTGTTTAAAAAGTCAACAGTTTATGTTTGTTTTTGTTTATTTTTATAAAATTTCGATATCAAAACCAATTTGATCACTTTGACCTGGATTTAAAAATTCGAACATTTTTTTCTTATCCTCTAGATGATCGCCCTCTTCAAGTGATGTGGACAAACCCTGACCAAGGTTCCAGAGCAAGGAAGGGACCTTTATTAAGCGTTGACCAAACGATGAGGTTTGGAAACTCTTTAAAGTCTAGTTTTAATCCCTTATCATGCTTACGTGACCTTAAAGAAACAGAGCGAGACGCTAATTCATCTAATGTCACAGCATCATAGCTAAATAAATCATAATTTAGATCTAATTCCTTTTTGATCCTTTTAGCCAGCCACTTCTATCTTGAAAATCCAACATCCCTGTTTCTGGGAATGGTTTTGGAACTGTACATGTTTCAGCTTTTTCAAATTCAAGATAATAATCTCCATAGGTTTCATCATCAAATAAAGGACAGTTAAAAGCACTGGATGTCCACCAATAAAGTAAGGCATTTTTTTATCTGTTTCCTTATTAGTAACTTGATACTGAGTTCGAATAGTCTTTCCCGTAATAGTATAAGTTATTTCTAGACGAAAATGATAGGGATAATTCTCATATATTTCTTGGTCATCTTCGATCGCAAAAAGTTACAGAATTCTCTGTTTGTTCTACTAAATCAAATTCTTTTTCGAACCAATCCATGACGTGGAATTTTACCTGTTACTTGACTACCATCTGCTTGATGATATAAGACAGTATCATTTCTAACGGATCCACAAATTGGAAATAAAACAGGTGCTTGTCCACTCCAGTAAGTTGGATCTCCTTGCCACAAGTACTCAATTCCATCCTTGTCTTTTATTGAAGTTAGAGCACCTCCAAAGGTCTGAAATTGTACACTTAACTGATCTGATTTTAATTCAATCACTAGGGTTACCTCCATTTATTTTTTTCCTTAAAAAACTAGGTTGTCGACTCCATACTTGGAAACTGACAACCTAGTTTTTACAATTTACATTTTTAGGAGCGAATTATTTTGCATTAGCTGCATATTCTTCATTACGTTTGATCATTTGTTTTCTGTACCAAGCAAAGATACCGATATAGAAAGCAAGGAATACTACAGCACCAAGGATTGCTTTGATATCACCTGTTGTAGTGTTACCAATTGTCCAACCAAGAAGTTTTTCGATTGGTCCTTCAAGTGTTGAGTGAGTAATGAGTTGAGTTTGGCTTACACCTTCTGGGAAGGCACCTACACCTTTAGCAAGTTCTGTTGCAAATGGTGCGATAAGTGTACCTGAAAGAAGGAAGAGTGGCAACAAGAGTGTTCCAAAGATAATCATACGGAGCAATTTACCACGAGTAACTACCAAGAGGGCTGGAGTTACACCCATAGCGATAATACCAGCAAGTGGCAAGATACCATTTCCGACTTTAGAAAGAAGCACAGCTTCGATCAACATGATTGGTGCAAGTACGTTAGCACAAGCCCAGATTTCAGCACGACCAGCTACGAATGGCCAGTCAAGACCGATGTTAAATTTACGTCCTTGAAGACGTTTAGTAGCAACGTTAGTAATACCTTGTGAAAGTGGTTCTACGGCTGCGATGAACCATGAACCGATCAATGAGAAGAGCTCCAAGCAGACACCGGCAGTCAAACCAAGTGACAACCAACCTTTAATAACAAATTCCATTTTCAGCACCTTCAACACCAGGAACTGGATGTGGAGTTCCCATCAAACCGATAACGATACCAAGGATGAAACCGATGAAGAATTTAGATCCCCAGAAACCGATTCGTTTGTTCAATTTAGCAGCGTCAAAGTCGTATTTATCAAGACCTGGGAAGAGTTTATCAAAAATCTTATCCAAAACCATGATAACTGGGTTCATCATGTAGTTCATGTGAGTTGAAGTCATTGGTGATGAACTTGGTGCGTTAAGAAGGTCATCAAATGTTGGTTTCATCAAGTCAGAGTTGATGATTTTAAGAACCCCTACAAGGACAACTGCTGCAGTCGCGATGAAGAGTGAAACTCCTTGGCTAACTCCATTGTTGTCAGCGTACCATTTGATCAAAAGACCTGTGATGAGACAAGTGCCAGATATCAAAGATATCGACGTCAAAGTGTATCAGTTTTTCTTCATTGCAAAGCATTACAATGTTGACGATCAACATCACAAGCGAAGTAAAGTGTCAGGCAGAACCCCAAGTGATTGTAGCAAGTGGTGCCCAACCAACGTCGGTGATGTTCAATTGAATACCAGTATTTTTCAACGAATTTTGCAGAGAAGCTGAGAAAGCTCCGTTAAGCATTCCGATAATAGCACCGATACCAGTAAGTGCGATGGCAAGTTTGATACCACCTTCAAGTGCTTTGGAGAATTTCACTCCAAATAGTAAAGCCAATACTGTCAAAATGATCAGCATGATAATTGGGCCACCCATATCCAAGATTGGCTTGAATACTTTATTAGCCAAGTCAATAATGAAATCCATAATTTTTCCTCCCTTTATTTTTTATGGAATATTAACAAAGTAATAATTAGCTTAGTCCGTGTTCTTTGATTCTTTGCTTCAATGTTGTCATAGACTGGAGCGCTCATAGCTGGAATACGGAACAAGATTGGTCCAGCTTCAACAACTGGAATACCAGGATCGAACCCTAAATCTGTAGCAGCGATAGGTGTGAAGATGTCATAACCTTTAATCAAGTCTTCGTTGACGTCTTTTACCATAACCGCATCACAGTGAACATCATATCCACGGCTGAAAGCTCTTCTTCTAGAGCACTTTTAATTTGGTGGCTTGAGTTAACACCCGCACCACTAGCGGCAAAGAATTTTAATCATTTGGATTTCCTCCGTTTTATTATTTTTAATTTACTAATTAAGCTGTTTAGCTTCTGAGATATATTGGAATAAAGCTTCTGGTTCTGTAATCTTGGCTAAATCTGCCAGATGTCCGTTACCAGTAAAGAAGTCCATCAACTGAGCTAGGATATTTGTTTGGCTTGAACTTGAGTTGTTGATGATAAAGAAGAGTAGTGAAACTTCTACTTCCTTGTCAGGAGCAATCATATTGTGAAATGTAACTGGTTTCTCTAAACGTACCACAACAACATTTTCAGTAAGGTTATGAACGATATCAGTATGAGGAATCGCTACATTTGGCAAGTCCTTCCTAAAAATTCCATATCTAAACCTGTTGGAAACGACTTTTTCACGTTCGATCAATGCCGATCGATAAGTATCCGTAACAATTTTACGTTCTTCTAATAAAGTTGCAACCTGATCAAAGAGTTGTTCTTGATTATCCGCTTCTAAGCAAAACACTAAGTCTTTGTCAAAAGAAATGACCTAATCCACAACATTCTCCTTCTTTCTTTAACTTTTTATGGTCTAAGTATAACACTATATGAAACCGTTGTCAATGTTTTTTTGTTGTATTTTTGTTTGGTTTTTTTATTTTTGTTTGATAAAATCTCGACAATCACTTTCAAACAGAAATGCAGATAATTATTTTTAATCCCCTATTTTTAGCTCCTATCCATGAAAATAGCAGGCTTTTAAAACCTGGTCCTGCTCCTATTATTTATTATTTTTTTGTTACCCAACTTTCTTCAACCATTGGAAGCATTGTTTTTTAATGTTTCCACTTCTCCTTCAAGGGATACATATCGAAACTTACCCTTGTTTGATTTAAAGATACTTGTAATCAAATATTTTCCATTTCTTGCAATATAATTAACAACATAAGCTTCATATCCTCCAATAGTAGACTTAGATCGACAAATTTTTGTAAAGTCTTGTTTATATAGTTTTGAATCATAGATACTATTCGAAATTTGAACTGTTACTAGTGCAGCATATTCGCTCTCTGAAATTCCGAAGTGCTCTGATTTAAAGGTGTTGAGAGTTGCAATATTGATATTAGTTCCATCTCAGTACTGGAAATTATCTCCACCTTCAATTTATTTGAACTGTATCCATGATTTTGGTATTTTTACATAACCATAATTATCTGAACCAACTATTTTAGTTTCCTCCGTTTGGCTAGATAAGATAGACGATGATTAAGTGCCACTGGGCCGGACGTGATTTGCAACCACGCAAAAAAAGCCTCAGCATTCGCACTGCTGGTGCTTTTCCATTGCTCATGGCTTAGAAAACTATCACTTGTACGCAGAATCCGTATAACACATTTACGGAGCAGGTGCAAGAAAATGCGTTTTTTGAGAGGTTCTGACTAAAAATACGTCTATTTATTTTTATTGTTTTTTATTGTAAAGTAGACCCAACCGAATGAACATAGGTTGTAAAAAGCAAATGAAAAAAACTGCGAGGATAATAGCTTCTGTGTCTAAATAACCCATTTCGAGACCTCTTTTTCAACAACAACAAGCCTGTAGTTTCGACAACGATCAAAAATAAAAAAATATAAAAATTTTCGCATTAAGCATATTGTTACCGCCTTCTCTTCATATAATTTTATTGTAGAATAAAAAAATTGAAAAATCAAAAAAATCTTAACCACCTGTCTAACGGGTGGTTTTTACTAGACTATAAGCCCCAAATTACCGGTCAGCGCCTAAAGACGCTAGCTTCGTTCTTGACTCGTCACAAGCCTCTCAAAGAGGCATATTTACTACTTGCCACTATCCCTAAAGGGATATTCAAATTCTTTTACACTTAATTTATCTAGTGCTATATCATACTTTACTCGTTCTCAAATTTTTCATACTCGTGAAGAAATCATCCACTGGATAATTGAATATATTTCCTAATTGTGGCTTCATTGAGGCCAACTGTACTCACATAATATCCCTCTGCCCAAAAATGTCGATTTCCAAACTTATATTTCAGATTTGCGTGTTTGTCAAACTTCATAAGTGCACTTTTACCTTTTAAATATCCCATAAAACTTGAAATACTAATTCTAGGGTGGAATACTTACTTACCAACATATGAACATGATCTGGCATCAAGTGTCCTTCGATAATAAGAAAAGTGTCAAAAATATAACTGTATCTTGACACTTAAAAAAATCATTATTTTATATTTAGCTTATTTTTCTTGAAATCTCTACTATTCTTGAGAAAAACTATTCTTCATCCATACTCAAGACGCTAAGGAAGGCTTCTTGTGGTACTTCTACTGAGCCAATAGCTTTCATTCGTTTCTTACCAGCTTTTTGTTTTTCTAGGAGTTTACGTTTACGAGAAACGTCACCACCATAACACTTGGCAAGTACGTTTTTACGAAGGGCTTTGATATCAGTACGAGCCACAATCTTATGTCCAATAGCTGCTTGAATTGGAACTTCAAATTGCTGACGAGGAATGATTTTCTTGAGTTTATCAACGATGAGTTTTCCACGTTCATAAGCAAAGTCCTTGTGAACGATAAAGCTGAGAGCATCCACCTTATCACCATTAAGAAGGATATCCATTTTCACCAGCTTAGATGGACGATACTCTGACAATTCGTAATCAAAGCTTGCATAACCACGAGTAGATGATTTCAGTTTGTCAAAGAAATCAAAGACGATTTCAGCTAGTGGGATTTGATAGATAACATTGACACGATTTTCATCAATATAATCCATAGTCACGAAGTCTCCACGCTTGCGCTGAGCTAGTTCCATAACAGCTCCTACAAATTCCTGTGGTACCATGATTTGTGCTTTAACATAAGGTTCTTCAATAGTTGCAATTTTAGTAGGATCAGGAAACTCGGATGGATTCGATACATCCATAGACTCACCATCAGTCTGATTGACCTTGTAGATAACAGATGGAGCAGTCATGATCAAGTCAATGTTGAACTCACGTTCCAAACGTTCCTGAATAACATCCATATGAAGAAGGCCGAGGAAGCCACAACGGAAACCGAATCCAAGAGCCTGAGATGTTTCTGGTTCAAACTGCAAGCTAGCGTCATTCAGTTGCAATTTTTCAAGAGCTTCACGAAGGTCATTGTATTTATTTGACTCGATTGGATAGAGACCTGCGAAAACCATCGGATTCATCTGCTTGTATCCTGAAAGTGGTTCGGTCGCTGGATTTGTCGCCAAAGTAACTGTATCACCAACACGAGTATCTTGGACCGTCTTGATAGATGCTGCGATATAACCAACATCACCCGTTGCTAGGAAATCACGTCCAACTGCTTTGGGTGTAAAAATTCCGACCTCAGTCACATCAAAAGTTTTGCCATTACTCATGAGCTGAATCTTATCTCCAGGTTTGACGACCCCATCCATGACACGAACTTGGAGGATAACCCCACGGTAAGCATCATAAACGGAGTCAAAAATCAAGGCCTTAAGCGGTGCTGTTACATCACCAGTTGGGGCTGGGACTTTTTCGACAATTTGCTCAAGGATTTCTTCAATACCGATACCAGCCTTAGCAGAGGCCAAAACTGCTTCGCTGGCATCCAAACCAATGACATCCTCAATTTCTGTACGCACGCGCTCAGGATCCGCTGCTGGCAGGTCAATTTTATTGATGACTGGCATGATTTCTAAATCATTATCCAAAGCAAGGTAGACGTTTGCCAGAGTTTGAGCTTCAATCCCTTGAGCAGCATCGACTACTAAGATAGCACCCTCACAAGCAGCTAGAGAACGTGATACCTCATAAGTGAAGTCCACGTGTCCTGGTGTGTCAATCAAGTGGAAGATATAAGTCTCACCATCTTTAGCCGTATAATTCAGCTCGATAGCATTGAGTTTGATAGTAATTCCACGCTCACGCTCCAAATCCATACTATCAAGAAGTTGGGCCTGCATTTCGCGACTAGAAACTGTTTCAGTCGCTTCCAAAATACGGTCTGCTAAAGTTGACTTCCCATGGTCAATATGGGCAATGATTGAGAAGTTACGAATCTTCTCCTGTCGTTTTTTCAATTCTTCTAAGTTCATCATTCTCTTCCTTTCAGGGTATCTATTAATTATAAATTGTTTTTAACATTTTGACAAGACCATACCCTGCTAGGAGTACTAATCTTCAGCAATAAAACCGTCATTTTCAATATAATGACGCTCAGTCATGCCTTGATCTGTAAAGATAATACCATGAAGAACACCACCATAGACAGCTCCCCCATCCATACCAACTTTACCGTCTTCTGTAATCCAGAGTTCAGATGTGCCAGGTTTTTGATCCAACAAACCATAAACAGGAGTATGCCCAAAGACAATTGTTTTCCCAGTATGATTTTCTGCCTCATGGAAGGGTTTTCTGAGCCAGACTTTCTTATAATCTGTAGTTTCGTGCCAATCTTCCAAGGTCAAATCAATACCTGCATGAACAAATATATAATGTTCTGTTTCAATTACAAAGGGCATTTGACGAATAAAAGCAACTAGGTCTGCTGCTTCGGTCTCAACTCGTTTAGCATCTGCAATAGCATCAACCGGAGCATCCAAAGGCCGACCTAAAATAGAGTTAATAGTTGTATCTCCACCATTTCGACGGTAGTGATCGTAACTCTCTTCTGGATTGTCTAACCAGGTTAAAAACATATACTCATGATTCCCAGACAAACAAATTGCCCCTTGATTTTCAACCAAGTCCTTAACTATCTCTAGAACACGGCGACTATCTTCACCTCGGTCAATCAAATCTCCAAGAAAAATAAGTTGAGTCTTCCCATCCCATGTTTTTAGTAGGTCCTCAAGCATTCCAGCTTTTCCGTGAACATCTCCAATTACATAATAGTCTGTCATCTATTTCTCCTTACCTTTTAACAGTTCTCTTGCTTGTGTCAGAGCTGCTTCGGTCACATCTTCTCCTGCCAACATTTTAGCAACTTCTTCTACACGTTCTTCTAAACTCAACAATCGAACTGTTGAAACTGTAGAATTCTCATCACTCACTTTCTCGATAAAGAACTGATTGTCCGCGATAGCAATCACCTGCGGTAGGTGTGAGATAGCTAAAACTTGACCATGCTGTCCAATTTTATGAATTTTTTGCGCGATTGCTTGAGCTACACGACCTGAAACACCAGTATCTACTTCATCAAAGACAATGCTAGTCTTGCCTTCCTTGCGGGAAAAAGCAGACTTAATAGCCAACATGAGACGAGACAACTCACCACCAGATGCTACTTTTACCAAGGGTTTAAAGTCCTCACCAGGATTGGTTGATATATAAAATTCAACACTTTCATTTCCTTCTCGGCTGAATTTTCCATTGGTGAATCGTACTTGAAATTGGGCTTTTTCCATGTATAAGTCTTGCAATTCTTGCTTAATTTCAGCTTCTAAGTCCTTTGCCAAATGATGCCGAGCTTGAGCAACTTGACCTGCTAGGTCCACAAGATTCTTTTTCAAGTTTCTTGAGTTCGACTTCCATATCTTCAGACGAGAGATTGTTCCCCGTTAAAAGATTATACTCATCTGTAATTTTTTCAAAATAGAGTAAGACATCGTCCACACTACCACCGTATTTACGTGTAATGGTGTGAATTAAATCCAAACGACTCTCAACCTGCATGAGGCGATTCCCATCGAAATCTAAATCATCGATGATGGATTCCAAGCGTTTGGTGATATCTTCTAGGACATAATAAGTCTCAGAAAGGGAGCTAGAAATCTCACGGTAGTCTGGATCATACTCTTCAAGCCCTTCCATATCATTCATAGCTGAACGGACATTTGCTAGACTTGAGAACTCCTCGTTATCCAGCATGCTATAAGCATTTGTCAAGGTATCCGCAATATTTTTATGGTTAAGAAGTTTGTCCCGTTCTTGATTGAGGATAACATCTTCACCTGCTTTCAAATTAGCTGCTTCAATTTCAGCCATTTGAAATTCCAACATCTCAATTCGTGCCTTATGCTCTAGCTGGTTCTTCTTGATATCAAGAACTTGTTTGCGCATTTGACGATAATCATCAAAGCTAGTCTGATAGGCTTCTTTTACTTCGAAGAATTCAGCATCACCAAACTCATCCAGCATCTGAATATGTCGGTGTGGTCTCATTAGTTCTTCCTGATCATGCTGACCATGAATATCAACCAACTGTTGACCAATAGCCTTTAAAACGGAAAGATTAACCATTTGCCCGTTAACACGACTGATGCTTCGACCATTCTGCAAAATCTCGCGACGAATAATGATTTCATCACTCAATTCCAAACCTTGTTCGTCAAAAATTTCTTGTAAAACCCGACTATTTTCAAGTGAGAAAAGACCTTCAATTTCTGCTTTAGGAGCACCGTGACGTATCACATCGGTCGTAGCTCTCGCTCCCAACATCATATTCATAGCATCGATGATGATTGACTTTCCAGCCCCTGTTTCACCAGTCAAAACAGTCATCCCTTCTTCAAAATTCAGAGAGATTGATTGGATAATGGCAAAATTTTTAATCGAAATTTCCAGTAACATATAAACCTACCAATTTTTAACTTGTTCAAAAATTTCTTTGGCTGTTTCTTCACTTCTAAATACCATCAAGATGGAATTATCATCAGCAATACAGCTAAAAATTTGATCAGAAAAAGCATCTGTCAACTGACTCTTGACGAAAACAGTATTTTCCTGGGATAATCTGCAAATTAATCATATTTCCCATGCGTTCACAATCGATAATGTTATTTTTCTGCCAATTGCAAACTTCTAACGATTGATTTTTGGTAATTCATAAATATAAGTATTGTCTTTCAATGGAATTTTTACAATACCTAATTCTTTAATATCTCGGGAGACTGTTGCTTGAGTAGCAGAGATACCTGCTTCTCTCAAGTGTTCAACGATTTCTTCCTGTGTTCCGATTTGATAATCTGTAACAAATCTTCTAATCTTCTCAAGTCTCTTTTTATTCATCTTTAAACTCTCTATGTGCTCTCTCTACAACTTCATCTATTTCAGTAACAACCTTATTGCTTGTCTGATCTTCTTTCCGTAAATAGGCTAAAAACTCGATATTCCCATGTCCTCCTTGTATCGGAGAATAATCCAATCCTAGGATCGAAAAACCTTCTCTAACTGCCATTTCGGTAACTGTTTCCAGTACATGTTGATGCACCTTGGCATCTCTGATAATTCCGTTCTTACCAATCTGTTCTCGACCAGCCTCAAATTGAGGCTTAACTAGAGCCACGACCTGACCTTGATCAGCTAAAACTCGGTGCAAGGCTGGTAAAATGAGGGCTAGGGAAATAAAACTAACATCAATACTGGCAAAACTTGGTTCCTGTTCAAAGTCAGTCTTTTCAGCATAACGGAAATTAAACTTCTCCATACTGACAACACGAGGGTCTTGGCGTAATTTCCATGCCAGTTGATTAGTACCAACATCAACTGCAAAAACTTGTTTAGCACCATTTTGCAACATGACATCCGTAAAACCTCCAGTTGAAGCTCCGATATCAATGGTCGTTTGTCCCTCAACTGATAGATCAAAAATATCTAGCGCCTTCTCAAGTTTCAAGCCACCACGACTGACATACTTAAGTTTCTCGCCCTTGAGTTTCAACTCTGTATCGTCAGGAATTTTTTCTCCTGGTTTATCAAATCGTTCGCCATTTATAACAGCAACTACCAAACCAGCCATAACACCTCGTTTGGCTTGTTCTCTCGTTTCAAATAAACCTTGTTTGTAAGCTAATACATCTACTCTTTCCTTAGCCATTGATTCTCAAACTTTCTACTATTTTCACAATTGGTTCCTTATCAAAGCTCACAACTCGGCTAATCTCTTCTAGTTTTCGCATTAGCTTGATCCAAGGTTTGATTGCAAAAACGCTATCGCCTGATCTAATCCCAATAAAGCAGGATAGGTTGACTTTTCGGCTTGCAAATCTTTCTGGGGTGTCTTGCCGATTTCTCAAAACTTGCTGTAACATCAAGCACATCATCTCTTACTTGGAAAAGCCAGGCCAATCAACTCGCCAACTGTTTTAAGTCGCTTTTCTGAAGATTTTTCATCCAATCCAGCAATGATACCAGCTGCTTGGAAAGGAAAAGCTAAAAGTTTACCAGTCTTATTAGCATGGATAGTCTGAAGTTCCTCTAAATTCAAGTGTTTTCCTTCGCCTTCCATATCCAAAACTTGACCAGCCACCATTCCCATACTTCCAGAAGCAAGTGATAAATTAGCTATTAAATCAACCTTAGTTTGACTCGGCAAATCAGCTTGAACAATTAAAGCATAGGGATCCAAAAAAAGCGCATCCCCTGCTAAAATAGCTAGAGCTTCACCATACATCTTATGGTTGGTCAAACGCCCCCGACGAAAATCATCATTATCCATAGCAGGAAGATCATCATGGATCAAACTTCCTGTATGAATCATTTCAAGCGCCGCTGCAACTTGTGCATGCCCATGTGTAATGGAAAGTTGAAGGGACTCCAAAACTTCTAAAAGTAAATAAGGACGAATCCGTTTACCACCTGCATGTATGGAATAAAGAACCGCTTCTCTTAAACTGGATGCAAATTGTTGGTCACCATAAAAGTCTTCAAGAGCTGACTCGACCAAAGCTAATTTTTCCTGCTTGTTCATAGGAGTTCACTTTCTGTTCCATCTTCTTGCATAACCTTGACCAAGGTCTTTTCAGCCTTATCAAGCGTTGCCTGCAATTCTTTTGATAGAATCATTCCTTTTTGAAAAGCAGCAATGGCATCTTCTAGTGCAATTTCTCCATTTTCCAAACTTTGAACAATAGTCTCAAGCTCTGCTAGATTTTCCTCAAATTTCTTTTTGTTTTGACATCTCTTACCTCTAATTCTACTTGACCGTCCCGCATCAACAGTGATACTTTGGTCATTTTTCTTTTTCAAATCTTTTCGCAGAAGCCACTACAACTTCTCCTTTTTGACAATTGCATAACCTCTGGCTACAATTCGACTAGTATCTAGCATAAGGAGAGCTTCTGATAGGCGTTTTACTTCTGCTACTTTTGCATCATAGGTCACAGCCATCTGGCTACGCATTAGTTTTTGCAGTTGGAAAATACGATCCTGATAACGCTGGATTTTGATGATTGGTGATAATTGTTCCAAACGGTGGATTTGTTCTTGAACCTTTTGTTGATTTCGAACCAATTCCGCATTTAATCCTTGCTTCAGTCGTAGCTGTAACTGATCCAAGCGTTGTAGATAACCGTCATATAAACGCTCTGGTTGTCTGAAGATGACCGATTGACTGAGGATTCTCAAAGCTTCTTTTTTCTTTGACAAACTATGCTTAACCGCTGTAGTCATACGTTTTTCTTGATTCTGAAGATAGGTCAAAAGGTCTAACTTAGTTACTGGTGTAGCGAGTTCAGCAGCAGCTGTCGGCGTTGCCGCTCTCTTATCAGCCACAAAATCAGCCAAGGTGACATCTGTTTCGTGGCCCACACTTGAAATGATGGGTAGCCGTGATTCAAAAATGGCACGAACAACTATCTCCTCGTTAAAGGCCCACAAATCTTCAATGGATCCACCACCACGACCAATAATAAGAACATCTAAATCCTCTCGTTCATTAGCTCTCGCAATATTACGAGCAATCTCCTCTGATGCCCCTTCACCTTGAACTTTAGTAGGATATAGGACAATCTCTACTCCTGGGAAACGTCTGCTAACAGTAGTAATGATATCCTGAATGACAGCACCACTTCGACTGGTCACCACACCTATTTTTTTTGAAAATTGTGGTAAAGATTGTTTAAAACGTTCTTGAAATAAACCTTCTTCTGCAGAGTTTCTTCTTAAGCTGTTCAAATTGGATAGCCAAGGCACCGACACCATCTGGTTCAGCTTTTTCAATAATGATCGAGTAACTTCCACTTGGCTCATAGACTTGGACGCGACCAATCACATTGATTTTCATACCTTCTTCCAAGTCGAAAACCTAAACGTTGGTAGATCCCCGACCAAATAGTTGCCTGAATAACTGCTCGGTCATCCTTAGAGAAAAAAATACTGATGCGTTGGACGCTTGCGGAAGTTAGAGACTTGACCAGTTAAATAGACCCGTTCTAAGTAGGGGTCTTTATCGAATTTCATTTTTAAATACTTGGTCAAAGTAGTAACCGATAAGTACTTTGCCATCTCTACCTCCTTCTTTTCTCTAGTTTCCTGGGTATTATTATACCAAAAATATGCTTAAAAATCTTTTTCATCTCTAGAATACGAAAAACAAGACTGAATTTCTTTGTTCCTGTTTTATAATATACAAAAGCCCCTGGAAAAATCCAAGGGCTTTTATTAGTTCACTGAACTATTTTATTTTTTCAAGTTGTAGAATGATTTCAATCCACGGTATTCAGCTACTTCACCAAGTTGGTCTTCGATGCGAAGCAATTGGTTGTATTTAGCGATACGGTCTGTACGTGAAAGTGAACCAGTCTTGATTTGTCCTGCGTTAGTTGCAACTGCGATGTCAGCGATTGTTGAATCTTCAGTTTCACCTGAACGGTGTGATACAACGGCAGTGTAACCAGCTTCTTTAGCCATTTCGATAGCTTCAAAAGTTTCAGTAAGAGTACCGATTTGGTTAACTTTGATAAGGATTGAGTTAGCAGCACCTTCTTGAATACCACGTGCAAGGTAGTCAGTGTTTTGTTACGAAGAAGTCGTCACCAACAAGTTGTACTTTTCTTACCAAGACGTTCAGTAAGAGCTTTCCAACCATCCCAGTCGTTTTTCATCCATACCATCTTCGATAGTGATGATTGGGTATTTGTTAACCAATTCTTCAAGGTAGTCGATTTGTTCTGCAGATGTACGAACAGCGGCGCCTTCACCTTCAAATTTAGTGTAGTCGTAAACTTTACGTTCTTTATCGTAGAATTCTGATGAAGCACAGTCAAATCCGATAAATACGTCTTTACTAGGAACATATCCAGCAGCTTCGATCGCAGCAAGGATAGTTTCAACACCGTCTTCAGTTCCTTCGAAACGAGGAGCGAATCCACCTTCGTCACCTACGGCAGTTTCAAACCACGTGATTTAAGGATTTTCTTAAGAGCGTGGAAGATTTCAGCACCCGTAACGAAGAGCTTCTTTAAATGTTGGCGCACCAACTGGCAAGATCATGAACTCTTGGAATGCGATTGGAGCGTCAGAGTGAGAACCACCGTTGATGATATTCATCATTGAGTTGGAAGAACTTTAGTGTTGAATCCACCAAGGTAGCTGTAAAGTGGGATTTCAAGGTAGTCAGCAGCAGCACGAGCTACAGCGATAGACACACCAAGGATTGCGTTTGCACCCAATTTACCTTTTGTTAGGAGTACCGTCAAGTGCGATCATAGCACGGTCGATAGCTTGTTGATCACGTACATCGTAGCCGATGATAGCTTCAGCAATGATGTTGTTTACGTTGTCAACAGCTTTTTGTGTACCAAGACCACCGTAACGAGATTTGTCACCATCGCGAAGTTCAACTGCTTCGTGTTCACCAGTAGAAGCTCCTGATGGAACCATACCACGTCCGAAAGCACCTGATTCAGTGTAAACTTCTACTTCAAGTGTTGGGTTACCGCGTGAGTCTAGGACTTCGCGAGCGTAAACATCAGTAATAATTGACATTTTTTACTCTCCTTATGAGTTATATTTTTTACACCTCTATGATACCTTAAAAATCATCGTTTTTCAAGGAAAAACGTTATCTTTGTGCAAATTTTTCCTTAACTTTTATAAAAGTAATCGCTTTCTTTTGTCTGTTTTCTCCTTTATTTTTATGATATACTATTTTTATGACTGACGTATCGAAAACAAATCCTAGAAAAAAAGCTCATGGTGGGCTTAAACTAAATCCAGATGAACAGAGACGTTTTCTCGGAACTTTTGAGGAACGTGTCCTTGGCTATGCAGACCTAGAAACAGCTAATGATGATAATTTTTATAAGGGTTATGTATCTATTTTAGAGAGTCTAAAAAAAGAAACTGAACCTCTGTTTGTCAAGATTTCTCCTCAAGTAGTATTTGAAAAACAGGTCTATTATTTAAAACAAGCCAAAGATGCTGACTGCCAAGCGACTATCGTTTCAGAAGATCACAATTCATCCCCTTTTGGCTTGATTATTCATAGTGATGCCCCTGTTCAAATAAATGAAAAAGACCTTAAAAAGGCCTTTTCAGACTTGTGGCAAGAAAAAGAGACCAAAGCTCCTACTTCTCTTTGGAAAAAATGGTTTGGTTAATTCTTCTTCAAAGCTAAGATCTGACCAATGTTTGCCGCTGTATTTTCTAAATAAACTGTTGCCTTTTTCAGACTCTCTTCTAGTGGTTCACTTTTTTCTAAGATAGAAAAGGCTGCAACGAGATTTTCAAATGGTAAGGACAGTAAATCCTCTGACAAACTCCCACAAATAGCAATAACTGGAACACCATCTGGTGTTCTTTTTGCTACTCCGATTGGAGCCTTGCCAGCAAGACTTTGAGCGTCTAACCTACCTTCACCAACGATGACAAGATCTGCATCCGCAACCTTCTGATCAAAACCGATTAGATCCAAACAAGTTTGAATACCAGACACAATTGTTGCTCCAGCAAAAGCACATAAGCCAGCTGCAATACCGCCGCCTGCTCCAGCTCCTTCCAGCTTTAAGATTTCAGGGGCAACATTACGATAGAAGTTTTCAATAGCAGAATCAACTTCATGAAATTGAGTTGGATCTAATCCTTTTTGTTTCCCAAATGTGTAAGTGGCACCATGAGGACCACAGAGTGAATTTGTCACATCTGCTAAAAATTTTTAATTTGTACATCTGAAGGAATAGATATAACTTTCTCCTTTGAGAGATCAGTAATTTCAAACAAGGATTGACCAGTAGCTAGAAGTTCATCCCCATTTTTGTCATAGAACTGGCAACCAAGTCCTGAAGCAATACCAATCCCACCATCGTTAGTGGATGTACCACCGACTCCGATATAGATTTCTTTCATCCCTTGCTCTATTAAATGCAGGATTAGTTGACCAATTCCCTTTGTTTGAATCTTCAGGGGATTTCGTTTTTCAATAGGAATTTTAGCAAGTCCTATCAAATCCGCAACTTCAAATAAAGCAAGATTTTCTTTATAAACATAAGGCATTTGCACTTCATCTCCATAGGGGCCTGTCACCAAAGCAGTGTTTTCTATAAGACCTAGTGTATTCTTAATAGCATTGACAGTCCCCTCTCCTCCATCGCCAACAGGTAAGAGCAAACATTCCGATTCAGGTAGAGCCTTTTGAAGGCCTCGTTTTATAGCTTTAGCTACTTCACTTGCAGGGAGACTCTCCTTAAAAGAGTCAGGTGCGATAACAATTTTCATACACTCTCCTTTCTAATCAAAATAAATCTATCAGCTTCAATACTCTTGAGAAATCTCTTTCTTCAATTTGAAGGGGAATTTCCTCTTTCACGATTGCTTTGGCACAGAAACCAATGCCGATTCCAGCTCTCTTCAACATTGTTAAATCATTAGCTCCATCACCAATAGCAATAGTCCTCTCGATTGGTACCTCTAATTCATCAGCCCATCTTACTAGGGTTTCTTCTTTAACTTCTCTGCTTATAAGGGGACCAATAAGATTTCCAGTTAAATGACCATCTCTAATTTCCAGTTGATTAGCAGCAAATAATGAAATCCCTAAATCTTTTGCCAATCTTTCGACTATAGGTATAAATCCACCTGAAACTAGACCAACCTCAAAATCATGTTTTTGAAGAATTTTAACGAACTCTTGGGCATTCTTGCTAAAATGAACCTGTGTATAAAGATGTTCAAATTTATCAACAGATAGTCCTTGTAATAAAGAAACACGTTTTCTCAGGCTTTCTTCAAAATCTAGTTCTCCCCTCATAGCTTGGGCAGTCAGTAGAGCTACTTCATTTTCACACTCTGCTTCTTTCCCCAACAAATCAATAACTTCCTCTTCTATTAGTGTCCCATCAACATCCAGTACACAGAGTCCTTTAATTTTTCATATAATTGCCTTACTTTCAGAATTTCAAAAAATCGTATGAAGGTATCATACGATTTTAACTATTTAATTTGCTAGGCTGTGGTACAAATCAAGATATGACTTGCAGGCTGTATCCCAAGAGAAATCACATTCCATAGCTTGAACTTGCATATTTTTCCAAACATCAGGATGGTTGTGATAAACATCCAAAGCGGTTTGCAAGACCCAGTTGAGCCAGTATGGAGTTAGGTTATTAAAGCTAAAACCTGTACCTGTTCCATCAATTGGATTAAAGGCTTGTACAGTATCTCTAAGACCACCCACCTCATTTACCAAAGGAAGGGTTCCATATCTCATGGCCATCATTTGTGAAAGTCCACACGGTTCAAAACGACTTGGCATAAGGAACAAATCACAAGCAGCGTAGATTTCTTGAGCTAATTTTACGTCGAAAGTAATATTGGCAGAAAGTTTTTCTGGGAATACTTGACTAAACCAAGAGAAGGCTTGTTCAAATCCTGGATCACCAGTTCCCAAGAGGACTATTTGAATATCCTCTTGAAGCATACGATGCAAGCTTTCAACTACTACATCAAAACCTTTTTGACGAGTTAAGCGAGATACAATACCAATCAACGGCACATCAGGACGTACAGGAAGACCAACTTTTTCTTGAAGTTTTGCTTTATTTTGCGCCTTTCCTGACAAATCAGTCTTATCAAAGTGGTAATCTAACAAGGCATCCGTTTGTGGATTGTAAATATCTGTATCAATACCATTCACAATACCTGAAACCTTACCAGATTCCATACGAAGAATCTGATCAATACCGCAACCAAACTCTGTAGTCATGATCTCATAAGCATAACTCGGTGACACGGTTGATACACGATCTGCATAGAGAATACCTGCCTTCATCCAGTTAAGACAATCATTCCAACGAACTGTTCCATCAGCGTAGCGCTCAAATCCAACCCTGAACAAGTCCCAAAGCATGCTTTCAGAGAATTGACCTTGAAATTCCAAGTTATGAATGGTCAAAACAGTCTTGATTCCTTGGTAGGCTTGAATCCATCTATATTTTTCTTTTAACAAGAATGGAATCATTGCTGTATGATAATCATGAGCATGAAGAACATCAGGAATAAATCCAATACGTTCCATAGCTTCAAGGGCAGCAAGTTGGAAGAAGGCAAAACGTTCACCATCATCGAAATCTCCGTAAACATGTCCACGGAAGAAATAATATTGATTGTCGATAAAGTAGAAGGTCACACCGTTTAAAACAGTTTTCTTAATTCCACAAAATTGTCTGCGCCAGCCAACATATACTTCGAATTGAAGGACGTCCTCAATCTGATCACCAAACTTAGCTTCCACCATATCATAGTAAGGTAAGATTACAGCAACTTCATGTCCAGCTTTAACTAATGATTTTGGAAGAGCCCCGATAACATCTCCCAAGCCACCTGTTTTTAGAAAAAGGGGCTCCTTCGGCTGCTACAAATAAAATTTTCATGAAAGAATGTCCTCTGTTACTTTTTCACCTTTTTGATGACAACAGGATTTTTCTGCTGTACCACGAATAACAACTCCATCAGCTACTTTCAGCACCCTTATCAATAATTGCATACTCAACTTGAGCACCTTCACCAATGACAACACGAGGGAATACAATAGATTCTTTAACTAAGCTTTCTTTATGAATTTGAACATTACGCGAAACAACTGAACGAACAACCTTACCTTCGACAATACTACCAGAAGCAAACTGCGAAGTATTTACTTTCACAACCAGGTGCATAATAAGTTGGTTCTTCGTTTTTTCACCTTTGTGTGAATCTTTTTGATTTGGTGAGAACAAAGAGTAGAATTTATGCTGATCAAGCATATCTAGATTAGCTTTGATAGTATGTTTCTACTGAATGAATATTTGCTAGGTAACCTGTATATTCATATGCAAAAGCACCTTCTTTTTGCTGCCAAATCACGAAGAACATAGCGTAATTTTTTTCTGGATATTCTTTTGAGCTTCTTCTTCTAAACGTTTAATCAACCATTGAGTGTCTACTACAAAGATATCTGTCGACATGTTGTAGTATTCTTGGTCTGATTTTTATCAAAGAGTTTGTGAAAGCACATGGTCAGTTTCATCAATATCAAGGATAGCATTTACTTCTGAAATATCTTTCTTAGGTAATTTCTTATAAACTACTGTAATCGGTGATTTTGTTGTATTATGCAAATGGAAAACTTGATTGAGATCGATATTCACTAAAACATCACAGTTCAAGGAAACGGTTTGGTCTGAACCTGAACGTTTTAGGTAAGTCAAAAGTTGTTGATAGTACTCTTTACCAACAGTGCTACTTTCTACACGAGTATTGTAGATTCCAAGATAGTAGTGGCTAAGAAGGGTATTTAAGCCCCACTCACGACCTGAACGAATGTGGTCAAATACAGAGCTGATGTTATCTTGTTGGAAGATTCCAAAGATACTACGAACCCCAGCATTTGCTAAACTTGAAAGTGGGAAGTCAATCAAACGATACTTTCCTCCAAATGGCAAACTTGCCACTGGACGGTTACTTGTCAAGGTTGACATATCATGGAAACCAACGGTATTTCCTAAAATCGCTGAATATTTATCAATCTTCATCTGTTGCTACCCCCACTACTTCGTTATATCCGACTACTTGTACTTCTTCTGTACCATCAATTTCAACACCATCGGCAATAATTGCACCTTCACCGATGATTGCACGTGTAATTTTAGCACCTCTACCGATAACTGCTCCACTCATGATGACAGAATCAACAACTTCTGCTCCCTTACGAACTTGAGCAGTTGTAGAAAGAATAGAGTGTTTCACTGTACCATTTACGTAACAGCCGTCCACTACAAGAGAGTCTTCTACTTGAGCGAATTCTCCAAGGAAGTTTGGTGGAGCGATAAGGTTACGAGAATAAATTTTCCATTGACGGTTACGGCTATCTAGAGCATTTTCTGGAGAGATGTATTCCATATTTGCTTCCCAGAGTGATTCGATAGTACCAACGTCCTTCCAGTATCCATTGAATTCGTAAGCATAGACACTTTCACCAGTTTCAAGGTAGTTTGGAATAACGTTTTTACCGAAGTCGGACATGTCAATATTAGTCTTTTCAGCAGCAACAAGCATGTTACGGAGTCGTTTCCAGTCAAAGATATAAATCCCCATTGATGCCTTAGTTGATTTTGGTTGGGCAGGTTTTTCTTCGAATTCAACAATACGATTATTAGCATCTGTATTCATGATACCAAAACGGCTAGCTTCTTTAAGTGGCACATCTAAGACAGCAACTGTCAAGCTGGCATTGTTATCCTTGTGTGATTGGAGCATATCATCGTAGTCCATCTTGTAGATATGGTCACCTGAAAGGATCAAAACATACTCAGGATTGATGCTGTCGATATAGTCGATGTTTTTGGTAAATGGCATGACTTGTACCTTCAAACCAACGGTTTCCTTCACTTGCAGAGTAGGGTTGAAGGATAGAAACACCTGAATCAATTACATCTAGACCCCAACTAGAACCGTTCCCGATGTGATTGTTAAGAGCAAGAGGTTGATACTGTGTGATAACCCCAACATTGTGGATACCAGAGTTGGCACAGTTAGAAAGAGCAAAGTCAATGATACGGTAGCGCCCACCAAATTGCACTGCTGGTTTTGCAATGCTTTGAGTGAGTTTACTGAGACGAGTTCCTTGCCCACCGGCAAGGATTAAAGCTAGCATTTCATTCTTCATTTTCTACTCCTTTTTGAGTCTTATTTGTGACAGTTTTAGCAGGTTTCAAGCGACGTTTGATTTTCCAGATACTTGCCCCCAAAGCTGGCAAAGTAAAGGTCAAAGTCTGCTCATAATCCTTCCATAATCCTTCTTGAGTTTGAACGGTTTGATTGTGTTCTTTCCAAACACCTCCCCATTGTTCCAACTCTGTATTCCAAATTTCTTCATACACACCTGCAACTGGCAGTCCAATTGTGAAAATCAGGACGTTCGACTGGTGCCATATTAAAGACACAGACTAGCATCTCGCCTTTCTTTCCTTTTACGAATAAAGGAAAGAACACTCTGATCTCTATTATCTGCATCGATAATTTCAATTCCATCATAGCTTGTATCAATTTCCCAAAGACAACGGTGGTCCTTATAAAGTTGATTCAACTGAGATGTGAAAGTATTTCATCTTGGCATTCATTGGATCTTCTAGGTTTGACCATTCTAATTGCTCTTCTGATTTCCACTCTAAGAATTGACCAAATTCGCTACCCATGAAAGAGTAATTTCTTACTAGGGTGACAAATTTGATAAGTATAAAGATTTCTAAGGCCAGCAAATTGATTATAACGATCCCCCACATCTTATGCATCATACTCTTCTTACCATGTACAACCTCATCATGTGAGAATGGTAGGAGATAATTTTCATTAAAGACATACATAAAACTGAAAGTTACAAGGTTAAAATCATACTTGCGGTAAATTGGATCTTCTTCGTAGAAACGTAGGATATCGTTCATCCAGCCCATGTTCCACTTGTAGTCAAATCCAAGTCCACCCATTTCCTTCATGCCAGTAATCTTGGTACCTGAAGAAGACTCCTCTGCAATCATCATAACATCCGGATGAGCTAGCTTAATAACATCGTTCAAACGTTGAAGGAAATAATAGCCTTCATAGTTGAGATTGCCTCCGTCTTTATTTGGTGTCCATGGAGCATTGTCATAATCTAGATAGAGAATATTACTTACTGCATCTACACGAATACCATCTAGGTGATAGAAATCAATCCAAAACTTAATGCTAGAAATCAAGAAAGATTGGACTTCATTTTTACCAAGGTCGAAGTTTAGCGCTCCCCAACCGTAATTGTTAGCCTTATTATGATCTTGATATTCAAAAGTCGGCGTTCCGTCATAGTATGCCAAAGCATCATCATTGATGGTAAAGTGACCTGGGACCCAATCCACAATTACACCGATATTGTTGATATGACATTCCTCAACAAAGTCTTGAAACTCTTCTGGACGACCATAGGCATGTTCTAAAGCGAAATAACCCATGAGCTGATAGCCCCAACTCAATCCAAGAGGATGAGACATCAAAGGCATAAACTCGATATGAGTATAGTTCATCTCAACAAGATATGGGATAAGTTCCTCTTTTAGTTGAGCAAAACTATAAGGTGTCCCATCAGGATTTCTCTTCCAAGATCCTGCATGCGCCTCATAGATGTTAACTGGTCTCTCGAAAAATCCCCAACGTTTTCTACGAGCTAACCAAAGACCGTCTTTCCATTTTTTCTCAGGAATTTCTCTTAAAACAGCCCCTGTGCCTGGACGAGCTTCAAAACGAACTGCCAAGGGATCAATTTTCATGAGTTGATGCCCATTAGCACGAGTAATATGATATTTATAAATATGTCCCTCTTGAGCTAAAGTGGTAAAAACTTCCCAAACTCCAGATTCATTACGAACCATGGGGATTTGATTTTCAATCCAGTTAGTAAAATCACCAACTAGATGGACAGCTTGCGCATTTGGAGCCCAGACACGAAAAGTATAGCCATACTCCCCATCTCTTTTCCTCACGATGTGCTCCCTCAGATAGTGCTGAAGATGGAAATTTTCACCACTGGTAAAAGTTCTTAAAGCTTCTAATGTATCCATTAAATCCCCCTTTTATTTGAAAGCGTTTTTCTTATTTTTATTATACTACCTTTTTAAGAGAAGTTTCAAGTAAATTACTATATTTTTAAAAAAATATTTTGAAAATCTGAAAAGAATTCTCTGATGCGTCCTGGGAAAAATCATTTTAATTTTTCTGATTTATCTTCACCTCTTTTCATTTTTCTTACATTTTTATATAATAGTAACAAAAATATTCGGATTTAAGCAATTTTTAGCCTGATATTTTTAAAAATATATTGAAAATCCGTAAATATAGAGTTTATAACATTCAATTTATACTCAATGAAAATCAAAGAGCAAACTAGGAAGCTAGCCGCAGTGCACTTGAGTACGGCAAGGTGAAGCTGACGTGGTTTGAAAGAGATTTTCGAAGAGTATTAGGTTTCAACTATTCAGAAACCAAGAATTTTCTGAAAAAAATAGAGCAGACTTCCAATCTGCTCTATCTTTATTTACTATTCTTTACGATTTATCTGCGCTTCCCTGAAAAATAAATTTCTCTGGATACTTTTTGATAAAACTTAGTTCATTCTCATTTCCATCATAATCATAGATAAAATCATCTGCTTCATCCAATTTCTCATAAAAAGCATCACCATACTCTTCTTCCATCTGTGCTAGCAGCTCAGATCTCTCTTCTCTATCAAAGGAGATAGTTCCGCCAAAGTATGCAAGGAGATTTTTGAAATTAGCAGCATGCTCCTTCATTCCAAATAGTTCGAAGCCCTTTAAAGTATCTTTCCAGACAATCCCTGTCGAATTATCGAAAAATTGATAGTGACCTCCATTGTTTACTTCGATAAAATACCAGATAATCGCCAAAAGGTATCTTTGTTCTAAAGTAAAGATTTTTGCAGAATCGAGATAGTCTTTATAGGTGTTATAGATGTTAACAGTTTCGTATACTGGTTCAATAATATCCCAAGAGTCTTCTGCCTTTCGAACATCTTCTATCGTAATATTCTTGTAAAATTTCTTATTCTGTTCAGTTTTCATTTCTTGATTAGTTTCATTAACATCTTCAAAATAGTATTTCTGTAGCAGGGATAGTCTGTTGGCTTGCCTTCAAAAACTTCCTTTAGAGAACCTACTTTAACCAACTCAATACACCAATCAATGACTGGATTTGTTGGGGAGGCAGCATTTTTGATAGCATTTTCTAATAAATCTAGAGCCTGATTAGCTTCAGTTTCAAAGTCCTTGTTCGAATCACTAGATAAACGCCAATGAGTAAAACCATTTCGATAATACCAAATAGCATCCCTATCTTCTTCAGAAACCATCTCTAAAACTCTTTTGGCTTCTTCGAATTGACTCCAATTATTACAGACTTTGGCTAGTTCACTAAGGACTTGGCCACTTACATTTTCTAAGCCAAGCTCTGAGAGGATTTCCTTTATCTTTTTCGAATTGATAGGTATGCTTAATGTCTTTGATACACTGAAGTTTTTCCTCTTCATTTAAAGTGATGAATTTTTCCAGAGTAATTGTATTGATATCCATAGCTACCTCCCACTAAAAACTAATGAACTTTATAATTTTAATTCAATTTGTAATGAAACTTCTGCTTTTTCTATCGTCTCCAAGATAAACTTTCTAGAAGTATAGGCCGAGATCAAAAATCCCTGACCTCACATTTTAGTAGAAATGAGTCTTTGAAACATTTTTGTTCATTCATTGGACTCTACAAGATAGTTTTGTCCTACACTTCACTGACTCTGTCTTCAATCTAAGACTTACGCTAAAACATTCAAGATTGCCACACTGACATCGTCAATGGCATTTTCTTGGTTAGAACGGCTATTGGTTACTAACATTTCCAGGTTTCCTGCATTTTCATAGTAATAGGAAGCCCCTTTGGCATTGAACACAACCAAGAAGTGCTCTTCGCCACCGTGAATCTCGTAGACAATCCAACCACTATTTTCAATTGCTGTATGAACAAAGACATGACGGTAAACTTCTTCATAAGTAGGGTATGAAAAGGCACTAGTCTGGGTTTTAAGACGGATGATCTGACGGACAAACTCGATGCTATCTTGACGCTCATTGATTAAATCCCAGTTGACTTGGTTGACACTATCTGGAGCATTGTAACTATTCATTGCTCGCTCACGATCTGCGTGAGTCAACTCCATTTTTCTCCTGTAGCTACGAGTTTGGTACGGCCAAACTCTTGCCCCCAACTCCATGAAGGCCATCCCTTGCATGAGAAGGTTCATGGCTGTCGCTGTTTCTACTTTTCTTCATGATGCGCTTATCACCTCCATCGGATGAAGAGTCGTAAGTAAATCATGTAAATTGTAGTTATCGTGAGCTTCTACATAGTTAAGAACCTGGTTTGGACTGAGATAAGAACCCAGCTCACGACTTCCAAGAATAGCCTTTGCGAGGATCGGCTCAGTACCTGCTCCACTGATGAAGCCAGATTTGATAGAGCCATAGACTTCACAACCTTTGACCGCATCACGTTGATTATCATTAAAGAATCCAATGTTTGGCAACTGGTAGGCATTGTCTTTCTTAGCCTTGTCATAAGGAGCAAGACCTGTTCCCATATCCCAACCTTCTCCATACAGGATGATTTTCGGATCGACTTCGTCCATAGCCCAACGAATCATCTGCATGGTTTTAACATCGTGAATTCCCATCAAGTCAAAGCGGAAACCGTCAATATTGTACTCTTTTACCCAGTAGAGAAGGGAATCAATCATATATTTACGGAACATTTCATGCTCACTGGCAGTTTCGTTACCGACTCCTGTTCCATTTTGGTAGGTTCCATCATGGTTCATTCGATAGTAATAATCAGGAACCGTTGTTTGGAATGGCGCATCCACCGTTGAGAAGGTATGATTGTAAACAACGTCCATAATAACACCGATACCAGCATCGTGATAAGCTTGGACCATGGCTTTCAAATCACGGATAGCTTTGGCCTGGATCATTTTGGATTTGTAGACATACTAGTTTCTGGAGCATTGTAGTTTTGTGGATCATATCCCCAGTTATAAGTTACATTTCCATCAGCGTCGTATTCTTTATGACGGTCAGCAATTGGTTGCAACTGAACATAGTTGACACCAAGTTCTTTGATGTAATCAAACGCAGTGGATTGACCATATTGGTTAACTGTTCCAGTTTGCGCTGCACCCTAAGAAGGTGCCTCTTAATTCTGGTGTGACACCAGAAGTTTCGGACTTGGTCAAATCACGGATGTGCATTTCATAAATGACTGCTTGGCAAGGATTTTCCAAACGCCAAGTTGCTTCTGTTCCATGCTTGACCTCAAAACCTTCGACCTGACGATCTTGATTTGAGACAATGGCTGAACGTTTTCCATCAGGACTTGTCGCTATTGTATATGGATCACGAGTTAATGACTGGTGATGAGGAAAGTCAATTTGGTAGTGGTAAGCACGACCTGCTAGGTTTTCTGAAACTGTTAAACTCCAAACTCCAATTGTATTATACTTGTGGCTATAGGAATAACTATTTCCTCGCTCCATTTCAAATATTTTAAGGATAGGAGCGTCATTGCTCGCTGATTCATAGACTACTACTTGGACAGAAGTAGCTGTTGGTGTCATAGGCTAAAACTTGTTTTCAGTTTTCAGAAACCTGACATCCCAACTCTCCTTGATAACCCCAGTGGTGGTCAAAACTAGCACTATTGATTGCCTTATCGAAGGCAAAAGGATTTTGGTCTTTATAATGGGTACTTGCAATAGCTGGATTTTCAGAATAATAAACTGTATCATCTCCATCCAAAATCCAAACCTCTGTCAAAAGTGGATAATAATTGAAGCGAATAGGATATTCTTTGCTGACACCATCTTTTTCAACACTAAAAGTCATGGTCTCAAGAGCTACTTCACTCGATTGAGTCAGTGAAAATTTGGCACCAAAATATTCTTCTTCTTTGATAAGCTCTACTGAATCTACTGCTACTGAAACTACAAGCCTCGTAAGCTTCATCCTTGCGATGGTAATGAATAAGTACAGGATAATTGTACATAGTTCTCCCTAATTTCTAAATTAAATTTGATTTTTATATGTTACTAATAATTTCTTGATCAATCGCCTCACGATTCACAAAAACTCAATGTGATTATGGCATACTTCCAAATCTACTGGTGTATCGCCACCGTATTCTCCATCAAGGTTGAGCATAAAATGGCTCTTCCTGATCCAAAGTTTCAATTCGGAGTTTACTAGTTTTCAGATATTCAACATTGACATCTGATACGTGTTGGCCTCCGTTCATGGCCCTGAACTAGCAGACTCAACATATCTAGTATTTTATCCGTCTTTACTAGAATAAGCGTAAAATTGCCATCATCCAGCTTGGTATCAGGTGCAAATTGCTCAAATCCACCAATAGAATTGGTCAAGGCAACAAAAGACAAGAGAAACTTCTCCTGTAAAAAATTCTCAATCATGGTAAATACGAACAGGACGGGCCTTGGATTTTTGGAAACATCTCGATGCCTTTAGCAACGTAGGCCAGATAACCCAAACGTCTTTAGTTCACTCGAACACTAAAAGTTAACTCTGTAAGAGTTCCTGCCAGCAGCAATATTGATGAAATACTTATCACCAAAGGCACGACCAATATCAATTTGCTTTGGTTTTCATTTTTAGCAATGATCTTCGCTGCAGCAACTGGATCCCCCATAGGGATTTTCAATGCCTGCATAGTCATTGGTAGTCCAGGGAATGATGGCACTTTTTGACGATGTTCCAGGCACCCATTAACCACTTCATTGATGGTACCATCGCCACCAGCTACCAAAAACCAAATCAAAGCCAGCTTTTTGCAGCTCTTCCGCTTCTTTCTGGGCTGACAGGTGTTCAGGTTTGGTTTGGAAAAGCACTGGTTTCATAGCCTATGCCTCTAACACTTCTAGAACTTCTGCGATATTTTGCTTGATCATTTCCTGGCCTGAGGTCGGATTATAAATGAGACGTGCGAGTTTTTCTTCTTTCATAGCTTACAAACTCTCAAGCCAAGCTTCATCACGAATCTCTATTCCCAGTTCTTGTGCTTTTTGGAGCTTGCTTCCGCATCTGCTCCTGCTACAACAAGGTCTGTTTTTTCGACACACTACCAGTAACCCTTGGCTCCTAGACTTTTCTAATTTATTTTTAGCTTCTGAGCGAGTAAGACGCTCTAGCTTTCCTGTCAATACGACAGTTAGACCAGACAAGGCTGCATTTGCAGCAACTGTCTGTCCTTTGTAATCTAGATTAACACCTGATTCTTTCAATTCCCTTAAAAGGATTTCAGAACCCTCTGTAGCAAAATAGGTCTGTAGGCTTTGAGCAATGACACTTCCCAAACTTTCGATACTTTGCAATTTCTTCAGGATTGGCTTGTGCTAGTGATTCGATTGAGTGGAAATGTTTGTAAGAGCAACTGACTTGCCTTACTTCCGACATGACGAATCCCTCAAACCAAACAAGAGTTTTTCAGCAGAATTTTTCTTTGGATGCTTGAATAGCTTGGTAGAGCTTTTGAGCAGATTTTTCCTTGATACCATCTAGCAAAAGCAAATCTTCCACAGTCAAACGATAAATATCTGCTACATCCTTGACTAATTGTGCTTCAAAAAGTTTTTCGACGACAGATGGCCCAAGGCCAGAAATATTCATGGCATCACGCGATGCGAAGTGCGTCAAGCCTTCCTTGATTTTGAGCAGGGCATCGGGATTGATACAACGAAGGGCAACCTCATCTTCAAAAGTGCAAACAGCTTGCTGTCACAACTTGGACAGTTTGTTGGGATATCTAGTTTTCTCTTCAGACACACGCTTAGATTCAACGACACGTAAAAACAGCTGAATGATATCCTGCCTTATAAACAATCACCGTATCATCCTTACGAATATCCTTTTCAGCAATATAGTCAACATTATGAAGAGTTGCTCGACTTACAGTAGTACCTGCCAGTTGAACTGGAGTTAGATTAGCAGTCGGAGTTACAACTCCTGTTCGTCCAACTGTCCAGTCAACAGAAAGCAGTTTTTGCTTTCTTTTTCTTCTGCCGGAAACTTATAAGCCACTGCCCACTTTGGTGCTTTGACTGTAAATCCAAGTTGCTCTTGACCAGCTAGGTCGTTGACCTTAATCACGACACCGTCGATATCATAAGGCAACTGGTCTCTTTCTTGACCTACTTCTCGGATAAACTGCCAAACCTCATCCATGCTGTGCGCTAATAGTCGTCTTGAATTAACAACAAAACCCAACTGTTCTAAATGTTCCAAAACCTTCTCTTGGCTATCCCTAGTTGAAGGGCTTGCTTCTTGATAGAGGAAGGTTGCAAGATTACGTTTGGCTACTACTGCTGTATCTAACTGGCGAAGGGTTCCTGCAGCAGCATTTCGTGGATTGGCGAATTCAGGCTCGCCGTTTTCTTGACGCGATTGATTGACCTGATCGAATGATGCCCTCGGCATATAACATTCACCACGAACGTGTGATATCTAATTTCTGGTAATGATAAAGGAAATGTCTGACACTGTTTGAGATTTTCTGTGATATTCTCACCGACTGGAGCCATCACCACGAGTAGCTCCAGCAACAAAAATTCCCTGCTCATAAGTCAAGGAAATCGATAAACCATCAATCTTTCAACTCACAGATAAGTAACATCATCCAATTCTTTACGAACACGCGCATCAAAGGCATCGAGCTCTTCACGAGAAAAAAAGCATCCTGCTAAAACTATAGAGAGGATACTGGTGACTATATTTTTCAAATCCCATCTAGAATCTTTCCACCAACACGATGGGTCGGACTATCTGTGCAAGACTTATGCTCTGGATGAGCTTTTTTCAACTCTACCAATTCACGATAAAGACGATCATACTCACTATCAGATACAGGATGGGTTATCACTTGTATAATACTCTGTCGCATAGCGATTGAGCAACTCAACGAGCCTCTTTCATTCTTTCATTCATAGAACCATTTTACCATAAAAAGGACTATAGAAACAATACAGAAGCTCTAAAAAGAAAATGAGAAGGATATTTCTATCACTCTCATTTATTTTTATCGATTCAAAAATAGCGTTCAAAGAAATGATGGCTACAGCACTCGCAATGACGATACCATTTGAGAAGAACATTTGTAATTCAGTCGGTAAAGTATTGAAGAGGTTGCCTGTTAATCCTCACACCAGCAGAGATAGAAATCGCTGCAATGAGGAAAGTTATGTTCATTATGTTCGAAAGTCCACACGTGCCAAGATTTGCATCCCTTGTAGAGAAACAAAACCGAACATGACGAGCATGGCTCCACCTAGAACAGGGCTAGGGATAATCTGTGCCAAGGCACCAAACTTAGGCAAGAGACCAAGTAAGATGAGGAAACCACTAGCGTAGTAAATCTAGTAAACGATGTACGAATACCTCGATAGTAACCAAACCTACGTTTTGTGAAAATCCTGTATATGGAAGGTATTGAAAAGTCCACCAAGTCAAACAGCAAGACCTTCAGCGCGATAACCATTACGGAGACGAGTGCTATCGATTGGATCTTTAGTAATATCAGAAAGGGCAAGATATACACCAGTTGATTCTACCATTGATACAGTAGCGATAATACACATCATTACAATAGAAGAAATCTCAAATCGGAGCACCAAAGTAGAAATGGGTTGGATATGAACGAGTGGAGCTTCTGCTACTGAGAGAAATCAACCAAGCCCATAGTCGCGCGATGATGGTACCTGCACCCTAGAATCAAATCAAAATTGAAATAGATTTAACGAATCCTTTTGGCAAAGATATTAACCAAGAGAATAGATAAGAATCGTGATGCATGCTAAAGGCTAGACTTTGCTCAGTCGGTTGTTCTACATTGTTTCCCATATTACCGATAGCAACTGGAATCAAGGTTAAACCAATTGTTGTAATGACAGACCCTGTTACGATTGAAGGGAAAAGATTGGCAATCTTAGAAAATACACCTGCAACCAGAACCACATAAATCCCTGAAAAGCAATTAAGGCGCAAACATAGCACCACTACCATGACTTTGTCCAATCATGATAAGAGGAGCAACAGACTGGAAGGCTACCCCAAGAACACATGGACAGAACCAACACCGAATATTTATTTAGTTGCAAATTGTGAAAGAGTTGCAACCCCACACATAAAGAATATCTGTTGAAATAAGGTAGGTCAACTGTTGAGCTGAATAACCTAAAGCACCTGTAACAGTGATTGGTGCAGAATTGATCCCTGAATACATGGCAAGTAAGTGTTGCAAAACCAAGAACGGTCTGCCTGTGAGTGATTTTTCCTGTTGTTTCATTAGATGTCTGCCTCCTTGAAGATAACTTTTCCCATTTTTCAAAAACGCTCTAAACGCGCGTGAGTGATACCAGCCTGATGACCTAATTTTTCTAGTCAGTTCACGACCATCTTGGAAAGATTTTTCGATCACACTCCGATAGCTTCGAACTCGTAGCACCAGCCTGCTCGATGATCTGAATCAAACCTTTAGTGCTTTGACCATTTGCCAAAGAAAATCGTCAATAATTAGTACTTTATCTCTGAGGAGATAAGAACTTACCCTGCAATAGATACAGTACTCGTAACTTGTTTCGTGAAAGAATAAACTTCAGCAGTTAAAATTCCTCATTCATAGTGATATTTTTGCCTTCTTAGCAAAAATCATGTGGTACATTTAATTGCTCTCAGCTACATAAAGAGCTGGGAGCAATTCCAGATGCCCTCAATCGTTACAACTTTCGTAATGCCTGCATTTTTAAAATGCTCTGCAAAGGTACGACCAATTTCGCGCATCAAAGAATAATCCACTTGATGGGTCAAGAAGGAATCCACCTTTAAGAATATTCTCACCAAGGACGTTTCCGTCCTTAAAATTCGTTCTTCTAATAATTTCACAATAACCTCCGAAATAAAAAGAGACTCTACAAAGTAAGCCTCTAGGAAACAAAGAAATAGATTTAACACCTATTCCTATATCTCTACAGCTTACTCATTGTTAGGTATTTACGGTACCTTGTAGAAACGCCACGCCAATTCGTGACATAAATAAGTAATCATATTTTTAGTGAGCATCTCCATTCCAGATAGAGTTCTTCACAATCACATAATCCACATGTCTAAGATCAGCGACCTTGCGACCTCCAGCATAAGAAATCGAACTTTGCAGATCTTGTTCCATCTCAGTTAGGGTATCCTGTAAATGTCCTTTGGCTGGAAGAAGGATCTTCTTACCTTCGACATTCTTTATAGGCACCCTTTTGGTATTCTGAGGCAGAACCATAGTATTCTTTAAATTGTTTACCATCGACTTCGACTGTTTTACCAGGGCTTTCGATATGACCTGCAAAGAGTGAACCAATCATAACCATGCTTGCTCCAAAGCGGATTGACTTAGCAATATCACCGTGTGTACGAATGCCACCATCAGCAATAACCGGTTTACGTGCAGCCTTAGCGCACCAACGAAGGGCTGCTAACTGCCAGCCACCAGTACCAAAACCAGTTTTTACCTTAGTGATGACATACCTTACCTGGACCGATTCCGACCTTTAGCAGCATCAGCACCAGCATTTTTCAAGTTCACGAACAGCTTCTGGAGTACCAACGTTACTGCGAGCGATGACAAAAGTATCTGGCAACTCTTTTTTGATGTGCTGAATCATTGAAATCACACTGTCAGCATGACCATGAGCAATATCAATAGTGATGTACTCTGGTGCGTCATCCTTTAATTGACTAACAAAAGTCATACTCGTAATCTTTAACACCTACAGAGATTGAAGCAATCAAACCTTTGATCGTGCATACGTTTACAAAGGAATACGTCCTCTTCATCAAAACGGTATGATGTAGAAAATAGCCACCCTTGGCAAGCTGTTCAGCAAACATCTTCATCCAAGATAGTCTGCATATTAGAAGGAACAACTGGCAACTTAAAGGTATGTTTTCCCAAGGTCACATGTGTATCAGCTTCTGCTCGACTTTGAAGGACACACTTATTTGGGATTAGCTGAATATCTTCGTAGTCAAAGATTGGAAATTCGTTTAACATATTCGCATGTCTCGTCTTTCTTTTTATATGACCTTCCCATGTTTAGCATCAGCTACTGTCTTTTTTCCGACGATTCCTTTAACGAGTATACAAACTAAGATCAAAGATTTTTGTCAATTATTTGCTGGAAAACCTAAAAATGTTTAGTTTTAGTTCGGATTTTGCCTCAAGGATGATAGATGATAGAGATTTTATTTACCTCTTATCTATCTACTTTTCTATTATTTGTTTTACTATTATTTTCGAAAATTACTTTTCTGATGATCTCTATCATTTCGACAAAATCTCTGATAGGATGTAAGCTTCTGCAGGAATTTGGATAGACCACTTTTAAGCAAGACTCCATAGCTCTAGCTTACCTATCTCACTATTACTCACCGTCTCCTATGCTCGGAAAAACAAGTCCAGCCTTTCTCAGCTTTTTAAAATATAAGAATAGGAAATCAGCTGAACAAGTCCTCACGGTTTATTCCTTTTTCAGTACTTCCAGCTTTTTATATTTAGCATCTAGAACGATTTTTGAAAGTTTTTGATGATAGAAAATCTGGAAATACTTTCTTTCTTTCATGATTAGAAAATACTGAAATACCGTTCGTCTTATCCCTATTTCTGGGATGGATAAAACCTTTTGGCAACAAGGTATGAACATACTCTTCCCAAAGCCAGGCAACATCAAAAAGAATACCATGAATTTTTTGCTCTTGATATCCTAAACCATGCTTTTTCACTATTTAGGATCATCAGGCAAAGCTCTTGTACTTTTCTATATTCACGGAAAAAGGCATGCCGAAGAGGTTTAGTCTGATTAATTCGAATAATCTTGGGACGATCAGCTAGTTTATATGAAGAGGTTACACGAATAATTTCAGATACATGTTCACGACTATTTGAGAGATTATCAAGAACTCCCCTCCCTATACTTTTCTGATTCTTAATGTATTCAATAGTGTGACGAATCAGTCGCATGAGGGGATTATCATAGGTGAACTCTCTCGTTGTGTAGGCAATATTTCCCGTGAAAGGAAGATTTTTCTTGAGATGAATTCTCACATCAATCACTCCCTTTACATGACTATCGTTATGAGAAAATCTTTGGTATTCCTTATAAAGACCTTTTCGGAGAGCAACTTGCAGATATTTTGGAAAGAGGTAAATCAAAAGCTGATAGAGTCTATCCTCGCGCGATAAACCAACATCTAAACTAGTCAGATTGATATGTAGAACCTTTGCAATAGATAATGTAAAATAGTCATCACTTTCACTGAAAAAGCGAGAAGAGATCGTTAATCTCTTCCTGACTGTAGCCAAGAAATCCAATGACATTTCCTATCTTGATTTTCTGATTGACCGTTCCAAAAATCTTTTTGGTCCTTATCCAAATCAGGAGTATGAGTCAAATCATTTGGAAAAATAAAGATATTGTCCTCTTTGGAAAGGTTATCCAGTGTTCTGTCTAAAAGTACTCGACTTATTTGGGGATAAGTAGTGACAAATTCTTCTCTCAGACAGTCATGCTGATTATCGGTTATCCTCATGATCATATTCATTCACCATCATTGTAAATGCTCTCTACATTGCTTGTCTTGTCAAAGGTCTTTTTCAAATTTGCTAGAGTTTCAATTTCCTCGTAAGAACCTCGTAAGTAATCTTCCAAGAGTGGTTTCAGATAATCAGACCAGAGTAATTCATAGTCAAAATCCACTTCCTCCAATTTAAGGAAATAACTTGGACCGATATGATAATGACAATTTAACTCCTGAACCTTTTCAATTTCAGCATTCAAGTTTCTTAGACGGATTTTAGCTTCTTCAGCTTCATTACCAAGTACCTGATCAAGCATACCAAGTTGACTTTCAGCAGTCACTTCAACAAAACGGAAACGACGGCGCATTGCAAAAATCAAAGGTGTCCACCGAACGGTCAATATCATTCATGGTTCCGATGATATAAACATTTTCTGGGATATAAAACTTTTCATCAGTTTCGTGTAGATTGGCATACTGGGTAGAAACACTCCCCTTCTCACCACGATAGCCAGGGATCAGATGAGAGAGAGAGTTCTCGAAAAATCTTAGAAATCTCACCATCGATTGATTTTCATCGATGATAAAGACGAATTTCTGTCAGTATCAACTTTCTGTTGGGAGAAACATAGTCTTTCAAACCAAATCTCTTTCTCAATGTTTCTAGGACAGTTCTTCCACCACTTTTTAGTATATCTCTTTGCTTATTATAATTTTTATTTTATACAACTCGTAAACATATTTGCGAGGTAGTGACCATCCTGAACACCACTATCATAATTTACTGACAAATTTTTGTCTACTATTAACAGATAAGTAAGATGTTTTTGTTATATATTCTTTTTCTTCAGCAACATTTATATATTCTAAATAAGAATCCCAAGCTTGGTCAAAATTGTCTTGTCCTCCAATCAATTGGGCTCTTTTGCTTTCTGACAAAAATCTTTAAAAATACCATCCTGTAGGCTTAAACTCAATAGCGCCATCCCCATTTGATACTGGTCTTAAACCTCCACAAAGTCTGTATAATCATAAGAAGGATGAAACTGTACTAAATGCTGATTTGGTCTTCATGCCATCCGTTAATCTTTAGCAATTTCTTTAGCAAGATAGAGTTTTTACCTGTATTAGGATGCACCACGGAGGATGATGTTTTCTTGGATTGTAGTAGAGTTTTGGACTCAATGGATGATAAACCTTATATTCTAGAAACATTTTTCTTCTTTCTTTTCTTTTTCGTCTAAAAATTGTGTTGAATATTCAAATAAGATGCTTCCCAACAATGGTGGTTCCAGCTCAGGATATTTTTGCAATACGAGTTGACAAATCTCATGATTCTGAAGATAGAGAGCCTCCTTGGATTTTTGAGGAAGTAGCTTGTTCCAGAATTTCTTTTTGACTATTCAGATTTACCCCTTAAGAAAGGATAGATTCTCAGAATAGATACAAAGTAATTTTGTCACCACCGCAGAACGCCCAATAAATTCATTCTTTGACTTTTTCATGTCAAATATAGGATTATTGAAATCTAACTTTCTACCAGCTTGGATGATCTCATACAAATCCGATTTTTAATTTGTTAAATCGGTCTTCTAGTTCTGATTCTGGAATGATTTTGTTTGCTTGGTTCTTATAGCTTTTTAGTATCCTCATTCCAATAAATACCAAATTTTGAAGAACCTCCTCCACCAATTCCCATAAATAATGATTGGTACTTTTCCTGTCTCAAGAGTACAATAAAATGAGTTGTTTTGCGCCCCCTTTCCAATAACATAATCATCAATGGACATGGTTAATAGTTTATCTAGAGGCCACTCATTAAGAAATTCTCTCTCAATTCTTCATTTTTCAAACTGTATTGTTTTGCAGATTCTCTAAATCTTATTTTATTTTTCTTGATACCAAGCATAAAAATCTTCTAAACTAACTCTTCTATCATTCATCAATTAGACTCCTTTTACTGATAATATTTGAATAAACACTATCTATTTACATATATCAAATCATCACATCCCATATAAAAATGAAAAGAATTTTCTAAAGAAAAAGCCCAGCGTTAGGAGCTTCTATCATCCCATTCAACACTAGACTTCTTTCACTATTAGTAATACTCACCTTGACGATAATCCCATGAGTTAAAGGTGTCTGACAGATGCATCATTATTTTATCGATGTCAAGTCCTTTACGGATCACAACTGGTGCTGGTAAAGTCGAGCGTGCTCCTCCTTGTTCTGGAATAAGCTTGCCGTCTTTATCAACCATAGACACCATCACACCTTGTCTCGTAGCGAGTTTCGACTGTTTTGTCTCGGCTGGATTGAGCAACATAGTCGTCTGTTTCGATAACAAGATCCACTGCTCCTTCGATACGTTCTCCGATTCCTTCCACCTTACCCTCGATTTCCTTTTCCAGATGGGGTTTGGCAGATGAGGCATAGACCATTTTACCTTCTTCCCAAAGTTTAGCAGCCAACTGTTCACCAGCTTTACCAAACTTGATTACAAAACAGCTAGTTCCACGAACGTCAGTCATGAGTTCTTCACGTCCATCACCGTATGCTTTCAATTTTTCATAAGCTTCTGGTTTCATGGAAGAGATACAACTGAGGAGAATATCTTCGTCCCAATGTTTTTTGGTAGAAGGCTTTCACCCTCTGACTGAGTTGTGCTAAAGCGCTAAGCTCATCCATGCTTCCACAGAGGACTACACCTGGTTTGTTACGGTTACGTTCTTTGGCTTCAAACTTACGCTCAAGTCCAGCCTTGTCGCTAGTCATGATAATGTAACCGACTTTAGTAGGACAAACGATACATCCGCCCTCACCTTTTAAAATGTCGTAGCCTTCTTGTGAAAGTGTTCCGTCCCATTGAATGTGTTTTGTCATAGTTCTATTTCCTTTTCTATATCTATTCTAATCCTGCCAGTAAGCTGGATCGTTGTTTTTCATAGCAGAATCAAATCTTCATACTGCATAGTAATACCGGATATCATCCAAACCATTTAAGAGCTTGTGTTTCCATTCGCTATCAATTTCGAAAGTGAATTCCCCTACTGGTGAAATGATTTTTTGTTGTTCCAAGTCGACCGTCACTTGATCATTTGGTTGTATTTGGGCGAGTTTTTCTCTAACCTCCCTAGGCTGAACAATTGGCAACATGCCATTATTGAGCTCATTATTGTAATGAATATCTCCAAAAGATCCTGCAATTACGACCTTAAAACCATAGTCTGCTAGCGCCCAAGTTGCGTGCTCCCTCGAAGAACCAGCTCCAAAGTTATCTCCTCGTGATGAGGATAGTAGCTTTGCGATATTCAGGTCGGTTAAAGACAAAATCAGGATCCTCAGTGTAATTATCGTCCAGATAACGCCAAGCATACATGAGGTATTTACCAAAGCCTTTCTTGTCAATCAACTTCAGAAACTGTTTGGGAAGAATTTGGTCGGTATCGATATTGTCATTCATCAGAGGAACGGTCGTTCTGTATAAAACTGTAAATTCTCCATATCCTCTCCTTACTGGGCTTCTGGCATTTGCCGTACATCTCACGAAACGTCTGCATGATCGCCATGCAGCGCCATAGCTGGACTGCAAAGATGAGTCTTTAGCACCAAAGCCTTGTCGATCTTCAAAGTTACGATTGCTAGTTGAGGCACAATGAACACCATCTGGCACCTTGTCAGGATTCATCCCTAGGCACATGGAGCATCCTGGGTCTCTCCACTCGAAGCCGGCATCTAGAAATACCTTGTCCAAAGCCCTAACTTCTCAGCAGCTCGCTTGACTGGTCGAGAACCAGGTACCACTGATAGCTGTCAAAGTTGGTGCGATCTCTTCCTTCGACAAATCGAGCAGCCAGTTGCAACATCGACTAAGTCGATGCTTGGTACAAGAACCAATAAAGACATAACCCAAGTTGGATATCTGCGGTTTCTTGACCTGTTGTAAATCCATGTAATGATAAGCACGTTCATCATTCATATCCGTAATTTCTGGGAAAGCTAGAATCAAAAGTCAACACCCATAGCGGGATTAGTACCCCAAGTCACCAGAGGAGCCAATTTTGAGACATCCAAACGAATAACCTTATCATAAACGGCATCTGTCATCACTAACCAGTCTTTTTCCAATCAGCTACTGCTGCAGCAAAATCCTTGGGAACACACTCACGCCCCTTCAAGATAATCATAAGTGGTCTGATCTGGATTCATGATTCCCATCTTTGGAACCAAATTCGATGGACATATTGCAGATAGTCATTCGTTCTTCCATGCTAAGTGCATCAATCGCCTGACCTCGATACTCCACCACGTAGCCAACACCACAAGCAACACCGTATTTGGCAATCAAGGCTAGAATGAAACTTTTGGCATAAACCCCTTTGAGGAACTCCTGTGAATTTCTACCAGCATTTTCTTTGGGTTTAACCTGCCAAATGGTTTGAGTTGCAAAGACATGTTCGACCTCACTGGTTCCAATACCAAATGCACTCGCTCCAAAAAGCTCCGTGAGTTGCATGTATGGCTATCACCACAGACGATGAATTTTCCTGGTTGTGTTCGTCCTGTTTCAGGACCAACCATGTGAACAATACCTTGTTTTTCTGAACCGTGAGCAGTATGTTCGATTCCAGAACTCCTCAACATTTTCAGCTAACTTATCAATCTGAGCTTTGAGATTACATCTCGAATATCATATAGATTGACCGCTCGGGACATTGTGGTCAAAAGGTCCCAAATGTTAAATCTGGCGTCTCAATCTCCTCCCTGCATCTCTTAATCCTGAAAAGCTTGAGGACTCGGTCACCCTCATGAATGTAGTGCTGATCCACATACACATGAGTTGAGGCTGTCCTTCTTCTCCTGTAATCACATGGAGGTCCCATAATTTATCAAAATCGACTTTTCGCCATGCCCATTCACTTCCATACAAAATACAAAGCGACTAGAGTGGTCACTATTCCTAAGAACCAAACTGTTTTAAAAGTACCATTTCATAGTCTTGTGATGAAAAGGTATTCACTGCACAACCAAGCACCAAAACCACCACATAAAGAATGCAAATGATAGTAAAGTATTTTTCAGGTATTCGCTAAGCACCTCTTCTGCCTTGGATTTGTCAATTCCATAGATGATAGAGTCGATAAGATTCCAGATCAGTAGGGCAAAAGTTATTCTTCGATTTAGTCTTCATAGTCTCTCAGTGATAGGCTTCCGTCATTTTCCTTAGTCGAAGCTTCTGTCCTCCCATATCTCTTGTTAAAAATGCCAGTCAGCTAAAGTTTGTTCAACAGCACGCTTCGATACGCTCGCGCATCCCTCATAACGTACATCAAAGCTATCTCGCAACATCATCAGCAACTGATAAAATCATAGAAATGGGATTGGCAATGCCTTGACTCTGTTATATCAGGTGCTGAACCATGAATCGGTTCATAGGCTCGGTCCATTTTCAGAGTGACTAGCTGATGGCATAACCTCCAAGCGTACCAGATAGAACGCTTGATTCATCATGATAAGATATCTCCAAAAAGATTCTTCTGTCACGATAACATCAAACTTAGCTGGATTAGTAATCATGAGCATAGGCAGCTGAGTCCACCAGCTGATGCTCCAAGGTTACATCCGGAAAATTTTGCGACTTCTTCAGCCACTTTCCTCCATAGTTTTGAAGTGTTACAATACATTTTGCTTATCGATACTAGTAATGATTTTATTTCCGACTCTCTTGCGATTTCGAAGGCTCTTACGTATAATCCGCTCTACTTCCTCATAGCTATAATCGTTGATATCACGTGCCGATTTTCTCTTCTGATGATATGATTCCAAAGCAAATCCCCACCTGTCAACCTTCACGCACCACGACAAAGTCAACACCTGCTATTCGTTCTGGCTTCAGAGGTGACAAAGTGCTTGAGACTCTCAAAAGATTTTTAACCGGACGAATATTAGCATTGAGATTGAGTTCCTTTTCGGAGAGCCAGGAAGCCCTGTTCGGGCTCGAACTGGAGCATCATCATACTGAGGACTCACCGATTGCAGCTGAGTGAGAATAGCATCCGCTTCTAGCAGCCTTGAGCGTTTCTGTCTGGCAAGGGATGTCCTGCAGCATCATCACCAGCCCTCCAAAAGGTCGTCTGTCTATCTCGTAGTCAAAGCCTGTTTTTCAGCTAGAGCTCCAGAACTTCTAAACCAGCTTCCATGATTTCTGGGCCGATACCATCACCCGCTAGGGCAACTATTTTTCTTGTCATAGCTTTCTCCTTTACACGTAGGGCATGTCGCGATAGGAAACAGTTGTTCCCATCTCACCAGCATTCTCTTTTGAACAAAGGTATTAGTATTTACCGTAGGTCACAGTCGAAGCCTTCACACACATCGAAATCAAGTCCAGCTGCGTTAAAGATGGTTTCCTGTATCTCTGTTTTCAACAGTGACCAATACACGTGCCTGAGCATCAATCCCATCAGTTACTGCATCAATCGTATAGGATACTAAGCGAACAGATTGATTAAAGAACTTTATCAATAGCGTTGAAGATAGCTTCAACAGAACCTTGACCTGTCGCATTGAAATTCAACTTTCTCACCATCAAAAATTAGCCAATCTAACTGTCGCTTCAATGTCATCTTTCTAGAATGGCTTTGAAGTTGCAAAATCATCAAAGTGGAAGCCTTCTGGATTTTTCACAACCATGGTACCAGCCACCAGAGCTCGAATATCAGCATCTGTGATTTCTTGCTTTCTTTATCTGCCAAGGCCTTGAACTTAGCAAAGAGTGGCTGATATCTTCTGTCTCGTAAAGTCTAGAGCCAAAATCTCAGTTTTTCAACAAAAGGCATGGCGACCAGACACCTATCGAGTGGAAGACTATTACCTTGGCACCAACCAATCTCAGGGTGTAATGATTTCATAGGTGAGAGGATTTTAAGAACACCGTCTTGGTGAATACCTGATTCGTGAGAGAAGGCATTTCTCCAACAACCGCCTTATTTTTGAACTGGAATTCCTGAGAAAGCGAGAGACCATTTCTACGTATTAATCGCTCGTTTAGGACAATACTTGTCTCTTGCTTGGTAACAATCTTGTCGAATATTGAGGGCCACCGCTATTTCTTCTAAAGCAGCATTCCCAGCTCGTTCTCCAATACCGTTAATGGTTCCTTCAACACGTCCTGCCCCATTCTTACACAGCTGCAAGGCTATTGGCAACTGCCATTCCAAGGTCATCGTGACAGTGAGAATAGATAATCCGACGGTTTGTTTTAACATTGTCAATCAGATACTTGAAGATATTCCATATTCTCTGGTGGTAAACCAACTGTGTCGTGGAATATTGCTATATAAGTTGCACCCTGCGTTCACTGCTGCTTGAACGACTTGTAAGAGGAAAATCCAGCTCAGTTCTAGTCGTTGCATCCTCAGGAGAGAATTCTACCACTTCAAACTTAGTCCTGTATAGAAACATGCTCTTTACTAGCATCCAATATCTCCTCTTTACTCTTTATTCAACTTAAACGATGAATAGGACTCTGTTGCAATAAAGACATGGATTTGTGGATACTTGGCATCCCTGAGTAGCTTCATAACAGGCATCATTCAGATTTAACAGAACGAGCTAAGCCTGTCACTCGCTGTTGCTTTTCATGGCTTTGTAATTTTCTGAACAGCTGTGAATGAATCTGACTAGCTCGTGGAAAACCAGCTTCGATGGTCGAAACTTCTATTTCTCCAGTTGCCTTTCCGCCACAGCAATCTTTTTCTTTAATTGAAAAATTGACACCCGGCGTCTGCTCACCATCTCGGGAGACTGCAGTATCTCAAAACTCAACTACACGCATGAGAATTCTCCTTCACATTTTCGATATAGAAAACATCTCGCTTCGGAGTTCCAAGCGAGATGTTGATTTACCCCTGCTTGGTAAGCCAAACAGGACTAATGCTTGCACTAGTCCGAGTACCTCAACAACAAAGCGAATTGATTAAACTTAGCTGTTTTCATGTTTGACTTTCTCCTTGTTCTGATGTCTTGTTTAGTATTCTAGCATAGGAAAAATCACTTGTCAAGAAAATCCAATATTTTCTGAAAATTCTTCAGTAAAGAATATTTATGTAATTGAAAGTATTTGAAAACCTCGAAAACTAAATCTAATTACTTTTCAAGTCAAAATTCCAACTTTTTCGATCAATTCAAGCGCCTCTTCATCTGATAAACGTCATCAAGGGCACACTTATCCAGTAGCGCTTATTCATATGAAAAGGCTGGATAAATCTCCTTTACCAACAATCAGATACTTGATTATGTTTTGAGATTGACTGCTTCCACTAGTCCTTTCTCTGCCCTTTTCAAGCTTATCCCAAGAGATTTCTCATCAAACGTACGCATACCACTTTGATTATCCTCATGGCGGAAACAGCTGTATCAGGGATTTCTCCCCAGAGATATTCCCGAATTGATTTCCATGCTTTTCTTGAACAACTGCCATGATTCTCTTAGTCTGTGCCAGAGAAATCCTGCACGTCAAAACAGAGCCTCGAATGTCATAAAGAACTTCTAAACAAGCTTCACTGAACAGTCCTACAAAAGTACCCTCTCATACTTTCCATGTGAACTTGAGGATAGAGATCACCAGTTTCCTTGTCATAAAACTCTGAAAAGATAAGCCTCCGTCCACAACTAGTAACTTTCCTATGAGAAAATCTCCATGGGAAGATAGTCGAACTATGTTCCATATCGCTTGATTTTCTACAACCATACTCTTTTAGCCTTTTTACTATTAAAACTGATGTTTTCTTTTAAAAATTTCAAACATAGCGAAAAACTGCTACCAAAAGCTAGCAGTTCCTTTTCATTTATTAAAAGACGACCTTAGTTCCATGTAATTGTGCCACACCCAGTTGGATCAGATCAGGTTTGACGGTTATCCATGTCAATCCTCCACCAGGTGTAAAATTTCAATTCTTTCCTGCAGGTGTTCTAGAATTCTATGATATGAGCAAAACGTTTTCTCAGAGAATCGCCAGATACACCAGCTACGAGTCAGATGCGTGTCACTCCAGCTTGGCTGAGCCAATCAATGGCTTCAACTGATCTTGTTCGCTCAATTCATCAAACGCCATATGAAAGACAATTTCCATACTTTTAGATCGCAGCAATCAATTTTTCAAGATAGCTCAGTCCAACTTCTATCAGCTGTTAAGGCACCGAAGACGACCCCTTGGCTACCTGCCTTGAGCAGTTAGACGAATATCCTCGAGCATAATAGCAAAGTCTCGAGGTCATTGTAAAACAAAGTCACCACCACGTGGACGAATCATAGTCATAATGGTCGTGTCAGTAGTCGGCAGCCAGTTCCACAGCTGCCTTGGTCACCCGTAGCTTGAGTCGTTCCACCAACTGCTAGATTATCACAGAGCTTCGATACGGCGAGCTCCTGCCTGCATAGCTTTTTCAGCAAGGTTACATTTTGCACAAAATTGTAAAATCATTTGATTCTCCCTTGAAGATTAGTTTGAAAATTTATTATATCATATTATTTTCGAATATGTTTTGTTTTATCAAGGAAAATCGTTACTTATTAAAGCTATTCCTTATCAGGAATCACCTTAAAAAGATAGTAGGTACTAAAGATGGTTAAACATCCCAAAACCGATTTTGACTGGTAAAGAGGCGCAAAATCAAATGGAAATTCCCATCAGGATATAAATCGATACAATAATCTCTCTCACGTTCACGCGCACAGACTTGGTCTCACGAAAGTCCGCCACGTAAGTCTGATAAAGTTTGTATGATAAAGCCAATCTTCAAAACGCTTGAACTTCTGGAAAAGAAGCAATGGACAACAAAGAAAAGGAGTCGTGGGCAACAAAGGGCAAGACAACTCCAACAATAGCCAGAGCTAATGACAGAAATCCAATAATCGATAGATAATACGCATAATTCCTCCTAGTTAGTTACTCTTCTTCGAAAATCAACCAAACCACGTCAGGCTCGCCTCATCAGAGCATATGTTTACTGACTCGCCGTTCTATTCCACAACCCTCAAAGAAAAGCTTGACGCCTGCGGCCAGCTTCCTAGCCCAGTGCTCTTTGATTTTCATTGAGTATAAAATAATCTTCTTCTAGTTTCCTCACTAAAGTAAGGAATTTTTGTCAAGCTCTTTATTAAAAAGAGCCTGAAATTTACTTTCAGGACTCATTTTACTTGATTTTTCTCTTCGTAATCACCATTGCTACAAACAATCTAAGCCTCCGCCACCACGGACTCTCCATGAGAGAAGTCACTCACATTTTGGACAATCTCAGCCAACAGGTTTGTCCCAAGAAGTAGAAATTCCACATTCTGGATAGCGATTGCAAACCATAGAAGATACGATTACGCTTGGTTTTTCGTTCAATAATTTGACCTTGATGACAGCTTGACACTCAACACCAATCTCTTTCACGATAGCCTGTGTATGACGGCAATCTGGGAAATTGCTACAAGCATAGAACTTACCAAAACGACCAAGTTTAATGACCATCGGACTGCCACTCTTCACAATCAAATCCTGCTGGCTCATCCTGATTTGGATTTTCTTTCCATTTCCTTCGGCTTTTGGCAACCTCTTTTAGAGAAGTGGTTTGTAAAATTCATCAATGACCTGTTGCCACTGCTCTTTTCCAACTTCGACATCATCCAGTTTTACCTTTTCCATTTCAGCTGTAAAGGTTACATTGACGATATCGGGAAGTATCAACAATCAGTTTATTGACAATTTCTCCCCACCCTGTCGGTTCAAAAACGCTTATCGCCAAACGCACATATAGCGCTTTTGAATGGTTTCACAGTTGGTGCATAAGTTGATGGACGTCCAACACCCATTTTTTCCAAGGTCTTAATTCAGTGTTGCTTCCGAATAACGTGCTGGGGTTGAGTGAAGTGTTGCTCAGGGCTTTACTATTGACCTGCTTTGACGACATCGCCCAACTGCCATGATCCGGCAACATCTTATTCTTATCTGAAAATCATTGTACTGGCAACTGGTCAGCTTTGACCTGACTACCATTCGCTGCAAACTGAACTCCATTTTGAGAGAGCTTCAGCCATGGTATCAAAGATAGCACTGTCATCTGACCTGCCACAGTGCGATTCCAGATATGGTATAAAGTTTGAGTTGGTCTTTGTCTAAGTATTTAGCAATTTTCTGGCGTGTTAAAAAGACACTTGATGGGCGAATAGCCCTCATAGTCATCCTGAGCACCAGTCGCATTCTTTACCTTGCTGCCATGTTTTAGAATATTTGACACCAAAACGTTCATTATCGTAGTTTGTCAGCCTCTTGAGCAACTGACTGATACATGAGTCGAGTCGTACCATATAAGTGATTAAACCTGGGACGCCTGTACCAATATTAATCCTTCATAGAGTTGTTGGGCAACCATCATGGTCTTCGAGTACGGAAATTGATTTTGATTAGCGCATCCATCTGCATAGTTGAGGTAGTATAAGGAGTGAGCGTTACGCTTGCGTTCTTTTTATCTACCTGATCAACTGTAAAGTCTTTGCTGGATAGATGAGACAAGACTTTTGACCTCTTCATTGCTTGTCAATTTCATCTTTCTGCCATTCTATTCCATAGAAGGATGCTTGGAATTAGCTGAGTCCCCTTTAAAGACTCCATCAACGTCCAATATTCTTCTGGTTGAAATGCATTAATCTTCTATTTTCACGGTCAATGATGACTTGAGAGCAAACAGACTGAACACGGCCAGCTGAGATGTTCCTCTTTGACCTTTTCCATAAAATTGGTGAAATAGAATAACCTACCAAGCTGGTCCAAGACGACGACGGGTTTGTTGGGCATCCACCAAATCCATATCAATCTCACGAGGTTCTTTGAAATGCATGACCGCATCCTTTGTAATCCTGCTGAAAACAACACTTGTTAGCACTATTTCATCTAGATTTTGAAGAATATGAGCTAAATGCCGCAGGGAGCTGCTTCTCCTTCGCGGTCCGGGTCACTCATGAGAAAGACTTATTGGCTAGTCTTTTTCAAGTCATTGATCAGAGGACCTTTTCCTATGAATATTGATATATTGGGGTTCATAATTATTTTCTACAAATCGACTGACATACTGGATCAAATCACGAATATGACCAACACTGGCTAAAACTCTATAGTTTCTACCAGGTATTTTCAATCGTTTTAGCCTCTTGCAGCGACCCACGATTACTAGACTAACTGTTTGTCTTCTTGTTGCCGTAGCGGTACAGTATCACACTTTTCAAAGTAATAAACTTTATAAAGTGTAAACCATTTTTAGAAAACCTGTCAAGACTTAACTCCTATATATAGAAGAAAAGTTTGACTGATAAAGCTTACTAGTTCTAAAATTCAAATTCTGCATAGCACATCCTGACCACTTGAAACAAGTTTTGCTACCTTCTTGAAACAAGTGATGACAACCATCTGAACGACCATCTAAAATGCTCCCTGGAATAGCAAAAGACATCTCTTCCTTCTTCCATAGCTCGCTCATGTAATCAAAACTTCAGGATCTCATCTTTGCCTCAGCAACGATAACACCTCATACATAGGCCAGCACAATCCGATTTCGTGCTGGAAAAGTGCATTTCATGGTTCTTCACCCGGTCCCATATTCACTCAGTAGCAAAGTGATATTCACCGATGTAGTCCCAGTCGTTTATTGGATCGTGGATAAGAGACATCCAAGCCAGTCCCAACGACTGCAATGGTTTTTCCACCACCTTGAAGAATAGACTATGAGCCGCAGTATCAATCCCTCTAGCAAGCCCACTGCACAATGACCAGCTCATTCTCCAAGTCTCTTCAACAAACCTTACGGACTGATTTTGTTCCTGTTTGACTACAAGAGCGACTGCCCACAACCGCAATCTTAGGTAACTTTAATAAGATTAAATCGCTCTTATAGAAAAAATAACACTGGAGCATCAGTAGATTTCACTGAGAGCAAAAGGGATAGACATCGTCTAGGATGGAAAAGAGGAAATTTTTCTCAAAGTCCCTCTTTAATCGCTCCATGCTTTTCAAAGGTGAGTTTATGGTAACGTTCCATAAAAGACCACTGATTTCTACACTCAGAGGCTTCTGCCATCGTTTCTAGGGTCTAATTCTTGATCATAGATTTCTCCATATTGAAGTACCTTTAAAATACCTGTTGATTACTTAAACCTGCTTGTTTTTAAACTTATAAATCTCAAAATTATCAATCTTAATCTTTCATGATAAACTCCTGTGTTTTCTCTCTATCTATTTATCTCGTAGAAGGAAAAACCTCCTAACAATGTACTTTGTGTTTAGGAAGTTTTATCTTTTTATTTGTTATGTTAGTAATCAGTGGACGAAGAACCCCAGTGACAGTCTGCCTTTGGTTGCTTCGTAATCTCCATCATCAACAACCTTGATAATGCGTTTAGCATCTCTTCAGGCGCAGGAACCAAAGGTAGACGAGTTGGCCCAGCTTCGAAATCCCATACAGTTGAGTACCGCCTTAACAGGTGCTGGACTTGGGTATGAGAAGAGAGCATTAACTTTAGGAATAAATGACTTGAATAGCTGCTTTCCTTATATCACTGATTGCGGTAGTAAACATTTCATGCATCTCATCTCCATTTGTGTGGGAAGCAACAGAGATAACTCCGTCTGCACCTAGATTCATAGCACGGAAAGATATATCCATCTTCACCAGTGTATACTCAAAACCTTCTGGCTTTATGCTCAATCAAGTAAAGCCATATTAGCAAGACTGGTACATTCTTTTGACACCAATAATATTTGGATGTTCCGCCAAACGTATGGGTCATCACGAGTCACTTTCTACAACTACACGACCTGGAATGTTATAGATAATAATTGGCAAATCAGAAGCATCTGCAATAGCTTTAAAGTGTTGATACATCCCTTCTTGGAGATGGTTTGTTATAGTAAGGAACAATCGCAAGGATCAGCTGCAAAAGCGCCAAAACTCTGCTACTCCCTTTGACGAACTCATCAGAGCTCCACGTATCATTAGTACGCAAACTACCAGCGATTAAAGGAACTCGTCTGACAACCTTTTGAACAGCGCAAACAACTGAAGCTCCTCATCGTGAGTTAGAGTCGGACTCAGCAGTTGTTCCTGCTAGGAGAATTCCATCTGTATGATGAGCTAAATGTTCAATCAACTCTGAATGGCATCGAAAATTGATAGATCCATCTTCATGAAAAGGAGTAATAGCTGTGTGATAATTTTACAATCTTTTAAATCTTGATAAGACATACTAAAACACCTTTCTATTTTTAAAGAAGGAGTCTGCAAAATGAACTCCTAAGCAAATTATTTCAATTCAAATTTAATTCAGCTGTTGGGCGTACTAGACCAGCGTTCATAAAGTCTCACGATTTGAACTGAGTTCCAAGTCGCACCTTTAAGAAGAGTTATCAGAAAACCACCACATGATGAATACCTTTTCGCATCCAAATCTTTACGGATATGTCCAACGAAAGTATACGTGAACCAACAGCATTAACTGCTTGAGGATAGATTTGGTGAGCTAAACATCATCCTCAAGAACTGCACCTGAATACAGCAATAGCAGCTTTCACGTCTTCAATTGGTGCTACCTTTTTGTTTCAATATAGACTGATCCAGAGTGAGTTGGACAAAACCGGAATACGTACACATGTTACATACGGCAATGCTATCGTCTTCCATGATTTTCGGTTTCATTGTCATCTTCTATCTCTTCGTAAGTGTAGTCATTGTCGGTGAAGAGATCAATTTGTGGAAGGAGCGTTGAAGGCGATTGATAGTGTTTTATCGCCACCTGAAGGTAAATTTCCGCATGCAAAATCACGGATTTACGCCATCATTCAAGACTCACGAAGCTCACGTTGGGTTTCACGAATTGCTCTCATACCAGCACCTGAAAACAGCTTGGTAAGTTGAAACGATAATACGGTCCAAGCCCCCATTTTTGACGAACGGGTCGAGAGCCACCATCATTTGAATTGTTGAACAGTTAGGACAAGAGATGATTCCGTTGTGAGTATCAAGGGCGTGGGTATTCACTTCAGGAACAATCAATGGTACATCTGGATTTTGACGGAAGTAAGAAGTGTTATTGTCTACAACGACTGCGCCTGCCTTAACAGCATATGGCATATTTTGCAGAAGCCGATCCACCAGCTGGAGAAAGAGTAAGCATCAACCCCTTCAAAAGCGTTTCTTGTTGTTTCTTTCGATGGTCAATATCTTGATCTTTGAAATCAGAGTCTTCCCCTGCAGAACGTCAGATGCAAGGTAACGAATCTTATCGATCTGGAAGAGTTGATTCTTCCAACATTTTGATCATTTGAGCACCAACGGCACCTGTAGCGCCGACTAACAGCAACTGTGTATCCCATAACAAACTCTTCGGAATTTTCTAAAAATTTCTATAATAGAAACATTATACTACTTCTTTACCAAAATTGAGCCCTTTTCCCCATTCATTTTCTGAAATTGACAAGA
>BNJU01006088.1_pt1 | contig 60802 bp, 109 predicted proteins | sample 8539281 | NCBI WGS metagenome assembly BNJU01 (sample SAMD00202456, study PRJDB9452) | human saliva metagenome | isolation source: human saliva | place: Japan
AGTATGCGGATAACTGGAGTGGATTCATTGTAGAGAGGGAGTGTGCATGATGGCGCGCGGTGTAAGCAGACAAAGATATGAGGCGATTAAGCAGAGGTGGCTGAGTCTCAATCCGGGGAAAGAGGATCAGTTCTGCGAGGAGTCTCCGTATTACCTCAAGGAACTTAACGACAATCTTGTCGAACCCATGTATGATCGCGTGCAGCGTTCCTACCAAGCGGGTGCAGGGCGCGAACTTGACAAGGATATGCGTGCGCTTCACTCTCTGCGGCAATGACGTACAATCTGTTTGGCAATCGTCCTGCGTGTCTGTACTAATGGCGAAACATACCGCGCATATACTGGTCACGTACGAAAAGCAGCTGACGGCACTCAATCCGACTGCGATAGCCCATCTCGATGCCTGCCTTTTCCGCAGAGACGAGTTGCTGCTCTTTGAGATGAAGATGACGGAGTGGCTGGCCAATTCCGCACGACCCTCTGCCGGGCATCGTATTTCAGCAGTGAGAAGAAATACCCGACTGGGACTTGTTCGTCGGTCTGAAAATGACGCGATCTGTTTCATATAGAGGCGGGAAAAAGGGCTATGCACCACTGGCAAAGCATCTGGATACGGCGCAGCTCTTTAAGCATGTCCATGCGATCTACAACGCCCTGTTTACACGGGAGAGCTTCCTCTTACAGAAGGTGAAACTTACCCTTTGTGTATGGACCATCAGTAACCCTTCGTTTTTGACGACCCTGCGCAGTATGACCTCTATGTGACGGCAGAGCAGGAGCTGCGCGAGGAGTTTGATGCGTTTCGTGCTCGTCTGGGGACTTGATCGGAATGATGGAGGCATGCGGCGTTCAGTTCGATGTGGAGCTGATGACCGTGCGGGAACTCACATCCGCACTGCACAAGGAGAAATCTGCGGCGCTATCTTTGCTGATACTGTTATGGGAGAAGAAAGGACGGCTGAAATGAGAGCACGCTCGAAAATGTTTCACGATCTGAAGAATTCGGGTGGATGTCTGCACGAACTGCTGAATCTGTGCTTCAGGACGCAACGCTGGAGCTCGAAATGCGGGGACATGTTCTGCCAGTATTTACTATCGTGGAGGAAATCTGCTGCGCATCGAGTGGAACGGAACACAGTACGTGCTGCATTTTGACACGAACTATTGTGATCATGGACAAAACCTTTCGGGACAGCCGTCCATTGCGGAGGCGATCGAAAAGGCGCCGTACTATAAACAGGCGATGGATCGTTGGTTTGCACAGCACCCGAAGTACGAGCGTGAGTTTCAGCAGCTTGTTGAGCGCGATAACAATCGTCATGGGAGATTTCTCATGCGACGGACTACTATATCGTCGACACAGAGTTTGTCTATGAGGACGCGCGTTTTGATATGGTTGCCGTACACTGGCCGTCAATCGGTGCGGTACGCAAAACCTTCATGCACCGAAGCTGGCTTTCATCGAGATGAAGTACGGTGATGGGGCGCTGTCCGGTACGGCAGGTCTTATGGAGCACTTAAAGGACTTTGAACATTTTCGACAGACCGCAAACCTTCCCGCCATCTGTGCCGACTACGCCGAGGTCTTTCGTCAGAAATGTGAACTCGGGCTGATTCCTGACATGAAGAACTTGCCGCATGATATTACAATCCAGAGTGAGGACATCGCACTGATTTTTTCTTCTCGGGAATCATGACCCCGAGAAGAATGGTCTCCATACGATTGTGACAGGATTGCAGCCGTCGAACTATCCTTTCCCCGTGAAATTGCGGTAGCCTCGATGATGGGATATGGGCTCTATGATGAGATGATGTACTCGATACAGGAGTTTCAAACATATCTTTCACAGATACCGCTGCGGCGGAGGTGAGTTCAAATCCTGTTGACGTTCGTATATTTTCGTTATGGTGATTGTGAAGAGAGAGGAGCTGTAGAATATGAAGATTGATAAAGAGCAGTGGCGTCGAGAGCGGCGAGCGAGGGCATGGATGAACCGTGGATTTGAGATCCGCCGTGCCGCCTTCGTGGACACAGCGTCGCGTGTTGGAAGATGCACGTCTGAGTCCATATTCTTGTACGGTCACCGAGACGATACTCAACTCTGTGAGCGATGATTGTGATGAGCCTGATTCAGATATGTGCCTACTGCGCGAGTTTTGTGAGGAAGATGCGTGGTGGCATACAATGAGCATGTGAAGTGGCGTCACAAAGAGGGCGGCTCTTTGGTGATCCAGATGATGCTCCCGAGAAAAGAGTTACGAATTTATGTGCAGAGGAGGGGACTGGTAGACACAGCACGGAAACTCTCCTTGCGCATCCGGACAAAGCTGGTTGTGGCGGTGAACCCTGGCTCGGCAACAAGCCCTGGTGGGTACATTCACATCGGTGCCGAGGGCGTGGAGAAAACCTCTGCATTTGTTCCAATCTTTATTCGACCCTTGTGGGCGAAGACATATGGAAAGCTTTTTACAAAAAGAATCTTGCGAACGAGGATGATGAGGGGACGAATGACTGCATCTATTCGAGTGTATCACCATCTTTAAGGAAATTCGTGAGGGCGTGCCTCAGCCTCTCCCCGAGAGCGAGTGGGGACATGTGAACGTTATCACCCTGTTCGCCGCCGAATATCGAGGGCGGTCATATGAGTTCGCCGGCGAAAAGAGTGCTCGCGCATAAGCGTCAGGACAGGTATGATATGACCGACAGTTTGGCAAGAACGACACTGTTTTCCCTGCACTTTCTGCGCGGCAGAATGATTTGTGAGATTGCACTCTGGAGGGAGGGCGAGGCTAATAGAGAGAAGATCCTTGTGCTTCCCGCCTTTGGTTGCGATTATCGGGAGAATCCGCCGGAGATTGTTGCCGAGGCATATACAGCGCTTATGAAGACCTACGCGAAGGAATTTGACGCTGTTGTCTTTGCCGTGAGCGAGCATTGTGATGTTTTTCGCGAGGTGTTTCAAAGCAGAGACTCACATTTTCAGGGTGTGCGGATGAAGATGCAGGGATCCGAGGAGTCGGAGAAGCTGCGGAGCTGAATCTGTGGGCAGATGATGATACGGCAGAGGAAGGAGCTGGATAGTGCCATCGCGAGGAATGATTGAGCATCATGAACTAGGATATTCCTGTGATCCCAATGATAAATTTAATGATTTGACCTGTGACATCCGGATGACACCGTGGAATCCAGATGCACTGACCGAAATGAATGGTGGATATACCATAGGAAAATTCTTTGACGGTACGCCCTTTGTTGTGGAGTCAGTTGATCGGAGTGAAGACCGTGGGTTCTTGATGTTCTACATGCGCCCGATTACAATTTATGAAGAATGGGGAGCAGCGTGTCCATGTACCCGATAATGCCCCTTATCGGTTTTGCCGTGAAAGGTATGAAAAAAGTGTGGGAGGAGGTCGACAGTAAACAGGATACGCTTGCCGTATACCTAGTTCCGCCGGAGGAAGTCCTTGCAGCGCGAGCATTTGCTGCAAGCATGAAGCCGGGAGAAATCTCCGCAGATATGCGTAAATTCGAGTGCTACGTAAAATACCTTGCCGGATGGGATATACTGGTATCGCCGACGAATCGCTATCAGGGGAGCACTTCAGTACCTGACCGATCGGTGGGGAGAGGATGTTGTCTGTGTGATGATCTCCCTGAAGGATGCATATACCTATATGAAGCTCCTCCTCTTTCGGCAGGAGCACGAGGAAATTGATTGGTCTGCACGTATAATCGATTCTGATGCAGAATGAAAAAGAGATTCCATTCGCCCTAACTAGCGTTTGGAATCTCTTTTTCTTTGCAAAGAATCATTAGGCAACTTCCCCTATCTTGTGTTATAATTTTCTTATATTTGAAACGTGGGAGGGAAGGCCGTTGTTTGCAAAGACCTATGGTGCGACGACCCTCGGGATTGACGGACGGATTATCGACGTTGAGGTGGATGTGTCACCGGGGCTGCCGGGCTTTTGAACTGGTGGGGCTTCCCGATACGTCGGTGAAGGAGTCGAAGGAGCGTGTACGCACTGCAATTCGCAACTCCGGCATTCAGCTGCGGCAGGAACGGGTGACGGTGAACCTTGCGCCCGCCGATGTGCGAAAGGACAGTTCCGGGCTTGATCTGCCGATTGCCGTTGGTCTCCTTGCATCCTACGGTATGGTTCCCGGAGACGGCGGTACAGAATGCGCTCTTCTCTGCGGAACTTTCCCTCGATGGGAAACTGTCGTCCGATCAGCGGCATTCTCCCGATGGCAATCACGGCGCGGGAACATGGGCTGACGGAGTTCTATGTTGCGCCGTCCAATGCAGATGAGGCACTCCTGATTGATGGACTGAAGGTCTATGCGGTTGAGAATTTGGCACAACTTGTGCGTCATTTGACGGGTACGGAAACACTGACTCCCGCCGTACCCAAACCAGTCAAAGACACAAAAGACAATGCCTTTACCGATGATTTTGCGGATGTGCAGGGCAGTATCAGGCGAAGCGTGCGCTTGAGATTGCAGCGGCGGGAGGGCATAATGTCCTGATGGTCGGCGTACCCGGCTCGGGCAAGACGATGCTGGCACGTCGGATGAGTTCGATCCTGCCGGAGCTGACGAAAGAGGAAGCCATCGAGATCACGAAGATTTACAGTATCTCGGGGCTGCTCGGCAAGGATACGGGGCTTGTGACCACGCGCCCCTTCCGCAGTCCGCATCATACGTCCTCGACGGTGGCGATGATCGGCGGCGGGAGCATTCCGCGTCCGGGCGAGGTGACACTCGCCCATCACGGCGTACTCTTTCTCGACGAGTTGCCGGAGTTCAGCAAGAAGACACTTGAGGTGCTACGTGAGCCGATCGAGGATCGTCAGATTACTGTGTCGCGTGCGAACGCAACAGTGACGTTTCCCTCTAGTATCATTTTGGTAGCGGCAATGAATCCGTGACCGATGCGATTAACTGTTTGGGATAAATCCCAAACGCATAATGCACCTTAAACGTCATACCTGTGTCCGTCGATATGGCGGTTATTTTTACAAGGATGTATAACCTCAAATTTCAGTTCAACGCTAACCTCTTCCGTAGTAGTCAGTTTTTCTTTTATCTCATTCAATATGTCTAACGCTGCTTCTTTTTCGTTCAAGCGTCGGTGTAGGTTCATATCGACTTTTTCAATGTGGATAACTCAAACTCTATCGCTCTTCTTGTCTGCGCTTTTTCTTAAGCTGCTTTTTCAACCTCATCGAACGAAATCAGCTTCATGCGATATACGTCCATAATACGCTCTCGCTCAGATTCACATTCGGCAAGTTGTGCCTCTAAAAAGATGTATCTGTTGGCTGACTCGTCCTCCTTAGTCTGGCTGCCTCTATTGCTTCAACAATTAGATTGGGCTGGCTGATAAACTTCATACAGTCCTTCCATACTTCGTTGTCTATCCAGTCCATATTGATAGAATGTGCACTGCATTTCTCTCATAATGTTCTCTTATGGTTGAATCTTCCATTGCATGTGTAATATCGTGATTGTTTGGAGTTTATACCGGTGTATATGCTTCCACACATGGCGCATCGAATAAGCCCACGTAGAATATACGTATTTTTGCGTTGCGCACAGACATGATTTGGTTGCTATGCATCACTTCTTGCGCCATGTCCCATGCTTCTTTGACACAATCGCAGGAACTTTACGCTCTATTATTTCTCTGTTGTGTGGCGAACGTTTTCCGTATCTATGCACGCCATAGTATAAGTATTTTTACAATACAAATCACACGCCCAGTTCTCCAAATACCTCTTGTGTGCTTGTGCCGCTTTCCTTTGATTCCACGTAGCACATAGGAAGGTGGGATTCCTAGACTATTCAGCCGATCGGCTACCGCTATTGACGACATCTTTTCTTCGGCGATCAGACGGAAGATCAGACGGATAACATCCGCCTCCGACATCCCTGTCCCCGGAATCTCTGTTTCGTTGACCTCCAGAAAGCGATCATCATTGACAATGTATCCGTAGGGGACAATACCGCCTAACCATTTGCCGGCCGCAGCGGCGCGGTTTTGCTCCCAGTTGCATCCGTTGCAGGATATTGCTCCTCTCTGGGGTCAACAACACCTGCGAGAATCGTCAAAAGAAATCGTCCAGACGGGTCACTTGTATCGAATGGCTCCGTCATAGATTTTAGCTTTACGTTGTATTGCTCTAAGTCATATATCGCATTGATGATGATGCGCGTTACGCGGCCGAGGGCGGTCGAGCTTTAAAAACGAGGAGCGTAGAAAAAGCCCCGCTTTTGCATCGGCTATCAACTCTGCACCTGCGGGGCGCTCTTGCAGGGGAATTGTTCCTGTTATGCCATCGTCTTTATATACCTTTACGATAGCTATCTGATTGAGTTCGCAGTACTTCTCCGCGTACTCAACCTGCGACTCAATCGTTCCGCGCTCTGCTTGGTCGTCGGTTGAGACGCGCAGTGAACAGCGGCTGACTTAACCTGCTCGGTGAAATTCATCATGTGCTCCGTGGATATAATGATTGGATAAAGGTGTTTACTAGACACCCTTTATTTTTATGTTGATTTTATACCTATCAGCGAACGTGTTAGAAATTCTTACACGTTGCACATTGCATTTTGCGTTTTATGCAAATTGGATTTATAATCCCGTCGAAATCGACAGGTATAAATTTGATCCTTTCCAAAGAACCCAATGAAATCAACAAGTTACAAGTGTTTTTGAGTGGCAAAAACTTTAGATTTGATCCGCATACAGTTTGATCGGCGTGTAGGGGTTACTTCCTGCGTGACCGAATCAAAACATAGAGGTAGAACATTAGGGAGAGGAACGCGCCGATCAGCAACACTATCGTCATGCCAATCAAGACGAGACGCCATGTTTCAACTGGTATCAACATGTTCCCGATGCAGGAGATCAGCGTATATGTAATCAGCATCTTTAGGCGATAGAGATGCTGGATTACACCTGCTTTGTTGAGTGTGGCTGTGATGATCGTGGATAAAAGCAAGGGAACAAGAGCCTGTCCGAGGCTGATAGCGATTAGGTCAAGCATAATGTGTTTTGAATCCTCCAATCACATCTGTGTTGTGGCTTTATGAGTGGAGATGCTGTACAGATGCGTTTCCTTTCCAGCGTTTAGCCCGTCGGAACTTCTTCTTCTCCGCTTCTTCCACCGTCCATGCGTAACACTCACCATCTACAGGTGTGATGATTGTCTTGTCATACTGCTGATCGAATGGCAGGTGATATATTCTTTCGCCCGTGCGAGAGATGTTGCACTTAATCATTGGATAGTCGTCGAGAGGGGTTACGTGACATTCGATATCCAGTATTTTTGGCAAAAGCTAGTGCCGTAGGAGAAAAAGGGACGGTTGAATAAAAAACGGGAGTAATACTATATAGGTCAAGGTTTCCTGCCTGATTGTCAGCAGCTTGTCACCCGTAATGTTAGCGAGGTCATCTATCGTAATTCCCATAGATTTTGCCGTCTTATATGCTACAACAGTTCCATATAGTTGGTTTAAGTGTTTTTCTCGAATCATTTTTCTATTCGACCAACATTTACACTGAACGATGTGTACTTCATTTCCTCGTATGCAAATAAGGTCGCGACCTAGATCATCTAACCCTCGCTCAATCCCGTAATAGGTGACGGTATATCCATCGTCTTCATAGAGATACCCAATGTACCTTTCGTGAGTCTCTTCCAATCTCAGCATTTGTTTTCTTGCGTTTTTATACCGTTCAAGTGCTCGTTGATATTTTTCGGTGTCAGGTAGTTTTTGATACTCTTCTGGGGTCAACCAATATCCAGCAGCATCCGAATCCTTGTAATCTGGATTCTTATAGGAGCTCGTCGGTTCTCTTGGCTCGTCTTCGAGATCAGTAAAGCCATAGCGTAGGTTCCTATATATTCGAGTTCCCACTTATGGCTTTTGTTTTCCTGTATGAGTGCGCGTTTTTCTGCACGAATAGCACGCACTTCATCTGATGCCTTGAACGCGCGACGTTTTTGTTTCTAACGTGTGGGCGATATGCTCATCCTTCGCTGTTTCGTAGTCGGCGATAACAGTAGCAACCAGGAAATCGGCTATTTTTGCGTTCAGGAATTGCTGTAGGAATTTCTGCTTTTGATCTACCGATCTTTTCTTTTTCTTTCAACATTTCCATATTCCATTTGCGATGTCGTTCAACATCTAATTGTGTGGTGATTTTATATGCGTCAATACTTCCTACTTTACTTCGTAGGTCTTCATAATCGCCTCGTTTCCCCAATACATGAAAGCCAAAAATAACGCTTAAAAACCAGAGGAATCCTTCCATTTCGCTCAGCTCCATCTATCATTCTACTTGCGTATCAATAAATCGACCAACAATAGATGAACTTCGCGCGGGTCAGGGTGGCGTTGATTGATGATGCGCGCCATCTCGTCACTGTCAATGTCGGTAGAGTAGGCGAGCAGATGCGCAGCGTATTCGTTCGCCTCTGCTTCAAGACGGCTACGAACATAATAAGCACGGTCGGGGGTGGAGATAGTATCCATAGCCCGTGTGCAACCGCGCATGCCCCTAGTTCATGGCAGACAATCACCTTTTTCCGCCGCATAGCATAGAGAATCATTGGGACGATATATTTTTCGTCGCAGTACGTTTACAAAGAAACCACGTATATTGTTGGGGAGAGGAAGCCGTACGATCGTTATGCCAAGGTCACCTGCGAGCTGGAACGGGTTTCCAGTACGGTATTTGTTGACGAGATTCTTGACGCGGACTTTGATGTTGAGCATAGCACATCAGTCCTTCTTTCGTTTGTTCTGCCTTTTCGCATCCCAAAAAAACGAACTCTAGGGCACTACGCAATTTCTTTTGATCTTCTTCGCTAAGGTTATAGGTGTTACCATCAAACAAGACTTCCGTCTTGTTGAGAAACTTCGCGAGATCGTTCATGTCTCGTTTGGTATGGGGGAGATGTCCTGAACAGGAGTCTCAAAAACTGATGAGTTTTCGTCAACCAACTTGTTTACTGGGACTCCAAAGCGTTAGATAGATTGAGAATATCTTCCTGATTGATCGATACGGTATACCCACGTTCCCAGTTCGATATTACTTGTGCTGATTTGTTGATTCGCTGTCCAAGATCTTTTTGCGTAAGCCCTTTTTCCTTTCGGTAAAATTTAATTCGTTCACTAATATTCATTTTGACACCTCACCTCCAAACTTCAATTTATTATAACATAAATAACGGAATTAGTTATAAAAACTAACGGTATTTGAGATTTCCTCTAAAAACTTACCTTGACAATAACGCGAACCGTTAGTATTATATAAATAACGAGATGCGTTATTTATGGATGGGGTGTGATGTTGTGACAGTAAACAAAAATATTGAGCGCGTCCGATTGGCAAAAGGCGTGACAAAAAAACACATTTGGCAAAATCCTTGGGGATGAGTCTACAGGGTATCGTTATCTTGAGAATGGTAGTGTTCGTCTCGACGTTGAGCGAATGAAGCGAATAGGGGCTGTTTTGGGGGTTGACAGCGCTATTTTTTTAGACGACAAACTAACGGATAGCGTTATAAACTCGTAAAAAAACACCTCTCGATTGAGAGGTGTCTGTACCAGTGTATTGTGTGAATGCTTAGTGTCTGTGACCTCTTGCCCCTGTGTAGGGGGTTCGTGTTACCAGAATGGCTCCAGTTGTTGTCTCGGCTCCCGTCTGGGTCGCTGCGATAGTGACCGTCGACGTGAGTTCCGTCGGAACGGTCGTAGCCATTGACGTAGACATCGGCACTTGCCGTGCTGGGCGGCAGGAACGCCGTCACAGCAAAGGGCAGAAATCGGAATCGCGAAGAGTAGCTTTTTTTCATCGTTGCTCCTCCTTTGAGACACTGGTACATACGAATTATACCACAATGAGAAAACATAGAAAACCCAAGGCAAACAAAGGAGGTGAAGACATGGAGGAGGTAAGCGCAAGCCTCGCAAGCCGAGGCACAAGCTCACGCTCATCAGTGAGGCGGGCTCTGGCTCGCCCGCTGAGATGATGGTCGAAAGCTGGCGAAGGTTGTCCTCGGGCGGGACGTGAAGTTCGTGGACAAGGAGGTGTGCAAATGAACAAGATTATGACAATCGGCAATGTACGTGGCTACATTGCTAAAAGACAGTAACGCGTGGCTGAACGCTGAGGACGTAGCGCGCGGATGAGGGATTCACGCAGATTGCCAAAAAGCGGTAATGAGGTAGTGCGTTGGGGAGCGCGTCAATAGCTATCTCAATGAATTTGGTTTCATCCCCACAAGTGGGGACGATATCAAACCCGGTGATTTTTCTTCCTGAGAACATGGTCTACCGTCTCGGCTTTAAGGCAAGCAACGAACAGGGCTCAGGCGTTCCAAGCGAAACTTGCCGACGAGATTCTTCCCGCAATCCGCAAGACGGGCAGTTACACCGTGCCGAAAGCTTGAGAAAAACCCGAAGTACCGCACGCGCATGGTCGGGACGGCGGTACGGGACATCCGCAGCACGGCGGCAGAGCTTCAGAAACTCTTCGGCGTGAAGAGCGGCATCGCCCTTGCCAAGGCGACGAACATGATCGAGCGGGCATACGGCGTGGACATGGAGGAGGTCAAGAACTCATTCCTCCGGCCGAGCACGAGACGGGTTTTCTCAACGCAACGCAGATCGGCGCGCTGCTCGGTGTGAATGCACGCAGGGCGAACGAGCTCCTCCAGCTTGCAGGGACTGCAAGTGCGGTTTAACGGGACGTGGCGCCTCACGAGCAAGGGGAAGGAGCACGGCGAGAGATGCCCTACAGGCGCAACGGGCACAGCGGCTATCAGATTCGTTGGAGCGAATCGGCGGTGTCCGTGGTTGAGGATGATATGACGGCGTGAGGAGGTCAAAGATGCGTAACTCGATGGAAAGCCGCCGTTGCAGGCGCTATCGTCGCGGGAGCGGCGATCCTCTGCGCGAGCATGGCGACGCAGGAGGACACACGCTGTCCTCGTCGAGGAAATCTATGTTGTCCGCCCCGGCGATACCATCTGGGGCATCGCTGAGGAGTTCTGTGCGAAGAACACGGGGACGAAGAGGTACATCCTTGAGTACAAGTCGGGGATGGAGGAGCTGAACCCGTGGCTCCTCGATCGAGACAGGGATGATCTATCCCGGAGATGAGATCAAGGTGACCTATTGGGTCAAGGGAGGAGGAGCAGGAATGACAAAACAGGAACTGAACGAGATCGTAGCAAGTCACGGCAGGGTGGCTTGCTGATAAAAATAGAGGAGAACGCGCCGACCTGCACGGTGCCAACCTGAGCGGTGCCAACCTGCGCGGTGCCGACCTGAGCGATGCCAACCCTGAGCGATGCCAACCTGCACTATGCCAGCCTGAGCGATGTCGACCTGCGCGGTGCCAGCCTGAGCTATGCCAACCTGAGCGATGCCAACCTGAGCGATGCCAACCTGCGCGGTGCCAGCCTGCACTGTGCCGACCTACGCGGTGCCAACCTGCGCGGTGCCGACCTGCACGGTGCCAGCCTGAGCGGTGCCAACCTGCACTGTGCCGACCTACGCGGTGCCGACCTGCGCGGTGCCGACCTGCGCGATGCCAACCTGAGCGGTGCCGACCTGCGCCGTGCCAACCCTGCACGGTGCCAACCTGCACGTGCCATTCTTCCGGCAATTATATTGCAAGTGGGACCAATCGGCAGCAGGAAGGACTATATCGTTTACAACGCAAGCGACGACAATATCCTCTGTGGGTGCTGGAACAACTATAAGGGCGGGACACTGGAAGAGTTCGAGGCGCATGTCGAGGAGGTGTACTCATTCGAGAACAAAGAAACTTTGATGTTCCGCAATGAGTATTTGGCGGCCATTGGGCATTTCAAGACAGTACGGGAAGAATGCCTGAAGGAGGAGACGAAATGAAAGTTTCGGTCAAGAAAGAAGTCGCCGCGTTCGTGTTGCAGGGCAGCAGCTACAACGGCTGCGGTGAGCCCGTCGAGGTCAGCTATGAAGAGCTTGGCTTCGCAGGTGTCGGTGATACATGGGAGGCACACGACAACCACAACTGTGGACGGGCCGTACAGCGAGTCCGCCGAGGTCATCTACAGGACGGCGCAGGGGGCTGCGGTGCTGTTCCGCAGCTGGGGACAACGGATTCCCCCGACCCGCAGAGGTGGGAGGCGGTTCCCGAGCTCGTCTGGTATGAGTTCGCGTAAAAAAGCGCCCGATGCGGCGGCAACCGCACAGGGCGCAGAAGAATAACAATCTACCGTGAGTATATCACGGGATAGGAGGAATAGCAATGCGAAAGCCCTACAAAGTATTTTTCACTCTCAACGGAATGATCGGCGTCACTGCAACGAGTGAAGACGAAGCCGCTCTCATTGTTGAGAAAATGGAGCGCGAAGAGATCATCGCGTATGCAGAGGAGCACGGATTCTCGGCATACGCAGAGGAGGAGGAGGAGGAGGAGTAACATGCGCGTACCAAGGAGACTGCCAAAGCGGCTGGCAGACTACGTGTCCCGAATGGAACGGGACGGTGCAAGGTTGATTGCGGCATCCATGAGCCGCACAAGGGGACGGGCTTTTATCAGCCTGACCCTTACACAGCCCACGAGTGGATTTCGCCCGACCTCATAACGGCGGAGTTCTCCATCTCGTATGACCGCAAGAACAAGAGCTTCAGGAGCGACTTAGCTCTCATCGACGCAGCTTTGACATTTTCCGGAAGGCGGTGCTGGCGTCATGAGCGAACAGATTGAAGCATACGGGGAGGAGAAGGAACGCTTCACGGTGACAGACGAGGCAAGCGCGGGTGGTGCCTCGAAAAACTCGAGGAGAACGCGAAGGCGCGGGCACTCATCGAGGAGCAATACCAGCAGATGACCGCACGCTACGAGAAGTGGCGGGCGGATGCGCTACAGAGCTTGACGGGAGCGACGCATATCTGAAGGGGCTACTCCTTCCGTGGGCGCAGGAGAAAGTCGCGGACGGGAAAAAGAAGTCGGTGAAGCTGCCGTCGGGGCGCGTCGGATTCCGGGCGGGAAGTACGTCATACATGATTGGCGAGGATAAGGTGACGGCGACGCATCCGAAGCTTCTTGCGTTCGTCAAAGAAGATTATGCCGCCTTCATCAAAGTCGAAGAATCAGTACGCTGGGGCGACTTTGAAAGACGCTTCACGTGGCAAAAAGGACGGGCAGGTTGTGACGAAATACGGCGAGGTTATCCGGGGATGAAAAGCCGTACAGGGAGAGCCGAGCTTCTATGTGGAGGTGGCGAAATGAGCAGGGCAATTCTGGTGTATGGGGAAAGCGGGAGCGGCAAGACAACGTCGCTCCGCACGCTCGACCCCGAGCGCACCTTTATCGTTGACGCTGATCGTAAGGGCTCTCGTGGAAGGGCTGGAAGAAGCAGTACAACGGTGCAAAGAAGAACTACACGCAGACATCGAGGCGTCCCGCATATCGAGGCATCTATCAGAAGATGCAGGGAGAATGGGCGGATAAGTTCGACACGCTCGTCATTGACGGGCTTACCACAATCATGGTGGACGATGAGATGCGCAGAGCGAAGAACGCGGATTTGATAAGTTCGTTGACCTCGCGCAATGCGTGTGGAACATTGTTTCGGATGCACACCTCTTGCGCGAGAATTTGACCGTCGTCTTTATCGCGCACTCCCTTACGGAGCATGATGAGAGTGGCTACCAATGGACGCACGTCAAGACGGGCGGGCGCAAAGCTGGACAAGATTGTGCTTGAATCCAAGTTTACAACGGTACTCTGGGCAAAAGTCGCTGGACGGGCGGTATGTATTTGTCACACAGGCAGACCACTCCACAGCAAAAAGCCCGATGGATTGTTTTGAGAAAGAGATTCCGAACGACATGGCTGCGGTGATCGCGGCACTGAAAAAGTATGAGGAGGACGATGACAATGATGAAGAAGCCAAATAACTGGGACGCAACCCCCGCAGTCACGGGGAATACATTCCTCTTCCGCCGGGTGGCTATGAGTGCCGCATCGTGAAGGTGCAGCTGGGCGAGTCAAAAGAGCGGCGCAGAGATGCTGACGATTGCTTTCGACATCGAGAGCGGCGCGTATGCGGGCTACTATCGCAAGCAGTACGAGGGGCGCAAGGCGGGGAACGCTGAGGCGAAATGGGGCGGAATGTATTACCAGCTCACTGCGGGCGAACAGCAGGGGGCGGTTTAAGGGGATGCTCCAGAACATTGAAAAGTCAATCCCGGCTATACGTGGGATTGGAACGAGCAGAGCCTTGTAGGCAAACTCTTCGGCGGTAAATTCCGCGAAGAGGAGTATATCTACAACGGAAAAATCTACACCTCTACCAAGTGCATTGGCATCCTGCCGATTGAGGGCATTGAGGCAATCACGCCGCCCGAAAAGAAGCGCATCGAGCAGGAGATGCGCAACGGATACAGCACTGACGACGACATTCCGTTCTGATGGTGCTCCTAGGGGATGTTGTGGAGAGCAGGATAACGGGCTTAGCATCTTTGTCCCGTTCCCTCATGACAAGAAAAAGCCGGAGGGCTATCAATCTGTTGTCGGTGTGGAGCTTGTCGATAAGCGGCACATATCGGCAGACCAACGAAAGAAGGCCTATGTCCTCATCTCCTACATCGCCGCATGGTGGGGATATACCCGCTGGAAGCAATGAAAGGAGATGCTGAAGCTGATGTTTGTCGGTGAGGCTGAGACGCTGAGAAGATCATTCTCTCTCTCGGACTGTGATATGACGACCGCACGGTTGTTTATCACGTATCTCATCGACTTCTGCGTTCTCCACGGCGTGGACGTAGGAAAGCCAGTGTATCAGCTCTCAGAGGACATCCCGCGCTATGTGTGGGCGTGCCTCATGAACAAGCGTTGCGCGGTCTGCGGCAGGAAAAGCAGAACTGCATCATTGCAACGGTAGCGTGGTAGGCATGGGGCGCAACCGCAAGGAGATATGTCACATCGGGATGCGTGCGCTTCCCTTGTGCAGGGAGCATCCACGGAGATTCACAGCATTGGGCAGGAGGATTTTCTGAAGCGGTACATCCTTGAACCCGTGAAGATTGATGAGCGGATTGCGAAAGTGTATCGGCTGAAAGCGAGGGTGAATGATTTGTTTGTCGTCAAAGACTTGGAACGCCTGAAGGAGTATGGGTTTGTCGAAACAGGGCGTAAAAACAGCAGAGGAAGACTGAAATATTGGAAGGAGCTTGGCGTATCAAAGACTGATCGCGCCGTTGCGAATCTCACATTAGTCGTAAATTCCGAAGGCTCGCGAGAGAATGAAATCATCGTGTGTTGTGAACCTGAATTAGAGCGATACCGATGAGAGCGTGCAGCCCGTGATGTGGGCATTCGACGAGCTTTCTGAGATGCTGCATGATGATGTGATTGCGTGGAGCAAGCTCCCGAGACCATAGAGCGAGGTGGTGAACAGTGTTTAGCATGATTACCCAGCTGACGGCATTCGGAAGAATCAGCATTGACAACCTTTCGGCAACGGCTCAAGCCCTCTATCTCAGATTGATTCTGATTGATAACGGGCTTGGCTGGCCGGAACGTTTCTACGCTTCGAATTCTCGGCTAATGACAGAGGCAGGGATTAACAGCGAGAAACACTTATCACAGCAAGAAATCAGTTAATCCAAATGGGACTTGTCGAGTACAGAAAAGGTACTGCCAAAGGAAAGGCGAGCACGTACAAGCTCAAAATTATCCCGACTACTGGCGTAACTACTGTAGGAACTACTGTAGCATCGGCTGGCGTAACTACTGTGGAACTACTGTAGCATCGGCTGGCGTATCGGGCGCCTATATGACAGACCAATATAGAACAAGAAAAGACTAGACAAGAAAAGACTATAGCTGCTGCTGCAACGCGCGCGCGCGAGGGGGACAGTGCCCTTGCAGAAGTAGTGCGCGTGTTCGAGGAAAACATCCACCCTCTTGGTGGTGACATAGAGAGTGATACGCTCATTGACCTTGTAGACGACTACAGTGCGCCATGGGTGATCGCCGCTGTCAAAAGAGGCGGTGATATACAACGCACGCAGCATGGGATACATGAAAAGCCGTTCTTGAACGGTGGAAGCGTGACGGGTTCAAGGCACCGAGGAAAGGGGTGAAACAGCATGGAGCAGGCAGGAACGATAGCTGCGCGGCTATTGAGGAGCGGTATTCCGATTTCGCAGAAGCCGACCGCAACTACATCCCTCCGTGGAAGTTACGACCTCCCGGCGGAGGAGATCAGGCGGCATCGGGAGGAGATTGCGGACATTGAGCGTGCGCAGGAACGATGCAAAGGGATGCACGGGGAGGCCTGCAAACAGCCTTCTCAGGGCATGATTCCCGTCGTCGAAGTCCATGACGGGCGGTTCTGCTATGCTCTCAGGCGGTGCCGTCACGAGCGGAACCGTCTGGCACGTCTGCGCATCTCACGACTCTTTTGCCTCTGCCCGTGTCCCTAGGGGCGTACGAGGGGACACGTTCACGGATTACATCGTCACAGCGGAAAACAAGGACGCCGTCGATGCGGCGCACATGATGGTTGTTGACGAGATCAAGGGGCTGTTTCTCCACGGCGAGAAAGGAACGGGCAAGACAAAGCTCGCTGCAATCATCGCCAACGAACGGGCGGCCGCGGGAAAAGCCCGTACTCTTTGCCTCTGTGCCTGATCTCATGGCAGACATCCGCGCATCGTTCGCGAGCGGCGGAACGTCGGAGCGGTGCAGGCGGTCAAGAGACGCCGTTTCTCGTGCTGGACGATCTCGGCGCGGAGAAGATGACAGAGTGGGTCGGCGAGCAGCTCTTTTGCATCGTGAATCACAGGTACAATGAGCAGCTGCCGACGGTCGTCACGAGCAACTACAGCCCGACGCAGATCATCCGCCACATGGCGACGGTGGATAGAGGCGGCAATGTGATTGACGACATGCAGGGGCAGAGGATTATGTCGCGCATCTACGGGATGTGCGAGCGGGTAGAGGGTTAGGGCGCCGATTGGCGCATAGAAAGAAGCGTGCTGAGATGGATTTGAAATGGGTGCAAAGGGCAGAGTCGATCATTGCGGAGGCAAAAGACATACAGTCCCGTATTATCCAACTGGAAGTAGAGAACGAGGAACTGCGACGAGAAAAATAAGCGGATGGGTGAGGGTGACAAAGCCGCAGCCGTGCACGAAGTTTCGCGATGCGGGTACGGTGGAGTGGATCGCCAAGCTCATGGAGGAGACGAACGAGGCAATTCAGGAAGCGTATATCATCTCTCAGCATGAGCAGAGCAACAAGGAATTTCCGTGTGAGGCTATGAACGAGGTGATTCAGGATGCACGCGTACGCCTTGCCATGGAGCTTACGGACGTTATCCACGTGTGTGTCTCGTGGCTGAATGCTGAGGGCTGGGATGAGGAGGCACGCGGCGACCCTGCATCGGCGCGTGAACGAGAAGAACGAGGAGCGCGGGTACTTCTGAGGAGGCGGCGGGGTGCGTATCGGGCTGATCGACGTGGACGGGACGAAGTTCCCGAACCTCGTACTCATGAAGCTCTCGGCGTGGCACAAGCGGCAAGGAGACAGCACATGCCTTTTGCGCCCTGACGATGTGCTTCTCGGCGGTGATCTGTTCGGCGGTTACGACAAGCTCTATGCGGCGTGCGTATTTACCGAAAACGCTGAGACAGTGCAGCGGCTTGAGGACATCGGCGCAGAGGTCGGCGGGACGGGAACAGAAAGCGTAAGGTGTACGTCCTCACAAACTACTGGAGCACGCACGCAGAGGATTTACGGCGTGTGTACTGGCTGAGAGATAACGGCTATGACCCGTACGTCATGATCTACGACAAGCCACACGCACCGAAAGAGACACGGCGGCTGCAACGATGGGTGAACAACAAGATCATCTTTCGGAGCTGCGAGCGGTTTGAGGATTATCGGAGGTGAAGAACATGGACGAGTATCATCCCTGCAAGAAGGCCGACCCGACGGCGAGGAAGGCAATCGAGAACATCATGCGCCTTGTGCGGGCGCAGAACAGAAGCCGAACAAATACCACGCACGCAAGACAACGGTGTGCGGTCACACATTTGACAGCAGGAGAGAGGCGGAAATCTATCTTGACCTGCTCTCACGCAAACAGGCGGGGGAGGTTCTCCGAATCGGCCTGCAACCGCAGTACACGCTTCTTGAGGGTTCCGTGATAACACGGGCAAGAAGCGAGACCAATCACCTACACGGCAGATTTCTTTTGTCGCCTACGCCGACAGGCGCAACGAGGTGATCGAGGTTAAGGGCGTTAGGACGCGGGATTATCTCCTGCGTAAGAAGATGTTCCTGCACATGATGAGGGACACGGATATTATCTTTCAGGAGGTGCGGTAATGAAATATTGCAGATACTGTTCTAACTGCATTACCTGTGAGCACTGCTATTACTGCGAGGAGCGGAAATAACTCTTTCGCCCTGAGCAGATACGTCAGTCAACGACTTGTCCCGCATTTCACCTGTCCTTCACGGGGGATGTGGATACAGGGCGCAGGTATCGACCAAAGAAGGAAAAAAGTCTGCTGTGAGCAATGTCGGGATATCGTTATTTTAGAGAGGTATAAAAATGAAATACGAAGTGGTATATAACATCAGTCAGTTGGGGGCTTGGCGGTTACAGTTGCCATTTTTGAGCATGACGGAGTGAAGTATTTTGCAGACCTGCGCGGCACATACGACAACGGAAACAGAGTGCATGATCTTTTGTGGAAGGGGAATGGAACGGGCTGTATTGTCGTGATTGCATCCCAGTGACGAAAAGAGCAGCTGATCTCCTGCATTGAGGAGTTTGTTGCCAGAATTGGAGGCGCGGTAGTGGGGTACAAGATAGAGAGGCTAGGGCGTCGTAGGGACGCTTGTCTGTCAATTCGAGCACGAGGGCGTAGATATTCCGCGCAGGTGGACAAGATTCCGCTGGGCGGCGGAACGGGATGCACGATATGTCCTGAGAACGGGTTTGATGAACTCTACACAAGGACGACGTTCCCTTGACGGAGGAGGGGCTAATCGACTGCATCGAGGAGTTCGTACGGATGCAGGAGGCGAGATGATGAAGAGGGCTGGCGCATAAGTACTACTGCCCGCTGCGGCCGCCTGATATTGGCGCGGTACCGCCGCGTCCTGTGCGTGTGGAGCATGTCGCGTGTGGCACATGGGCGTGAGTGTTATGGGGCTGTGTACTATGACCGTCGGCTATCGGCGGTGGAGGTTGACGCCTACGAGCTTTTTAGAGGAGGAGGAGGAGCCGAAAATGCGTGAGATAAAAATTCAGGGCATGGGATTCAAACCATGGTGTCATGTGTTGTGTGTTGGTAATAGATGGCTGGGGAAATGATAATTGCGGGAAGTTTTCAATTCTAGGGCGTGATTCTCAAAACGGAATGTATAGGCCACTTTATGTAGACCGTCTAATGCAATTCATCGGCATGAAGGACAAGAACGGCGTCGAGATTTACGAGGGAGATGTTATTCGTGGGCATACAGGACGGTATCAGGTGGATTGCGTGGTTCGATGGAGCCAGGGAAATTGTGGATTTATCGCCGAGCCGACAATTATAGAGCGCACGTACCTGTGTTTGAACCCAGGATCGACAAAAAGATACGAAGTCATCGGCAGCATCTACGAGAAATCCGGGAGCTGGTGAGCGATGAAACAAATACTTGATGCCTGCTGCGGCTCTCGGATGTTCTGGTTCAACAAGGAGCATCCGGCGGCCGTGTTCATGGATAACCGCAGTTTTGCCCAAAACCTTTGCGATGGCCGACGATTCGAGGTCAAGCCTGATCTGATCGCGGACTTCCGGAGATTCCATTTCCTGATGAGAGCTTCCGTCTTGTCGTATTCGACCCGCCGCACCTGTGCAGAGCCGGAAAGAGTTCATGGCTCGGTATCAAAGTACGGTGTCCTGAGAAAGCTTACGTGGCAAGACGACCTGCGCCGGGGATTCGAGGAGTGCATACGCGTCCTGAAAGATTACGGCGTGTTGATCTTCAAGTGGGTGAAGATCAGATCAGTACAGCGGACGTTTTGAAATTGCTCCCGATGCGGCCTGCTGTTCCGGAAACCGGAGGGTAAGACAATCTGGATGGTATTTATGAAATTTCCGGAGGAATAACAACTATAATCGCGTTTTTGTGGTTTGAAAGCCTTGAACAACATCAAAAAAGCGGAATATGTGACACTTATCTACGTGAAAAACGAGATGAAGGAGTGGAGATCATGTTTAAAATACGCCTACATCTACAATCTGGAAGATGAAAAGTGGTATACGGGTTGTTGTCTTTTGTCGGATGCATTATATAGCGCGAGAGAAGAAAAACCCGATGCTAAAACCGATCTATATCGCAGAGATAAGGGAGTATTACCCGCCTATTGGGGTTGATTGCGTGATCGATAACTTGCGCAAGGCTGCCGATGATGCGCTGGCGAAGAGTTCTGAGATTTTTCTTTTGTTGTTTGACAGATCAGAAATGGAAGATTTGGAATGGGACTCTAAGAGAGGCGCTCGCCAAGTGAGGGGCGTGAGTCGGGCGTCAATACTGGATTGAAATACCGATAAAAGGCACAGAACGCCTGTATGATCTGAAAACAGGAAAAGCCCGTAGAGGAGGAATCGAATGAACATCTGGGTAGGCTCGGGACGGCTGACGAAAGACCCGAATGTGAGAGTACACGCAGAACGGGAAGGCGGTATGTCGCTTCACACTTGCGATTGACGACGGATGGGGCGAACAGAAGAAGACGCACTTTATCCCCGTGACGTGCTGGGAGAAGCTCGCTGAGGCGTGCGGGAACAATCTTGTGAAGGGCAGAAGGTCACCGTCTCGGGAAAACTCACGCAGCGCACGTACGAGAAGGACGGAGAAACGTTACGCGTACGAGTGCTTGCACGGGATGTGGAGTTCGGCGAGAAGGCACGCGGCGCACAGGGGATGTAAGCGGTATCTGATGAGGATATACCGTTTTGAGGAGGGCAAAGATGACACCCGGATGAACAGACGCTATACTTCTTTGCGTTTCTCTATGCTCTGCCCCGACAATCCTATGCGCTGTCTCTTGTGTCTAATCTCATCTTGGGGCGCGTGAATGAGTTTGAAGATTGGCAGCTGCGGGATATGATCGGCGAGATTGAGGCGCACTGGGAGTGGAACAAGGACATCCATCCGATTGACCGAGATGTGCAGCGGTTCTTTCGAGACAGGCTGCGAGGAGCACTTTTGGAACGCGGTGTGCATCAGGCGGTATAAGAAAAAAGAGCGGCGTATAACCGCTCTTTTTGGTGCGATTCGTAACATATTGTCGACGCCGACGAAATGATGAGACGGGAGGAATAGATTTATGAACTGTCCATGTTGCGGTGAGGATGAGCTTATTTTACATGTAAAGGTAGAATTGGGGGCTTATATTGATGAATGCGACTGCATTCAGCTCTTGAGACGAGAATATGGGGATGTGATGGATTGTGTTCTGGATAATCTTGGTGTCCGTGGTAAATGCTATGGATGCAAGCAGGGAGTTTGATGTGAAGGTAACCAAATCGTTGAAAGTGAAAACAAATAATACCGAGAGGAGCGTTCTAAATGAGCCCGTGGGTTTTTTTATGTGATTGATATAGTTCATTCACTACGCATAGTGACGGTGATTATTTCAGGTATATCAATCTTTGGGTGGTTTTGTCTTATTTCAGACCATTGCAGACGACAGATTCACCCAGTGATGATGTGAGATTTATTACTTTAACTCTGTTTATAACGAGTATTATCGCTGCTGTTCTTGCAATCTTTCTCCCAAGCAATGAAACGATGGTGCAGATGCTTGTGGCGGCAACGGGGACGGATATAGACCATGTACGGCAGATCAAAGAAGTGACAAATGCAATTTTGCTGAGATAGGAGGTATAACCTTGCTCGATACGGCCTTGCAGATGGCAGATGAGATACGACAAGATCGCAAGCAGGCAGAAGCCATGCTGCTGAACTATACGGAGGAGCTGAAAACGTACCGCCTGAGAAACGTGAGGAGTATGTACGTGGAACTGTGCAGGGAGGTGGCGGAATCTGCCGGGGCATCCGACGGAGGCAGAGGCTCTGCGCGGCGTCAAGTTTGACGAGACGTATCCTGCCTACACATGGCTGCGTGCGGTGGAGTTCGTTGAGCGCGGACTCTCAGAGCGCAAGCGGATATTCCTTGACGCGCGGCGCAAGGCGTCACGCGACAAGGCAGGCAGAGGACGCAGGGCATGGCTCGTACGCACGCAGATGATGTACTGCGCGGCTATGCGGGAGCGGTTTCTCAATACGGAGTTCTTTGTGTCGGAACGGTCGCTGAGAGCTATGTGGCAATATGTTGTTGATCGTGTGGTCGAAGCGTATCTGAAAACTTGAGCAGAAAAATTAAATAGACATGTCTCATAAAACGCCTTTTTCGGTGCTAAAATGCTAGTGTGGGTAGTTTGGAGATAGCCCCAAGCTGCCGCGCATTACCTCCTATACTCCGTGACGAGCCGTCTCAATCGAGGCGGCTTTTTCTCGTCGGGGAGGAGGGCTGTCTAGGAGGTGTATGGATGAGTGATACTGAGCTGTTGTGTGGTGATTGTTTTGAGCTGATGCAGGGGATTCCGAGCGAGAGCATTGATATGATTCTCACCGACCCGCCGTATGGGATTACTCAATGCAAGTGGGACAAGGTACAGCCGTTTGAATTGATGTGGGAGCAGTACAAACGTATCATCAAGCCGAATGGTTGTATTGCTATATTCTGCAGGCGAGCCGTTTTCCTCGACACTCGTGCGGTCGAATCTCAAGATGTACCGTTATGAGCTGATCTGGCAGAAGAACGCAGCATCGGATTTTTCTCAATGCGAATCATAAAGCCGCTAAAGATTCACGACAAGATACAGATTTTCTATCGCACATCACCGACGTATCATCCGCAGAAAATAAAGGGGAAGCCTTACAAAAGAATTGAAAGACGTGCAAGGCGTAAAACACGGGATTTATACCGTGCAATTGATGCGATTGACCGTGTCAATGAGGCAGGGGATAGACATCCGACTACCGTGATTCGCTTTCCGATAGAACGCGGGTTGCATCCAACACAAAAACCTGTGTCGCTTCTTGCGTGGCTGATTCGTACCTACACGGACGCGGGGGATACAGTTCTTGATTCGTTCATGGGTAGCGGCTCTACTGGTGTCGCTTGTGTGCAGGAGGGACGACGATTCATCGGGATTGAGAAAGAACAGAAGTATTTTGAGGTGGCGAAAGAGCGTATCGCTGAGATATAAATCTCGGCGATTTTTGTAGGTCGTCGGCGGAGATATAAATTTTATGGGACACAGCTGCGGCGGTGTCCTTTTTCATAATGAGGGAGGAGGTGACGATGTGAAGCTTACACCGAAGCAGATGCGCTTTGTGGATGAATGGTTGATTGATTTTAACGGCAAACAGCAGCAATTCGGGCGGGATACAGTGCAAAAACAGCTGAAGTAACTGCGGCAAAGTTGCTAAGGAATGCTAAGGTTCAAGCTGAGATCGCACGTCGTCAGAAAGACCTCCAACGACGCACTGAGGTGACACAGGAACGCGTTGTCAAAGAGCTTGCACGGATTGCCTTTGCAAACATAGCAGACTACCCACATGTTGAGACGCAAACGCCGCACAAAAGACGATGGTACTGAGGTCACATATCAGATTGTTATGCTCCAGTGAGACAGAAGATCTCTCTGTCGATCAGCGTGCTGCACTTGCGAACGTTAAGCAGAGCGTGAACGGTGTCGAGATCAAGCTGCATGACAAGATCAAGGCCCTGAGCTTCTGGGGAGGCATATCGGTATGTTCAGAGATAAGCTCCGAAGTCAAAGGCGCGATAGATATTGCGTCAGTTTTGGCGGCAGCAAGAGGGAGGGTGCGGGAGCGTGGAGAGCCAAATGGGGACTTTTGAGGATATTGTGAGGTTCATTGGTGAGTTCTCACATGACCCGCTTGGATTTGTCTACGCGGCTTTTCCGTGGGGGCAAAGAGGAACGGAGCTCGAATCGATGGATGGCCCCTGATGTATGGCAGAGGGACATCCTTGAAGATATTGGACGTGGTGTAAAGACCTATCCGCAGTAACACGACGAGGCGGTCGCCTCGGGGCATGGCATAGGAAAGTCGGCACTCGTTGCGTGGATTGTCATCTGGGCACTCGCAACACACGAGGATACGCGATGTGTCGTGACAGCGAACACAGATACGCAGCTGCGCTCTAAAACATGGGCGGAGCTGGCGAAGTGGTATCGCCTGTTCATCGGACGGGATATGTTCTGTTTTACGGCGACCTCGCTCTTTTTCGGCGCAACGCGGACATGATAAGACATGGCGTGCGGATGCAATTCCATGGAGCAGGGACAATCCAGAGGCGTTTTGCAGGACTTCACAATCAAGGAAAGCGGATTCTTGTCATATTCGACGAGGGCATCCGCTATTTTTTGATGAGATATGGACGGTCACAGAAGGGGGCGATGACCGACCGAGACACGGAGATCATCTGGTGTGTGTTCGGCAATCCGACACGCAATCAAGGAAAATTTTTCGAGTGTTTCCATAAAATCGTGCGGTCTGGAACTGCAAGCAGGTGGATTCACGCACCGCTCGCATCTCCAACAAGCAGCAACTGACCAATGGGCGCAGGAATACGGCGAGGACAGCGATTTCTTTCGTGTCCGTGTCAAGGGAGAGTTCCCGTCACAGTCGGAAAAACCAGCTGATTTCACGAGAACTTGCAGAGGCAGCGCGGCGCCGTGTGTTGGAGACGCGCTCCTACGAATTTGCGCCGGTAATTATCGGTGTTGACCCTGCGTGGACAGGAGAGGATATGCTTGCGGTTGTTCTGCGGCAAGGACTTTATAGCAAGGTGCTCGAGACCACACCTCGGAATGACAATGACATGGAGGTCGCACGACGCGTTATGCACTATCAGGACGACTATCGAGCGGACGCAGTGCGCATTGATATGGGATACGGTACTGGGATATATAGTGCTGGAAAGGATTCGGGGCGCGGTAACTGGCAGTTGGTATCTTTTGCGGAGCGTTCCGATGCACCCTAATACGCCAATAAGCGAGCGGAAATGTGGGGGAGATGAAAATCTGGCTGATGGATGGTGGGGCGATTGATGATGATCGGCTCGTTCGGGAACTTATGGCTCCTGAATCCGCATCAATTCTGCCGGGAAGCAACTGCTTGAGAGCAAGGATGAAATGCGGCGGCGAGGATTGTCATCACCGAATATTGCAGATGCACTTGCGCTTACGTTTGCTTATCCCGTCCGATTAACGGATAACACAAAGTATCGAGAAGCACGCCGCCGTGGGAAAAATCCGCAAGGCGGGCAGTATGTGAAAGGAGGTGAGGCAATGCAAGGAAACGCAGCTACCTATAGCGCGGCGCAGAACGCCATGTCGGAGGAGATCAGTCTTGAAACGCTCGATGCCGATGCGGTTAAGAAGATCATGACGGCGTTCGCGGCAGGGGCGTGAGGTGCAGATCACTATACACATCGACGGTAGAGCCTGCGCTTTTGCGTCGCTATGATGTGTACCGCGCGGACAAAAAGCATTATCGCGGCAAGTTCCCGCGTCTTTCGGAGCTTAGCGACTGGGTGTCGCGGGATGTAAAGACGACGGTGGATTGGATGATGCCGTCCTCATGGAGGTGTTCACGGGCGCAGATGACCCCGTGGATATTACGGGGGTTAATGTCGGTGACGATGATAACGCCCGCAAGATACAGCAGCTTCTGAGCTATTTCGTGACGCGCAAGAACAGCTTTTTCACGTTCATGTATAACTTTCTGCGTGACGGGCTGACAATCAACATGGGGTGCGCCAAGGTCTAGTGGAGGCGCGAAGAAGAGCGGCAGCCGATGGAGGTGCTTGCCGATGCGCAGATGATGCAGATGATTCTTGCGGGCGAAGCGGCGGGGCAGAGTGGAGATTAAGGAGGCCGTTCCCGTAACGCCGCTCGGTGATCTTCTGCGTGTGACGTTTGATCTCGTCAACGTCAAGGTCAATCAGCCGATCATCGAAAACATGAGCCCGTCGGAGCTGCGCTTTACACCGGAGACACGTGACCTGCATGCAGGCAAAATTCGTAGCGCAGCGAAAGGTGGTGCGCGGCGACTATCTAAAGCGCATGGAGGAGCAGGGCGTATACAAAAAAACGTCGATGCGGCGATGGAAAAGGCAGGCGGGAATACGACAACGACGCCGCTCCTGGACAAGAAGCACGACAGCACATTGAGGAGATGCACGGACAGCTCTTTGATGGTGATGATGCGTCGAAAGAGTTTGAGCTCTGCGAGGCATATCTCAAGGTCGACTTTAACGGCGACGGTATCTATGAGAATGTGATCGTTCACGCAGTCGGAGATGTCCCGCCAAAGATTCAGGACAACGTGTTTGAGATGCCGCCGTTCTTTATCTTCTCCCCGGAACACGACGCCTATGCCATATTCGGTGAGGATTCTCTCACGGATACACTTGAGCAGCTACAAGACCTCAAGACCGCTCTCATCCGCCAGATGGTGATTGCCGTCGCGAAGAACAATGTCCCGCAGAAGTTTGTGGATGAGAGCAACATCGACATGGACGCGCTCTACGAGGGGCGAGATTGTTCCCCGTCAAAGGCGGTATCCCGCCGCAGAGCGTAATGTTCCAGCCGCCGCCGATACAGATGGACGGCTCTGCTATGACGCTTGTGCAGTACGCGCAGAATGAGGTGAAAAGCCAGTCGGGCAGCACGCGCTACAACCAGGACTTGACTCTTCCAGCCTAAACCGCACGGCGGCGGGTATCACAGCGATCATGGGGGCAAGCGACAAGAAGATCAAGCTGATAGCGCGTCTTGCTGCGGGAAACGGCGTGGATTCCGATTGTCAAATTCCTCATCCTGCTCTGTCAAAAGTTCGTCGATGACGGACAGATTGTACGCCTTGCGGATGAGAATGTCTCCATTCAGCGCGAGGGAGATCAATATCGACTATGACCTTATCGTCAATGTCGGACTGCGCGCGCGTCAACGAAAAGAGATGCAGATGCAGTATCTGATGGTGCTCATCCATCAGATTTATCCGAAAAGCTCGAAGCAATCGGGATTGTCAATGCCGAATCGTGGTACAACGTCACGAAGGAGCTCCTCGAAACAATGGGTATCCGCTCGACGGAGAAGTCTCCTCGACCCGAACGGTCAGGAGTACCAGATGCAGCAGGCTCAGCAGATGCAGATGCAGCAGGCGGCGCAGGAGAAACAGGGATGCCATGATGCAGGCAGAGCTCAGCTAAAGCAGGATGATGTGAAGGCGAAGACGCTGCACGCCTCTCGGCACAGTTCAAAGACCTGCCGATTGATGCACAGTTTCGGCGCTCCAACAGCTGGGGACTTAGCGCTTCTTCCGCTTCCATGCAGGGAGAAGATTGCACGGGATGAGCGACTTGCAGAGCAGCACAACAAGGCCGTCCAGATGTGGCGGGAAGGGAGGATGAACGCATGGAATCAGGCGACAAGATGAAACTCCAAGAGCGCGCCGCCGAGGGCGTGATGCGACGTTCCTCCTTACGGAGCGGTTCTCTGGGAAATGGCTCGATGAGGTGAAAGCAAAGACACTTGATGCGCTCTGCCGTGCTCTGCCGTCGGAGCTTTTGACTGTTCAGGCGGACTACAAGGCGGCACTACGGTTCTATGAGTCGCTGCGGAGCGCAGAGCGAAGAGGCAGGGAAGCCATGAAGAAGCTGTACGAGGATAAGGACAACTGATTGGAGGATGTCGGATGAATGACTGGGTTTTTGACTTACAGAGATTTGCAGAGGAGAAAGCGGCGCAGGATGCGCCAGCCGATACGCCCCCTTATGAAGCACAACAGGGCGCGCAGGAAAGTCCTGCCACGGGTGCGGGAACGCCGCCCACCGTAGAGAGCCGCCACGGAGGGGTAGCCATCCGTATTGACCCCACGACGGGAGCGCGGACGGTCGTCAATATCGGCGCGGAGCAGCAGACAGCGCCACCCGCAGAAGGAGCATGCGGAGGAGCGCAGAACAGCCTGCTACACCGCCGCAGCCTGCACCGTATACGGCGGAGGAGCTTCTTGCCTCCATGACGACAGGACGAACGGACGAGACGCGCATCCCTGAGGAGCTGCGTGCACCCTACATTGCTATTCGCCAGCAGCAGCAGATCGCCGCGCTCACAGCACAGCAGCAGATGCAGCAGAGCGTGCCTCCTGTTCAGCAGACGCAGGAGACCGTACAGGACGCGGAGATTTATCGGCGTATTCAGGAGGCGGCCGAACAGAAAGCGCAGCAGGAGCTTGGCATCACGCCCTGAGGAGCTTTCGGGGATGTCCCTATTCCGACGACCCGAACGAAACGAAGAAGGCGGAGGAGTACCGCATTGCTGTCAGATGAACGTAAACGCAATCGCCCGTGAGATTGATGCGTATCAGTCGAATCTTGCACAGCAGCAGGCCGAAGCGCAGGCGTTCGCCGCAGAGTTCCTGCCGAAAATGCAGCAGGCACAGGCGAAGGAGCCAAACTTTAACCAGATCGACGTGATGATGGAGAGCTACTATCAGGAGCTCCCTTATCATGAGGCGGTACGGGTGGAAGATGCGGTACGGCGATTCCGAAACGGCACGTGTACGCGCGCGGATGTCCCTGTGCTCGAAGGGTACTACGAGAAGACGGGCGGCGTTCTACGCCAAAAAGACGGGGCTCACACGACCCCACAGCCCGCGCCAAAAGCCGCCCCTCCATCGGTGGAAGGAGCAGGGCGTGTCGCGCCGTCTGCGCCGCAGCAGACGGACTGGAGTGCTATGCGCTCGATGGATGTGCGGGCACGTAACGCATTTTTGCGGGAGCATCTCTTTTCCCGCTAAGGATAGGTTCTATTTTTACGAGGTGATACATTATGGCATTGGTAGCACAGTCGGCATCGCAGTCCGTCACGTATGAGGCGGTCGGCACAAAGGACGATTTTAGTAACATCATCACAAACATTGACCCCGAAGAGACGTTCTTTCTCTCGAATTTTGGGCGGGCGACGGATGCAAAAGAGCCTGAAATTAACTGGCTCACGGAAGGCCTTAAGCCGCCGCAGGAGAACGCTCACATGGAGCTGACGAACTACAGAGACGGACAAGGTCGGTTCGCTCGCACGCTGGGACAATCGCTGCCAGCACTTTCATCAGCACGGGCAAACAGTATCCGATGCGCAGAAGAAACACGCAAAGGAGTACACGCCGGAAGATGAGTTTGCACGGCAGAAGACGAACGCCTTCAAGCAGCACGCGCGTGATATTGAGTATGCGCTCGTATTCAACCGCGCGCCGCGTGATGAGTCTCCGGCAATCCAGCGCTCACGGGCGGTGTGCGTTACTTCCTCGAAGAGGTTGAGGACGTCACCTTTCACGGGCAACATCTGTGCGGCGAACACAGAACATAAGCTCGATACGGGCGATTTTCGTCTACTTCAAAGGCGAAAGCCTGGGCACGGGCAACAAGCTTCCCTGCGGAGCTTTCGGCGAAATCTCCCGTACTATATCCGCAAGGACGCCGACCCGAAGAAATTCACGCTCTTCAACAGCATGGATGATGCGATCAAGAACGCCAACCAGATCACGCTTTCGACGGCGGGGCAGGGCGTCCAGATGGTAAAGAACAACGTCTTTAGTGCGGGCAACGCGCTCTTTACGGAAGACCACATCAACGATTGTATGGAGATGTGCTTTAAGCGCGGCGGGAATCCGACGCTTGCGGTCATGTCCGGGCGCAGCAAGCGTCGCTTCTCGCAGATCGTCACGGGCGGCGCGACGAAGCAGCGCGGCTCGAAGGAGAAGACGGCGACGAACATCACGGATGTGTATGAATCCGATTTCGGCGTCATCCGTGCACAGGTGCACCGTATGTATGCGGATACGGTCATTGACTTCATGGACATGAACTACTGGGATATTCGGTGGTTCGACCCGACGCATGAGGTGACGGGGCTCGGAAAGAAGGGTTCGTACGAGGAGTTTGTGATTGAGTCGTGGCTCGGTCTTCAGGGCACACAGCCGAAGGCCTCGGGCTCGATCTATGACATCAAGCGCGCCTAAGAAAACAAGATTGAGGGCTTACCTATGAGAGGTGAGCCCTTTTGTATTGGGGTGAATACCATGATTTTGGAACAGAAACTTCATGAGGAGGATGGGAAGACGATACTCACCAACCGTATCGACTGCTCGGAAGCAATCGATACGGCAAAGCAGGTGTCAGATGAGGGCGGGCGGGGAAAGAATATTGTCCCATTGGGTATATTCCTCCCGAAATGTGGATGTTTGACCCGTGGTTAATTGAGGCGACGCAAAGCGCAGCAGAGGCGGCGACAAGGCAGAGTTTATGCGCCTTGTGAAGAAATTCTTCTCCATGCACCCTGCCTTTGCTGTAAACACACGATCACACGCGGCGGTTCTGGGGAGGAGGTTTGACGAGTGATTGATGCGAAAGCATGATCAAGGAAACGGTGCGTTGGAAAGGAAAAGGACGTCAACGAGGTTACATTCTCAGATTATGAGATCTACCACGCCATCACGAAGTTCTCCGCTATATCACGTGCGCGCCTTGCCAACATGCAGAGTGATCTCTTGGAGCGTGAGAAAACCTATGGACGGGATGAGTTTCGTCGGCGGCGCGCGTGTTCCTGCCTGATGATTTCATGTCTGTTAAGGGCGTTTACCGCACGGCCGATCACTACCGCCTGCATGCGGTATCGGACGATCATGTCGACACGGATACGTTCCGCCTCTTTGCCGGGCGTATCTATGCGACGCAGGAGATTACGCTCCACTACTACGGCAAGCTCCTCCCGTGTACGAGGGCGGACAGGTCATGCTTCCAGACATGTTCCTTGATGCGATTGTCAAACTCACGCGCCTTGTCCTCAACAACACGGACGTTGACACGATGACACAGGCGGTGACAACGGAGACCGATGCGATTGTTCCACGGCGCAAGTACAACAATATGCGCCCAAAGATGCCGTTTTTTGCGTAGTGGTGATGCCATACGAGAACATTGGATGCAATCCGCGATCTGCGTGCGGCAGGGGCACGACATATCCGACGAGTACACGACGGAGGAATGCCTCGGCTTTCTGAACACGGGCAATCTGTGAGGTATCAGGACTTCTCATTGCGGCACGCTCCCCGATGATGGTACAGGAAATCCGCATCCATGACGGGGAGAGCGTCCCTGAACGCTACGTCCATCGGCTGGGACAATATCCGCTGCGCATCACAGGGCAGACGGTACACTTACCGACCCGATGATGGAGGCATACGGTTCCGCTATTTTGCGACGATGCCGCCGCTGTCGGATGAGACGGAAGTCTACCGTTTGCACACGACGGGCTGAATGATTACGTCCTGAAAGTCGCCACGCTCCTTGCCCTCAATCGGAATGAGTACGACATATCGCAGTGATAAAGCACTCTATGACGAGCTGCGCAGCATCCTTGCTGAGGCGGTGGGTGTGAATGGCTGAGCTGAAAAGAAACCGCTTTATGCGCCACACCTCCGACGTCGATTCAAGGTGACGGACGCTATCTGCTTTCCATCCTGCGCGACCTTCTTACAAACGCAGGCAGAGCAGATCAACGCGGCAAAGCAGCTTTACCGCAGAGGACGTGGCGGCGGAGAAGGAAGGAAAGTCCTCTCACCGCGTAACTTTCGCCCGACGTTCTCCCGGCTCGGCGGGCTCCTCCAATGGGACCACATGACTAGCGCAGAGGGGCTGAAATGCTATGAGGTGCGGACGAGACAAGAACGTCGGCAGCGAGGTCGGGCTCTTAGAGCGAACAACGCAGAATCATTCCAGCTGTCTTCCGCTCTCCTACGTGGACATCTCTTTCTCTACGCGATTGATCTCACGGATACGGCGAGTGCTCCCGCAGAGCTGCATTACACAAAAGGCACGCCCGATGCGCCCGCGTGATCTCACAATGACTAAGACGCAGGAAGGGACGCTGATTACGTTCCTTGACATCCCACTTGACTGTATAGGGGCATACGTCTACGTCAACGACGTGCGCCATGAGACGCTCGATAACATCTTCCTCTACACAGGCGGAGCGGTTGTTGAGCGTGTGCGTCGCGTACCACGACCAGTACGGCGAAGGAACATCCGAAACGCTCACTGCGTTATCCCTGATGTGGAGAACTTTCTCGTAGAACGAAACGGAGCACAGCTGGATTTCTACTGGGATGCCCTCCCTATCTACAACGTGCGCTATGAAGTCAAAGTCGAGTGTGACGCCGGAGTGGGATAAGGCACTCACGATCTTTTCGACGAAACTCAACAAACACCGCTATGTGTATCCGAACACGGGGCGGTGCTATATGCTCGTCAAGGCGATTGATGAGCACGAGAACTACTCAAAGAACGCCGCGTACTCCTCCTAGCCAACGAGAAGGACGAACACAAGAACGTCATCTTGCGGATGGACGAGGAGGCTGCAGGTTATCCTGGCGCCAAGCGCAACCTCTACTACGACCAAGCACGTGAGGCTCTGCTCCTTGAAAAAGACGCCATGAGCGGTGAGTACCTGCTACGCGTTCACCTGCCGAAGAAGTACCGCGCGCGGAACTGGCTGGAAGCAAGCGTCATCGGCGAGACGAACAGCGACTACGTGTTTGACGACCTCGATTTTCCGTGGGAAAGCGAAGAGGCGGAAAATACCATGTGGAACGGCACGGTCGGTGACCTCAGAGGTGTGGAGGTCACCTATGAGATTGCCCGTGACGACCCGCAGGACGCGGCTGGCTTCCCTGTCCTTATTGCACTGGACGGGCACTTGCGGCGACGGGGGCGGAGGTCACTGGAGAAAAAGGCTAAAAGCTACTCACACGGGCGGTGAGGCACAGGGACTGCTGGCTCTCCATAAGACGCGCGTCACGTACGGGAAGCTGGCTCTGCCGCAGACATTTTTCCTTGATCTTTTGGCTGCATCTGCGCGACACGCTCCCAGACACACTTCCTGACGCTCTCAGGGGACGGAAGCCTTTCCCTGATGTATGACCGCCGCATGCGGGAGTTTCAGCTTGTCGGCAGTGATGGGGCGTACGTACGGGCACAGCTGACGTACCGCCCGAACGACTGTATCGCCGTTGGCATCGTGCAGGAAGCATCTATGCGGCGGCTTTTTTTACACAGTCTCGGCAAAGACGGAACGGCAACGGGAGAAGTCCCCGCAAAGCCACTAAAGAAACTGAACACGCTCGTACTCGGGCAGTATGACTAGAAGGGTGATCGGTATGATCGGAGTTAAAGGGAAGTTTCACGGGCGTGCTGCGCCGCGCAGACTGGCACAGAGGAGGTCATAGAGAAAGACAACCTCATTGTGAGCGCGGGTTATGACCTTCTCTTTAGCCGCCTGTTCCAAACGCAAGATGAAAACTACAGCAACAGCAGAGCACTGCAATATATCGCCGTTGGCACGGGGACAAATGCACCTGCGGCGGAGCAGACCAAACTGACGACCTTCCTGGCTGCGGTGAGCGCCAGTATTTTCACACAGCTGGAACGAAGGGTGCAAGCTCGTCGCGACATTCGGCACGGGACAAGCAATCGGAGCTATCACGGAGGCGGCTGTGTGCTATTGGAACAGGGACAGGTGCCATTGATAAGGACAATCATGCAGCTTTTTGACCGCGTGGTCTTCCCTGCCATCAACAAAGGGCGGGAGGACGTATACCTTGTCACGTTCAAGTTTGTGTTTGGAGAGCTGAAGGAGTAAGGAGAAAGGCGGTGCGTTATGCCTACGGAAAGAGAGGAACACAGCATCCGCCTGACAAAGCCGCGCACGTTTCGTGACAGTCCTTTCGCTTTTACCGATGCCCGTGCGGCGGTGCTCTTTGACCGTTTCGGCGAGGTCGCAGTAACGCAGGATGTAACCGAAGGTATCGGCTTTTTCTGAGTGGATATTCCTCTGCGACGACGTACCATCGAAGCGTCGAAGAAGGGCTGACTCTCACGGATGATACACCGCCAACGCGGGCGGGAGTCGCTTAGTGCCACGGGTCCATCGGAATCCGTGATGAGGATACTGCCCCACGTGAACCGATTCGTTCGCTCTTTACAGAGCACATCGGCGTCGGACGCTTCCTCCTCCACGAACAACACGGGCACGTCTACATGGAGTTTACGGAGGGTATTGGGCTCAGCGGGCGGATACTTCCGCCGATCTCCTCCCTGATTGTGGAATCCGTCGGGCTTGGGCAGGACACGCCTGTGTCTCCATCCATGCACGCACAGGAATCACTGGCGCAGGGACGGAGATCACGCAGGAGATGAAGCATGCGCTGCGCGAGTGGCTCGGGATGCGTGACGAACGTGGACAGGTGTTTACGGCGCATCGTTCCTTCCGTGAAGGTGTTTCCCTAGGTGAGGAGATTGGAAAGCTCCTGATGATCAATACAGCGTTCGCAGAGGGCATCTCGATTGACGCATCCATTTTACCGCCGATGCAGACGATGATAACGGAGCGCATCGGTATACACGGAGAGATTTTGCCGCCGCTTGCGTCTGTCTTTGTCGAAGACCTTATTTTCTATGACGGCATCATCCGTGCGAGTGAGGCGACGATTGAGGGAATTGCGGCAGGGAAGGAAATGACCTTTGACGCATTCATGAAAGCGTATCGACCGCCCTGTTGGGTATAGCCTTTTCATCCGTTCCGCGTCGGCGAGTACGAATACGAAAAGGCACTTGTCCGCATCGGCATCACGGCGGGAAGTTACGGGGCTATCCCGCAGATTTATAACGTCGTGATGAACGTGGACATCGACGATACTGTTGATCGCGGTACGGCACAGGTGGACGCGAAGGTGACGGCAATCTTTATCACAAGCACTACTATACGAAGCCCGAGTAACGGTGACACTACAGAGCGGGAGCGCGGAAGATGGCGTGCTGACCCCTGAGATCACCTCCATTGGAACGGAATCCTTTACGTGCGTTCTGCGCCGACGTGACGGAGCGGCGGCAAAGGACGTATCTCGTGGACGGCGGTCGGGTATTGAGGGAGCGATATGCAGAACTTCAAACGTATCGACGGGCAGGAGCGCGTAAAGAACACACGCGTTATCCTCAACGAGAACTTTGAGACAGTCGCCAGCATGTTTGCAGGGGATTCCTTTCCAACGGCGGGGCTGATGCTCGGGATGAAGTGTTACCGCACCGACCTCAAGTCAACGTTCACGTTGAAGAACCTCGACCCCGTACAATGGGACGAGGACGCATCAGAGCAAAACTGAAGAACGCACAGCACATCTCTCTCGGCAGCAAGGCGACGAGCGACCCCGTCATATTTGACGGGACGGAGGATATTGTTATCCGCGTGAAGAGCGTGGAGGCAGATTCCTGTACGGGCAACGCGGCGACGGCAAAGCATGGCGCTCGGCGTTCGAGGAACAACGGCACAGCAGAATGCACCGCGTCACGTGTGGTTCTCTGCCGTAGGGAACGAGACACAGCGCGAGTATGCGGACAACCTCGTCTCTAACCCCTGTCACAGGGACGCTTGCTGTACCAAAACTCGAAGGACGGCCACGAATGCTGACCGCGCGACGATTGCCACACGTGCGATTGCAGACAGCTCGGGAAAAGAATATTGCAGATCTCTACGCGAAGAAGAACGGCGAAGGCGCGACGGGAACATGGAACATCAACATCTCGGGCAAGGCGGCTGCGGCGGCCATTGCAGATCGGGCACTGCGGGCGGACACAGCGGCGCGGGCGGAAGTTGCCGTACGCGTTGAGAATGCAGGAAGCTGCGAAGCGCATCCCTATGCAGCAACAGCAGGACGTGCCAATACCGCTGAACGTGCATCTCTGGCTGATCGGGCAACGAATGCCGACCACGCGTCTGTTGCTGACCGTGCGAGTGTTGCTGATCGTGCTGTCTCCTATGAGAGTAAGAGCGTTACCATGACGACGGTCGTCAACATTCCGACCAGTGATGTTGGCGGGAATATATGGCTTGCGGGTGATGTACGATGCCATGGAATGTATCGAAAAGTAAAGGTTCATCTCAGACACTCATTAACCGGGGCGCATCTTGTTATTCCGATTTACGAATGGTGGCCCGGGGCACAAGGCATCGCACTTCCACCGCGTCCTTATCTGACGCTCGTATGGCACGGAGTCCGCTTCTATACTCGTCTCGTTGACCCGAAGGATGATTTTGCTACACCGTTGCGTTTTCGCGCACGTGGCAAGGTTTATGCACTTGCGTCGACCGACCGAAATGTGCGCTGGGTTGTTTCCGGCAGTGTCACAGTGCGTGTGGGAGAACGGTTTACCATCCCTGACGGAGCGCGTCGTATCCGTGTGAGTGCGGCGGCGGGCGGGATGAGTCTTATCCGTACGCAGTGGGCACAGTCCTCAGCAACGGGGAAGCGCAGACCTTGTCACGCCGGCAGGGGCGCGTTATGCGCAGTTCACCGCACCTGCGGGAGCAAAAGGTATCGTCAACAGTGCGGTGCAATACTTTACGGCGGGCGGAAGCCTGATTCAAAACTTTGAGAACGGGGCGGTCTATTACAACATCCCCTATAACGGCGACCCACGCAGCTGGCATCCGTCAAACTTTCCTGCGGCGTTTACGGTTGCATGGGGCTAGGAGGTGACACAATGCAGGAATACAGAGAAGTCCTTGAAACAGATACCGTGCGGGACGCACGCGAGATTTGGAACAAGAACATGGAGACGCTGCGCTCGACGCACGCGGGGGAAGCGTTTCCCACAGAGAACCTTGCGCTCGGGATGAAGTGCTTTCGCTCTGACGAGAAAAAGACATATACGCTTGTCTCCCCTAGAACCTGTGGAGTGGAAGGTAGAGGCGAGCGGAAAGAGCACGATTGATCGCGAGGACATTGTGAGCGCACAGGCATTCCTTGACCTCGTCGGGCATGAAGCACTCGGGCGACTGACGGACTGGACGGGGCTCTTTTATCGCGGACTGTCCATTGAGGTCGTGGACTTTTTCCGACCTCGGGCGCGGAACGAACGTCACTAACATGAGCCGCATGTTCGCGAACTGCGCGTCCCTCAAAAACGGTGCTTAACTTCAACGTGTCGGAGGACTCCCCGCTGACAGACGTGCACGGAATGTTTGATGGATGCGACCATCTCACGGTGCTCGACACGTCCAAGTTCGCCGCAAAGAAGGTGGAGAACTTCTCGGAGATGTTCAAGAACTGCCGCGCACTGAAAACCATTGATGCGGCGTCAATCACCGTGGACAAGGCGACAACGCTCTATGCTATGTTCTACGGGTGTCAAGAACTGCGTTCGCTCGACGTGTCGAAGTGGAACGTCTCGAACGTGACGAGTTTTGCGGATCTCTTTTCGCGACTGTCCCCGCCTGCGTGGACTTGACCTCACAAAATGGAGACACGGCAAAGGCAACGGGGATGGGCGGAATGTTCCGAAGCTGCGGGAATGAAACGATTACAAAAGCCCTCAGAGAAGAATCAATATGGGTATTACCCTCTTGCTGGCGCACCAATAGTAACACTTGCTCTTGACCTTTCTCCTTTGATCTCACGAATGTGACAACAACAGTACATGTTCGCCTATGCCAGAGCGGAGCTCACCATTGGCGAGAAGATGCGCAAAACGGGGAAAGTGCAAGGACGAGCGGGATGTTCTTGCAGTTCAGCTGTAAAAATCCGCCTGTGATTGCGGGTGCAAAATACACATCTCCTGTGACGGGGAAGGAGTACCCGCAGACGATCTTCACGGCGTTTGACTTCTCATCCGCAGAGTCTATGGGTGCAATGTTTGAGGGAACATGCGCCGTAAACACTGAGGTGAAGGATGGCAAGGAAACGAAGTACGGGCTTGTCTTTCATGTCGCGACACCGAAAGCAAAGGACATCAGCGGGATGTTTCGGAACACGCAGACGGATTTTATCTACCTCTCCATGGATACGGGGAAGGCAACCAACATAAGATGCCTTTTTGCAAACTCAACAGCAGAGTGCATCCGCCTGCGGAACTTTGACACACGCCACATAAACTTAGAATGGAATCAAGGTAATACGGGGTCAGGGATAAGCCAGATGTTCAGGGATGCAATCACTTGAAGTATCATCATCGACGACACGACCTTCATGTTCAAACTTGCAGAGGATGTGCTCGCCGACCTGCCAAAGGACTGCCGCTTTGTTGTCCCGCGCAATATGATTCCTGTCTACACACAACAGGAGTATTGGAAGAACTACACAGCCGCTTTATCGCCTTGCAGGATTGCGTAATTGATGAAGCGTACGTCAAGAATGCGCCATAAGAAAGGAGACCATGATGCAGTACAAGTTAAGTGATGCGTGGCAGAAGATCACGGAGACCACAGGGACGCTCTATGCAACAGAGCGTGCGGTGAGATTTCGACGGAGGAGAAGAACGGGTCGGGCTTTATCCTCAGCCCGATGATACCGTTTCCATTCAAGGGGAGCATCTACGCACGGGCGACGAATGGATTTGCCGATCTCAATGTGGTTGCGGTGACCCTGCCGACAAGCTGAGGAGTGTGATTCCATGCGGCGGATGATGAAGCACAACGCAACACAGGTGGTGTTCAACGACCTTTCGGGCGGGATTAACATCATGAGTGAGGGCGATCTTATCGCACAGAACGAGATGCAGGAATGTGTGAACTTCTACTTTCTTGGACACGAACGATCACTGCGCCCACGCGGCGGTCTTTCCCGCCCTCTGATGACGTTTCCTGTGGCGGTACGCGGTACGTTCTACGACGTGGACAGCAATACGTTCTTTGTTTTTCTCGTTGACGGGAGCGTCTACCGCGTTACGTCTCTTGTCGTTCCTCCTGAGAAGGTGGGCACGGTATCAGGAGGACGAAAAGCCGATCTGTGCAAAGTTTCAAGACCGCATCTGGATTGCCTCGGGCGACAAGCTCCAATCCTACGACTTTTCCGCATCGGGCGGTGTGGAGACACACGCGAATGCACCTGTCTGTGACCCTCATCTTTGAGCGCGGGGCACGGCTCTGTGCAGCAATGACGGCAGCGACCGCGTGATGCTCTCAGCACTCGGTGACGGTACGAAGTGGAGACGGACGACAACGAGCGCGAGCACGGGGCGTGGGTGGATATTGGCTACGGGGACAGCGGCGATATGATTGCGGTCGTTCCTCTGCCACGAGACCTCTTGATCTTCAAGAACAACGGGATGATCTACCAACTCACAGGGGATAGGGACGTCTCCACGTGGGTGATCTACCGCATTGCCACGCAGACGGACGCCATCGGGCGCAACTGCGCGGCGGCGGTCGGGAACGACGTTGTCTTTGCCAGCCGTCAAGGGATGAAAACCATGCTGACGACGATGGACTACGGGAATATTGCGCAGGGTGAACTAGGGGAGAAATGGAGATGCCCTCGTGACGAGCGGGTTATATGAACCGGCTCTTTTTCATTTGCGCCGTCGAAAGCTCCTTCTCATCCAGCCGTCGGCAAAAAGCGTGACCTGATCGCTCACAACTACGCCGTCGGTGCGGCAACGGTGCTCTCTTTCCATTCCCTGTTACGTCGGTAGAGGAGACAGCAGAGGGCGTTGCCGTCGCAGCAGGAAGCGCACTCTATGAAATCAGTGAGGCGTATATGAGCGACGGGGATACACCGATTGACTATCACATTCGGACAAAGGCACTCATCGGGACGGAGAAGATTCTCGCACGCAGCGTGGACTCGCTCTATGGCAGCGGCGCAGGCGGGGAATGTGACCGTTGCCATTGACAACATGACGCTCTCCATGCCGACGAACAGCCGCCGCAGGTACGGTGCAATCACTCATCACCACGCATTGAGACGAGCATTCGCGGGCACACACCGTTCCAAATGAAACATTTGATCTTGGAGGTGGCAGACCTATGACGCTCTACCGAGTGGATTGACTTCACAACAAAAAATCCGCAAGACCCATTTCAGCCGACGGATGGATTTGAACTCTTCTATGTCCCTGAAAAAGGCTTCGCGAGGTGCGCTTTTTCGGGGATATGGTAATCATCAGGGCAGCTCGCGGGGGATGCGCGGTACTTTCAAAGAGCACGTCGATAAAGTCGCGGCGCAGATGGGGATTCGTGAGGGCGGAACGATCTGCATCCGCAAGGAGATTCGCGCTTACATTCGCCTTTTTGGCTACCGCATCGACCATGTAGAGGAGCTCGGACGGGACAAAAGCGGTACTATGGCATTCATAAGAAAACAGGGAAGTGGGCACTCTACAGCCCCGGTTATACTTACGACGCGACGGGGGAGCTTGCCCTATCTTGTGACATGGGAAATCTAAAGGAGTGAGGACATGAGAAGATATTGGCATCTGTGAGATGAGGATGAAGCGGGCTGGCAAGACAGCGACGCTTATCTTCACTGCACCTACGGGCGCATGGTGCGCTACAAAAAGGGCGGCGGCTCGACGACTGTGCAGAACTCCTACACGCCGACGCCGGGCGAAGTCCAGCTGACACAGGCGAGCGCGGGACTATGCAAGGAAAGTCGCACCGAACGCGTACTACCTCAACGACCCTGGACGCTCTCTATTGCAGGACTCCCTTGGCGCGGTGCAGGTTGACTTTAACTCTCTCAATCGCGGCGCACAAAGTCAAATCGGTATGGCACAGAGCGGTATGGCAGGCCTTGTCGGCGCGAACAATGGAGCAACGGCGGCGGCGAACGGCGCACTCGGCGACGCGTCACGGCAGATGGGGAACCTTACGGCACAGAACGTCGGGCGGCTCGGCGGACTTGAGGGGCTCTCACCGCAGCGGTGCGGATGCGGCAAGCAGCGCAATCAACGCGGCAAGCGGCGTGATCGGCGCGTCGGCGGGCGCAGCGAACGATGCGCTTGCACGTCTTGCACAAGGGCAGATACCGCCGCAATACCAAGCGAACATGGAAAACAGCATCCGTTCAGCCATGCAGAATACCATGGGAAAAACACTTTCGGGACTTGGCAATCGCGGCGTTCTTAACTCCTCGGTGACAACAGGGAGCAATTAACGACATCCAGCGCAACGCTGCGGACGAGGTAGCGCGACAGTACCACGCGAACATCAACCAGATCGCCTCTCTCACACAGCAGCAAAACGCGAATGCGGGCGGAGCGGCACAGACGATCGCAGGGCTCATGCAGCAGCAGAACGCGAACGCACAAGGCCTTGCTGGGAATCTCGGCAACCTCTACAACACGCAGTACACACAGGGCATGGGTGCACTCGGACAGCAGGACGAATCTTGCGCAACAGCAGCTTGCGAATGCACAGGGCAACAACAGCCAGAACAGCGCACTCTACGCGAACATTGCGAACATGGCAGGGCAGCCCGTCGCGCTTGCAGCGCAGCACAGGAAGCGGCACAGAACCCAGCGTTCCGTGCGTGGAATGCGTCGATGGGGCTCAACGGTGCGACGACGACTGCACTTGCAGGTGTGGCGGGCAAAGGGACGAACACACAGACGACCACCAGTCTGGCGGCGGTGGGTTTGGCGGCTTCCTCGGTGGTCTCGTCGGCGGTGCAATCGGAGGATACACAGGGGCTTGGGATGGGACTGTTCGAAATTGTTTCCCACCCGGCACAAAAGATCAAGATGGCAGACGGCACGGAAAAAGAGCATCGAGCACATCGACGTTGGCGAGATGGTCATGTCGCATAAGGACGGCAAGGAACAGCCTGCGAAGGTGCTGCGCGTCATGCAGCGGCACTATGCCGATGTGATAACATCCAGTGCCAGCTTGCGCATACCTCGGCGACGCTCTCACAGCCCTTCCTGATGGAGGATGGGACATATAAGACGCTCGGCGATATGCGCATCGGTGACGTGCTCCATGATGTTGGCGCGGTCTCACGGGCTCCAGCTACAGCGGCGAGCGTCCCGTGCACGACATCGAGGTGGACGGCGTGAATAACTATATTGCAGACGGCTTTATCGCCAAGGGCGGCGACGGGGAGCAACGTGGCGGGAATGAACGGAGGTTAAGTAATGGACTGGGGAAAAACTCGGCTACATGGTCGGCAATACGCTTGCCCTGAATCATGCGCAGAACTACTATGACCGTGGCGTCGACAAGGCACGCAAACAGATCGACGGAGCGGGCGGTGTGACGGATGGAGATCGGGAACAGGCGGCGCAGATGCTCAATGCGGGGCTCGGCGGCGGTGGACTGATCGGACAAAGCCCGCAGCTTTCTCTGCTCAAGGCAAAGCGTGACTGGATGCAGGCGGACAACGATGCGCAGTATCTTCTGAATAACGGATACGCAGAGAACTCCAGGAGGTACAGGGATTCCGTAAGATACAGGCAGATGCACACACGGCTGCCGACGGAATCCGCGCCCTCGGGAAGAACATGGGGTATAACCTCGACGACTACGGCGCGGGGCTTAGTCTCCAAGAACTGAACGGCGCGGTCAATCGTGGAATTGCGCCGGGACTCTATCAGGAGTTCCCGAACCTCGGCAAACAGATCGGTGACAGAAACGCATGGGCAGGGAAGACGGCAAAGGAGATCATGCAGGGCGTCGCGCAGAATCCACAGGCGGCACAGAGCGTGCCCGTCGCACAGGGGCTTCCCACACAGGGATTCGGCACGATGCAGCCGCAGATGGTCGGCGGTGTGTCTCAGATGATACCACCCTGCCGCGCGGCTCGATGCGGGGGGATATAGCCAGGCAGACGCAGCGCAGGCACAGGCAATCGCGCAGAACGCGGGCGTTGTCCCTCAGAGTGCTCCTGTTCCTCAGCAGACGGCGGCAGGCTTCCCGACGGGCGTACAGATGAACGGATACGCACCACAGCAGGGGGCGAACCTCATCGGCTTTGACCCAAACGGCGGATTCGGTATGACGGGCGCGGCAAACCCTACTACGCCCGGCGGTACGTCTAAAGAGCGAACCGTAACGTCGGGCGATATTTATAAGTTCCTCCAAGCGCAGGGCGTGATTCCGAAAGACCTCACCTACGAGCAGAAGGTTGAAGAGATCGCGCAGATGGTCGCGAAAAAGCGTGCGGCGGCCATGAGTGCCCGCGAGGTCGAAGACTATCTGAAAGAGCGTGGCGTTCCGCGCAAGATCGCACAGCAGGTCGCGGCGGAGCACACACAGGAGATGCAGCAGATGATGAAGCAGGAGGCTCTTGCGCGCGGCGGCGGCGTCTCCTAACAGCCAAATGGCGCAGCTCCTCGCTGTAGCGGCGGCAGACCCGAAAATGAAGCTGTCTGATCTCACGGGGATTATCAATGCGACAAATCCCAATATGGGCTTTGAGACCATTGACCAAGGCGCAGGCGTCAGTGTCATTGGGTATGACAAAAACGGACGCGTACGGAGCACGGCTGAGTTCCTTCCGAGTCGCTGTCGCCGAAGGATATTGCGGAAAAAGAAGTTCCAATACGATAAGCTCAAAAACAGATGTCGATATCGCCAACCAGAACGCAAAGCTGCGCAAGTATGGGATAGATGTGGACGCTGAAACGAGCCGTGGAAACTCGATGCGAAGTGCACAAGCAACGCTCGGTGCAGCGGACATTCGTGGGCAATATGGACTCGCGGCGGCAGCGGTACGAGCGCAGGGACGTAGCGCAGGAGAAGGCGGCGAAGAACGCCGCAGCGCGGCAGAAGAAGCTCGACGCGCAGTTTACGAACAAACTCAACAAAGTTTTGAGTTCTACAACATGCAGGGCGACCCCTCACGTGAGGATATGGGATGCTGTTGAGGACTTCGCCTTGCCGTTGAGGATGGAAAAGAACATGGCGACATATCTGCTCAGGAGGCAGAGGACTTTGACAATGTGGCGATAGCCTTGCAGGTTCTTTATGCCGCACGTTTCGGCGACAAGAACTATGCACGCGAAATGTGGGGCAATTTCAATGAACAGTGGCTGCAAGACCCCGAACGGAATCCGCTCTACTACCAGCTGGATAACGTTTATGGATGGTTGACCGAAAAACAGAAAGCCCCTTTGACAAGGCACGTGAAGCAAACAAGTTGCCGGATGAACCACAGAAAGAATACGCATCAACAAGTTATGAGGATTCAGGCTCATGGATGTATCGGTAGGATAGAAAAGGAGAACGACCATGGCACAAGTAAGCTTTAAGAACGTGCGCAGTGGAATGTCGAAGAATTTGGTTCTACGCCTCCCGAAGCGTTTGAAGCAGGAAAACACATCGGCGAGGAACCGCGCGGGCTCGTCGGCACATTTGTCGATAATATTGCGGGCGGACTTGAAGGCTTTGCCAGTGGTGGACTGAACGCGCTGGGGACAGCGGGGAAAGCATTCTATATCAATGGAGAAGCACCGCGCGCCGTTGGTGAAATGGGCAATGGCTCGTTGATCGCTCCATTGGTCTTGACGAGATGGCAGCGGAGAATCAACGACGTTCAGGGTTATTAAAGGAGTACGAAGAGCAGGGGCTGCTTGACCGCGCAACGAACCCAAAGTATTGGATGGATGCACGTGGTTTTGCTGCGGATTTCGGGAATTTGTTCGGCAGTCAAATTCCGTTCTTTTGCCATGAGTGCTAGTGATGCCGGAGATTGGCGTAGCGGCGAAGGTCTCGCAGGTGCTGAATAGCGGGCTTTAGCAAAAGTCAGGCTGAATCGGGCGGCTGGCCTTTTTGCTCCACGCGTTAAGGCACTTGTCGGCGGAGAGGAGCGTACGTTAGCCGGCGGTGCAGGACGGGAAGCCCTCGGCGACTTTACGAGCTGGGCACCGACAGGCGTTATAGACGCAGCGTCGAATACAGGCGAGGTCGCACAATACTTGCGCGAACAGGGCTATAGCGACGACGAGATTTACGGGCGGATGAAAAAGCGTTTGGCTATGAACTCCCCGTACGACATTGCATCGCAGGGACTTTTCGGTACGTTCATGGGCGGGCGTGGTGTGCGCGCGGCACTCAGCGGAAAAAGCAAAGCACGCAACATCGGCGTCAACGCAGGGCTTGGAGTGGTGGATGCCGCCAACGAAGGCTTTTCAAGAGCATGTGCAGACACAGGCAGTGGAGGGGCGACCGATCAACCCGTCGGAACGCTCTGGAACCAGACACCGGGCGAAAGAAGTGCGTCGACCTCTGCGTTCATCGGTTCAGCTGTTCCGATTCTTGGCGGTGCTGTACGCAATGTTCTCGGAAGTCATTTTGCCAATTCAAACGAGGGCGGGACAACAGAAGTTACGACCACTGAGCAACAGTCGGAAGAGTCTGCGCAGCCAAAGATTAAGACCTCAGGCAACGCCGACATTGACAGCATCATGACGGATGCGGCAGCGGAGTACAATGTTCCCGTCAATCTCATTCACGCTGTGGCACAGACAGAATCTGGCTACAATCAGGATGCACGCTCAGAGGCTGGTGCAATCGGCGTCATGCAGCTCATGCCCAAAACGGCGGAAGGACTCGGCGTTGACCCGACCGACCTCAGGGGGAACATCTACGGCGGCGCAAAGTACCTGCGTCAGCTGATGGATACATTCGGCGGCGATATGCAAAAAGTAATTGCCGCGTACAATGCGGGCCCGGATGCTGTTCAAAAGCACGGTGGAATCCCGCCCTATGAAGAGACGCAGAACTATGTGCAGAAGGTCATGGGCAATCTTGAGGGCTATGACCTCGGCGCGTCGGGGGATGTCCCTGTGCAGGTACGCAGCCTGCGGATGATGCCGCGCCTTTTATCGGTGTCACAATGTCCAACGGCACGGAAGGCTGCGTTGAGGCAGTCACAAAGATCGGCGCAAACTCCTCGGCGTTCCTTGCGCAGGAGCTCAAAAAGGTGTTGTTGGCGTCGACCGTCTTGTTGAAGATGCAGGGGATAATGTCATTGCCTTTTGACCCGAATCAGCTTGAAGAAGGCGACGTGATTGTCTCACGGAGACGAAAAGCGACCCGCAGCGACATGTGGTACTCTATGACGGCAAGGGCGGCTATATCGGTAACTCGTCTAGCCGTAATCAGGTTGTTCAGGGGAGCGACTATAACCAGATGGGAGACTGGCACCCGACGAAGATCATCAAGTCGGGCGCGTCGTTCAGTGGTTCCTCTGCGCGTCCTATCTCTGCGCCGCAGATGGACTTCACGGGCTTGTCTTTGACGAAAAAGGATATAGCGGCGACACAGAAAGCCCTTAACAATCTTGTGCACGGCGGACAGCCGACACCGGAACAGAGCGCGGCGATTCTCTCGGCGGCAGAGGCAATCCGTGATATGCCGCTCGGCAGCGTCGATAAGACCGCAGAGGCGGAATCCTACAATGAGTGGCAGAACCTCATCGACACAAAGGACATTGCGGGCATCGTCGACAAAGACCCTGAGGGCGTTGCACGCATGGTACATCAGCTCGCAGGGGCACAGAAACAGCAGCAGACGCGGGCGGCAATCGAGAACCAGCAGCAGATTGAAGCGACAAAACAGGCAGCTTGAGGGCCGTACAGAAACAGCGTTATGAAGCGGCACAGGCGCGTATCAATAACGCGGTAGCACAGCGGAACGCGGCCATGCAGAATCCGCAGATGCAGGCGGAAACACCGATGCAGGGCGCGGTGCAGACCCCGCAGATTCCGATGCAGACCGCCCCGACAAATAACATTGTCGGTGATACCGTCGTAGAGAATGCAGCCCCGCAGACGTTTTCTTCCCCGTAGAGAGGCGGTGAAGAACCTCCTGTCTCCCGCGAGGAACTCTCTGACATCCTCGGAAAAGTCCAACAGTGGGAGCAGCCGCTTCTTTCCATTCCTGCCTACGTACAGGCGCGTGATCGGCAGGACTGGGCGACGGCGGCGCAGATCGCGGCGAACGCAGGACAGCCCGGCGTTGCACAGTTCTACAACACGCTCATGGAGCACGGAAGCCGAAACGCGCAGAACGTTACACCTGCTCCTCAGGAGAACGCCCCGACGGTTACGCCACACGCGCCACAGGGAAAAATGTCGTCGCCGCACCGCCCGTGCAGAACGCAAGCGCACCTATCCCCGTGGTTGGCGTCCGCCCCCTTGTCCCAGATCGTCTGCCTGATAGCACATCGGGACGGCGCGACCTTGCTCATGCACTCGGTCGCTTCATGGTGGCGAACAACATTCCCATCTCCAAGGGATTACGTGACGACCTTTCGATTGGCTACGGGAAAGCAATCCGCTATGCCGATGAGAAGATCAGGAAGTGGGAGAACGAGCGCGCAGGGAACGCCCCTCAGACCGCGCAGGGCGGCGCACAGAGCACGGAAGCACAGGCAGACGATAGAATGCTTGCACAGCGTGGCGAACGCGCTCAAAACAGCTCTAAAGCAGTAGGGGAAGTCTGCCCAAAAACAGGGCAATAAAAAGCCGCCGACAAAGGTGGGCTTGTAGCTGCAGATGGATATGAGACGGATCGGGCAGACCTCTTACAGAGGCCGACCCGAAAGAATTTATCATCAAGCCGAACGGGAGCAGAAACTTCGGGGAGATCACAAAAGGCGGTTTCGGATGCTGTTATGGAGCAGAGCGGAGAAAAAGCTGCCCATCGGCGAGATTCGTTTGCGCGTTGGAAACAGTTCGGAAGGGTTGATTCATGCAAAAGCGCATGAAAAAACAGGCACAGGACGCAGGCTATGATTCCGTTGAGGACATGATTGCGGATGTCGCGAGAACTTTGACCGCATTTATATGAGACCTCCTGCAAAAAGAAGGGCAGAGGCCTACATACTCGCTTGTAAAATCTGGAAACAAAAGCAAGGGGATTATGAACGGTGTTGCCCCCATCTATTTTTGAACTGCAAACAGACGGGAGCGGCAATTACTATATTGTTGTCACCGCTATTCCCAAAGGAGATAAAAACTTAGGGCATCAAAACAAAAAAAGACCGCCTGATTTACAGCAGCCCGGGCTTAGGTGCTGCCACCGAGTCCAACGCTGGTGCGGTCTCCGCGTCGGCAAAAGAAGGTTGGAGCCGATACTCGCGGGGTACCCCTGCATCCGATAAATCAGGTGATCTTGATGCCTCCACTATATCACCTGAGGAAGCAGAAAGCAAGGAGAATCCGCTTCACGAGGACGAACAGGCGGCACTAAAGGGGCTGAGTGCAGACGCGAAAGACGTGTATCGCCTTGTACGCGACAAACTCGCGGGCTCGTCGAACAAGAAAGTCGCCCGTGCAGCTTCGGTCGGCGCAGTCCTCCTTGCGCGTCATGCGGATATTATCGCACGTAAGATTCGCACGGCACTCGGGAAGCCCTTCACGGCAATGGACTACTACCGCAATATGTTTGCCCTCAAGACAGAGGGAGACAAGACGGGCGCGAACGCACTGCATCAGGCGGCGAATGCTGGTGGAAGATGTATGCGCAGAGCGCACATGCAATTCCACTTGATGATGGGCAGGGGAAAGTTGTCGACATTCAGTTTGTGGATGTCGACGAAAAGCGGCACTGCAATCCCCGCATATTGGGATTCGATTTTCTGATGAAGAGTACAAGATTGGTGATGATGTCGAAAACTCTCATAACTGGGTAGATGGGGACTGGACAGACGAAGAACTTGACGGCGCAAGCACTGTAAATGTCGCAGAGCCGTGGAGCTATGACAGCCCTCGACGAACTCAAGGAAACAGCAATAAAAACGCCTGAATAAGGCGGGAAGATACCCCTATGACTATGCCTATCTTGTAGCTGGAACGTCTAGCGATTATGGGGAGGATACCAACGAGAGCATTATCCGAAACGCAGAAGTTGTCGGGATCCTCAAATTGGTACGTGAAAGCGAAGCCGAATCGTTCAACCAATCCGCATGGCACGGCACGCCGCATGACTTCGATGGCTTCGACCTTGAGCTATCGGAACGGGCGAAGGGCACAGGCACATGGCTGGGGGCTGTATTTTGCTGGCGAAAGGAGTACGTCGGAGGCGTATAAGGAAAGACTTTCGACGAAACGCACGACTATCCATCTTGGCGACAATAGCTATATATTGAGTAGGTCAGGGTGACGCTTTTCTGGACAGCCGTAGTGGGGGAAAAAGTGTCTCCGTTTTCTCCTCTTGGATTTGCTTTAGGTAACTTGCTTGCTGAGAATGGGAACGTATCTGCTGCCATTAGGGGAGCTGAACTCTCTCAAAACCTCCTTTTATTAACAATAAAAGGAGGAGAGAGGTTGTTGAAGAGGCTATCCGCCTTTTGCAGAATAATGATGTTTCTTGCGAAAGCACTTCGGGCGGCAAGCTCTACGAGGCAGAAATCCCCCGACAACGATGTCCTCCTCGATGAGCAGAAGTCGTTCGATGCGCAGCCGAAGTTCGTGCAGGAAAAACTTGAAGCTCTTTGTGGCACAACATTTTTGCACAGGAGCGGATGCTTGATCGTCTGTCGGAGAAGGATGGGCGGTATGATGATGTGTTCCAAGATTATTGTGCCTATCTCGATCTCGCGGAGAGCGAGGATGCTGATGCGCGCAAAGAGGCTGCGGAGAAGAAAGAGGCGGTGGATGCGGCTCTGGAGAAGCTGCTCGGCGGTGAACCACTCGCGCGTGCTTTCCTGCGCACGTTTACGGACGGGCGTGAGATTTATCAGATGCTCGGGCGCATCCATAGTGCGCGTCAAAATGATAAGGCTGCTTCGCTTGCGTTGAATGAAGTCGGCATCAAAGGCATCACCTACGACGGGCGGCGCGACGGCCGCTGTTTCGTTGTGTTCGATGATAAGGCGATCTCCATCATCAACAAATTCAACCAGCAGATGAACGAGATCATCAAAGGGACGACGCAGGACATTCCGAATGGGCAGCGTATCATCTCTCTTTGAGGCGGCGGATGAATCGACGTTCCTCCCACGAGATGGGGCATCTCTTTCTCCTTGACCTTGAACATCTTGCACCTATGTCGCCGACGGCAGAGAAAGACCTTGCCACGGTGAAGAAGTGGGCAGCGTGGCGTGAAGGACAGGCGGCAGAGTACAAAGGCACACCGTTTGCCCGTTCCTTTGCCGAGCTTGATAAGAAAATCCGCGCGGCACTTGCGGCGGGGAATGACCGACGTGCAGACAACCTTAAGAGACAGTGGGAGCACGAACGATTCGCCCGTGGTTTTGAGATGTACCTCAAGACGGGTGACGCACCGACAAAGGGCTACGCGCCGTATTCGCAAAGTTCCGTGCGTTCCTCCAGCGCGTCTATCAGGCGTTCACAGGGACGGGCGGCAAGGCAACGCCTGAGGTGGAAGAAGTCATGGCGCGGATGATCTCCATCGAGGATTCTTCCGACCTCTCTGCCTATCCACGTGGAAAAGAAACGGAGGTATACACAGACAGCGGAAAGAGCATCCCGTACAGTACCGTGTTGTGTCTGCGGATGATCTCATCGCGTCGCATGATGCAAGTGCGCTTGAAATCAATCCCGGCTATCCGTCTGCGCTCCAACCGCGTGACCGCGAACGCGTCGTCATGCGCCAGCAGGTGGAACGCATATCGAACACGCTGCGCCCTGAGGGAGCTGGGTGAGGGCGCAATCTCAATCAGGGCGCACCTCTCATCCGCAGCGACGGTGTTGTCCTCAACGGCAACGGCCGCACGATTGCGATTGCACGCGCACAGGCACGCAACAAAGAGCGCGCGGCGGCCTACCGCGACTACCTCATGGAGAACGCGGAGACGTTCGGGCTTTCTCGTGAAGCTGTGGAACGCGTTGACAAACCCGTTCTTGTACGCGAAGTACAGGGAGACATTTCGGCGGATACCATGAATGACATCATCGGCTCAACAACGGGCGGGTCACGCATGGGCGCAAGCGAGAATGCACAGGCAGACGCAGACAAGCTTACGCATACGGTCATGGATACGTATGTCCCGAATGAGAAAGGAGACTTGACGACCGCCGCGAACCGTGACTTTGTGGCGGGCGTCCTGCATAAGGTTGTCGGGCAGGGCGAGCTGAACGCCTACCTAGATAAAGACGGGCATGTGAACGCCGACGGAATCCAGCGCGTAAAGCGTGCGCTCTTTGCCGCCGCCTATGGGGACGATGAGATCGTCGCAAAGATGGCAGAGAGCACCGACGACGACACGCGCAACGTGTCAAACGGTCTCATGGCCGCCGCCCCGATGATGGCGCGTCTATCCGTCAAGAAGGACGTACCGTACATGAGGGAACTGCGTGACGCAATCGCCGATGCGGTAAAACAGCTCGACACGCTGCGCAGGAGCGGCGAGAGCGTCAAGGACTATCTCGGTGCACAGGCACTGTTCTCAGAGCACGAGGACAGCGCGGAGATGCGTGAGATTCTCTCCTTCTTGGACGAGAATAAGCGCAGCGGCAAGCGCATCGGAAACTACTTCACGCATATTGCAGAGGCACTGACGGGATGGAGAACCCGACGGACAGCGATCTCTTTGAGACACAGCTCCCGTCTCTCATGGATGTACTCAGGAGGCGAAAACGCACGCTGAGACAGGCGGGCAGGATGGTCTGTTTGGGGACAATGCACAGGAGGTGACAGATAAAAACACGCAGTCTGAGCATCTGCCAGATGTGCATAATTCTACTGAAAAAGGAGGACAAGACACACTTTTTGACGAATATATAGGTCAAAAGAAGCAAATGCGCTGTATGATCGGGCGGCGAAGAAGTTTCCGGAGATCACAAACGAGGAGGTAGCAGATCATGTTAGAGAAGCAATCCAACTCACACTTGACTTCGGACAAGGCGACGGAGAGATCAAAAGCCGCTGGAAAAAGGTATCCTCGGCGACGGAAAAATCATCCTCTCGTAGAAGAACTGTATACCACGATGATCATCGAACCTCTACCTCCTTACGGAAGAAACCTGAAAAAGAACTAAAAGCGTGGCAAGATATACGGCCTCGGCATCACAAGGAAACTCGTGAATGACGGGGCTATTTCATTGGTGGGCCAGAAAGCTGAAACTGCGGCCGACCTTGCGGAAATCGCACAGGTTCTTCGGCACCCCGGCTATGAAAAGTTCCACTACATCTACGTGGACGACGACGGAATGTGAGTATCGTGAAACAGTAACGTCTGGGTTGCCTGGACGCACGACCGTTTTCTTTCCTGGTGAAATCAACAGCCATTCAACGCCAAAAAGAAAATTTTTGATAGAGCCGCAAGACGGATTCGCGAAAACATGAAGCAGAGCGGTGCGACAAGATTTTATCTTCTGCATAACCACCCGTCTGGGCATCCTCATCCATCTGCTGTCGATTTCAGTGTAACAAAGAATATTCTAGTGATGTTGACCTGCGAAGAGCGTTCGCGGGACATATTATCATCGACCACAACAAATACGCTGTGATTGATAACGGAGCTACGTGGCCTCTTTCCCTCAGATCAACAAACTTCTGCTAGTGGGCTTCCGTTTGCGATTCGTGACATGAAGCAAAACGGAAAAAGTGAGCTATGACAATGCGGAACTAAGGCATAAGGCTCTTGGCGTTCAGATGAGCAATGAATCCATCTCTGCATATATTGCGGATATGTATGCAACAGAGGCGGAAACAACGGCGTTTTTCTTGGATGCTAACCTCAAGATTCGTGGCATACAGAAAATCCATGATAACTTTAAGGACGCTACAGAGGCGGTACAAACACGTTATTTGAGACATTGTGCCCGCGTTTCTGCGGCGCGTTTGGTTATTCTTGCTACATCCAGTGAATCTTTATATCAGAAAATCAAAGGCCGTATCGAAGACGGAAGAGACGAGGGCTTATTGACGTTGTTCTGATGAAGAACAAAAGAGCACAGCCCACTGAAGAAAAGATAGTGCGAAATGCGCCTAATTCGTGGTTCGGCTTAACAATTTCTCCTGATAACACCAAGCGTGTCCTGAAAAATTCCGCCCGTTATGGCAGCCACAAGAAAGAGCCCACGCTTGAGGAGGTGTTACACCTTGCGCCCGCACTTGAAAAAGCAGCACTCGAATACGGTGCAAAGAGCGAGAACGGGAAGGTTACGTTCACCGATGCGGCGCAGGAAAAAGAGTTCCTGCAAGTCGCAAAGGCTCTGCTCAGTGCAGGAGCGCGCAAGTTCTCTAAGGCGTGGACAGGCTCTGCGGCAGACTACGATGTACCAAGCATTGACTACGTTGGGACGGGCACAGGGGGCGCGGCGTATGGCTACGGCTTGTATTACGCCGAGAAGCGCAAGACGGCGGAAGGCTACGGAGATAAACTCTATCATGCTGAAATCCCCGGATGCGGATGTCTTGCTCGATGCAGGCAAATCGTTCGATGAGCAGCCGCCAAAGGTGCGCAAGGCGTTGGAAAAAAACTTGTTCGCGGGCTGACACTTGAACAACTTGAGAACTGGAACGATGTACGCCGTATGGGCAAAGCGAAAGTCGTTGCTGAGATTATGGATGCGCTATCCAAGGCGGACGGCACAAAATATCTACGGGACGATCAGCGATCTTGCGGAAGGGCAAAAAGGAAAGCATCGGAACTCCTCAACAAGTACGGCGTCAAAGGGCGAGTCTATAATGACGAGCAAAATGGCCGTACATTCGTTGTATTCGACGACAAGGCAATCAAGATTCTTGAGAAGTTCTCCGCACGTCGGCAGGAGGAGCTCAAGAAGATGCTGGATGTCATCACGCTTGTCTCACCGAATCGCCTTAGCCCGCGTAAGCGTGCCCTGCGTGACTGGGGACATGAGATGGGTGTGCCTGTTGTATTCTTTCAAGGGCGACCCATCTCTTCATGGATTCCACTCTGACGGTGTGACCTTCCTCAACGTCGACAGCGAGATCACGCCTCAGTGGACGTTCTGGCATGAAGCCATACGCACTGGATGAAGGCAAACAACCCGACCTCTACAACGACATCGTTCACGAGATCAGCGGTGCGGAAGGCTCACGAAAGAACAGCTGGACGCGTACCGCAAGGAGATCGGCGCGGGCACATGAGTGATGCAGATGTGATCGAAGAGATGATCGCAGACGCTCTGCCTGATGTGCGCCGCTGTGCCGCTCCTGCGTGATGTGGGAAAGCGTGACACAGGGATTGTCGAACGTCTCGTTGCGTGGGTGCATGATGTTGTGCGACGCTTTCACGACCATTTCTTCACACCGAAAGGAGGACTCACAAACGACCAGCGGCGGGCAATGGTACGGGCATTCGGCAACCTCGTCGGCTCCATCCGCGACGCAGACGGGAAACAGATATTCCGTGTTGCAAAACGACGGCGCACGAATCACGCTGCGGGATGGAAAACCCTCTGCCTGCTGTGAAATATTCGCTTGACAAGGCGGGAAGAGGGGGATAATGAAAAGCAAGATAAGCGACGCTGTTTTCGGAAAGTATCTCAACGACGGTATCATGAAAAATGGTGCAAGACAAGGTATCTGCTGAAATCGGTGAGCACGTTGATCTCTCGGCGGTGAGCGACCCTGTAGCACGGGACGCGGCGCGTGACAGACTGCCCTACATTCGTAAGATGTTGGCGGACTACAACACGAATACCATTCAGAATAAGCCCGCCTATCGGGATCGTCTGGCGGCGAAGATTGAGTATGCGAGGAGGTGCTTCGACAATGACCCAAGAGTACAACATGGAGCTGTTCGACAAGTGGACGGACACGTCCGACCGCAAGACCTATATCGAACTGGGCAAGCAACTCTTTCCGGGCGAAATGACGGACGAGGAGTGGGAGAAACAGGCAGACAAGGCACTCGCGGGGTATCACGTAGCGTAAGCGGTGAACGCTCGGGGGCACGTGAGCACTTTGACAAACTCTATGAGGATATGCGAAAGCACCTTGAATCACAGGGATGCTTTTTCATGCCCCAAATTCTCTGCGCGTACGAACGGTGAAAGCCCTAAGGGCAACTTCAAGTTACTCAAAGACCGTATTCGCAACTTAGTAGGCGTTACACCTGTGGATAATGTCGAACTGCCAGGGCGTATAAGCCGCACGGTTACCATCACGCCAAAAGAACTTGAGCACCGCATCGAGGAACGATGGATTCAAAAGAAAAATATCATCTCCGAGGAAAAGCAAAAAGAACGGGAAGATCACTGTTACCTACTACCCCGACACGCATGATGTCGGCTATGCCGACTATGCAAAGAGCGTGCGGCAGGTGGCAAAAGCGCAACCCGTTCGTCAAGGCACTCTATGACCTTGCGAGTAAGGCCATGCACAAGCAGGAGAAGCTACGCAACGACTTTGCCAAGGCTCTCAAAGAGTTCGCGGAACTCGTAAAAGAATTCCCGCCGACATGGAGAAGGTCACAGAGATTCTCTGGACAGGAGACGCGACGGGCAAAGAGTACACGAGCGCAGAGCTGCGGGCGGCGGGTGCAAGTGATAATGTCGTGCGCGCCTATACACTTGTACGCCGCGAACTGAAGAAGGCGTACGAACTTCTGAACGAGACGCGGATGCAGGTCAAGACGCGCTCAAAGGTGCTACGTCCTGAGGACGTGGAAAGCTATATGCAGAGTCACTGGATTCGCCCGTCGGATGTGCTGAGTAAAGACACAGACGCAGGACGGAAACATTGAATTGACGTGGAGAGGAGGAAAGACATACGAGACAAAAACAAGCTCATGAGTGCAGAGGAGCTTCTCTCATGGAGAAGGATGAGAACATCAACGTGACACGCGCCGTTCCCGCGAACGCGAAAGCATACGGGCGGGGATGTATCACGTGGGCTACGTGGAGCGCATCAAGCCGATCAACAACCTCACGGGCTACATGCCACACTTTTTCCATGAGTGGATGGTTTATGAGCAGTACAAAGACCCCGTGTCAAAGGAGATACGTTACACCTCGGTCGGCAGCGGGCGCACGCTGAACGAAGCCGTGAAGATCGGCAATACCATTGCTGAGAAGAACAAAGACCGCAACTATGTCGTTCGCCCGAAAGGGTTTGACATGGATGCGGGGAACGCTGTTGTCGTCGGCGATATGGAGTTTGCGCAGATGGCGAAAAAGCTCACAGAGAGCACGCAGATGTCACTTGCGGATGCGCGGACGTTCCTGCGTGAAAGTGCGGGTGCAACCCTTAAAATCCGTCACCGTTTCTTTTGGAAACATGATGAAGCGCAAAGGGTGCAGAGGGCTTCGACAAAAACATCATATGGGTACTCGCACACTACTTCAACAGCAGCGCGCGCTATATCGCCATGGAGGATTTCAAGCCATCCGCAATCAGCCTTTATGAACGGTGCTTCGGTGCGTTTGACAGCGAACCAAAGAACATGACAGCGCGGTATTGCAAAGACCTCATTAACGACGTGAACGGCAACCCGCGCGGCGTGGAGGTGTGGCTCAACGATCTCATCAAGGGAACGTGGCTCGGCAAGCGCATTGCAGATAGCTACGGCGACCGCGCCGCACTTGCGGTCAACGGGGAGCTCTCGACATGGAACGCCATCACAAAGCTGGGGCTCTTAAACTTTGCTTCGGCAGCGGTCAACTTCTCGCAGTTCATCAACGTAGGCGCGGCACTGAACGACTACGGCTATGCGGCAAAGGGACTGATGCGCGCGCTGCATCCGTCGGCACTGGATGAGAAGATCATTGAGGCCTCTGGGCTTCTTGAAGACATCAATCTTGCGGCGGATAACGGCGGCTACTCACAGCAGCGCGGCGGCAAGGTGCGAGGCATTTACAGTGGTATTAAGAATGTCGGTGAAAAATCCCTTTTTCCTGTTCCAAAAGGCCGATACACTCATGCGCAAGGCGGCTGTGCTCGGTGCATACTATCAGGGGTGGAAAAGAAGGGGATGGAGAAAGCCCCCGGCGACGAGCTTTCGGCAAAGGCAATCGCCTATGCGCAGCAGATCAACGACGACGCGAACTTTGACTACTCAGCGGCAAACGCGCCGGGGATGCTTCGCGCGGGCTCTGTTATCACGCAGCAGCTCTTCCAGTTCCAGAAGTACCCCATCATGCAGTTTGAGTTCATGTATAACATCCTGAAGAACGGAACGCGCGGGCAGAAAGTACGCATGCTTGTCCCGTATGTTCTTTTCTGCGGGATTGGCGGAGCATCCCATTCGGCGAGCTCATCAATCAGCTCTTCTCGTTCCTCTTTGGCATTGCGACGGGGGACGATGAGGATATTGCCCGTGACATCAAAGCAGAGATTCTGCGCTGGGCAGGGAAAGACCCCGTGAAGAAGTCCGTCGCAGAGACGGCACTTTACGGCGTGCTTGCCCCGACGTTCGGGCTCGACATCTCAGGGCGTATCGGTATGAGTAATGCGTTCTCTGGCGAGTTCTACGGGCAGAAGCCCGATAGTGTCTCAGGCGTTGTTGCTCAGCAGCTGGGAGGCCCGATGGCAGCGACGGCAATCAACATGCTGCATCAGGCGCATGAAGACAATCCGATTGAGGCACTCAAAGCCGTGTCGCCCGCGCTGGGAAATATGTTCCAGGCGGCTGTTGGAGTGTCCCGCACTAACGCATCACCGCGTAAATACGCGCTATGATAGTGCCTATGACAAGATTGCACATGCGCTCGGATTCCGCAGCGTGGAGGAGAGCACAAACGCATTTGTCACGAACTATGATTATGAGATGCGCACGAAGGACAAGCACACGAAACAGGATGCTATACAGTCCTATATTGACGACCCGTCCGATGCGAACCGCCGCACACTGAACGCGCTCGGTATCACCGATAGGCAGGTAAAGGAGGCAAAGATTCAGCAGGAGCGCACGGCGAAAGAACGCGCAAAGAACGGTCGCCCGAATACCAATGGGAAAAACAGATCGTCGCAGCACAAAAAGGAGGTGAAGCGAGAGACGCTGCTTAGTGTAACTGATGATGAGGAATGAGTATGACAGCCGCTGTGGGAAAGCGGCTGTTTTTTATGGGACAAGGAGAGATCGGGCAGATATGGGAAAGATAGAAAAGGGAGGCGTGCGCCTATGAACGTGCGCCCTTTCCATGCAGGAAAGGAGTAATATGAAGTGGAGGTTTTTATGTTACACGTACTTCAAAAATTGCAAGATGCATGGGGTGTTAAACTGTCTGTTACCTGCGCTCTGTCTATTGCGTACGAGGAGCACGCACAGATTTTCGGTGCATTCTGTATTCTCGTATTTGCTGACCTCTTCACGAAGTGGCTGTTCCTCTCGCGCAAGCGTCTGATTGAACAGGGAATTACAACGCCGACGATTTTTGCGGCTGCGTATGGAATCCGCGGAGCGATACGTGATGGCTATATCACAAGCAAGGACATGTTAAAGGGGTTCGTGCGTAAAATCCTGACCCTATATCGGGATTGTCATCTCGGCGGTGGTACTTGACTTTATGTTGATACACGCACATGCACCTGCATTCGCCGCAACGCTTGTGATTGGTTATCTCGCGGTAACGGAGTTTATCTCCATACTAGAAAACATGCGCTCTTCGGGGGTGGAGGAGGCCGGAGAAATCGCCGACCTCGCCCGCCGCAAGGGCGGTATCACAAAGAAGAATGAAGGGGGACAATAAGATGGAGAGGGTTACACTTGTTGATACAGGCCTCAGACATTGATGCAGACGAGCTCAGAGCGCGTGACACGACCGACCAGATCGTCGTGCATCATACCGGGAACCCAACAGACGACGACCTATCGGCGGCGGAGATTGACGCGTCGCATAAGGCACGAGGATGGGCGTGCATCGGGTATCACTATGTTATCCGCAAGGACGGCACAGTGGAGCTCGGCCGTCCCGATTGAGCGGTAGGAGCACACACGTATGGCAATAACAGCCATACGATAGGCGTGCATGTCTGCGGGAATTTTGAGGAGGCAGAGCCGACGGACGAGCAGATCGAGAGCCTTGCTATGTTGCTTTGCGAATCTGTGTGTGGACTATGGTCTGCCGATTGATCGCTATACCATCGTCGGACATCGTGAGCTGATGCCGACGGCGTGTCCTGGCGCGAATCTCTTTGCGCAGATGGATACCATTGTCGGCAAAGGCGAACTTCTACGCCGTGCAGTGAGGAGGGCGTTATATGCTTGAACGGGTGAAAGATACCATTACAACGCACAAAACGGCCTGCGCAGCAATCCTCGCCGTCCTGCTCCTTGGCATCGCCTACGCCGTCGGGCGATACGCAGGACACGAGGCGGCGGAAGTAAAACCCGTCGTCATGATGCAGGAGGAGACGCAGGACGCGCGGAAACCGGAAGACCGACTGGATATATCCACCGCGAACGCCAACGCGCTAGAAAAGCGCATTACGGCGATACAGGCGGGGCAGCGTGCGCCGACAACAACATACTACGTCACCGCCCCGACCGTGGAGCGGGCGGCTACGGTGGTAGAGCGGCAGATACGCACAGACGATGTGGCACTACCTATGGCGGCGCGGGAGAAGAGTGACCGAACCGTCGTCACGCCGATTATTAAGGACAAGGACGGAAAGGACCTGCCCGCCGATCAGCAGAAGGTTGACGTGTATAAGATCAACCTCCGAAAAGATCACCGCATCAAGGCGGGCGCAACGATGATTGACGGCAAGGCACTAGCGACAATCGGGTACGAGCAAGGGCGATTTGAGGCTCTTGCGCATTTCGATGGTGGCAGGTACAAAGGGTGCGACGGTCATGTATAACGTCGCGGAGTGGTAATAGACAGCCTCGGGGGAAACCTCGGGGCTTATTTTTGTTGGATAAAATAGTTACGTAAAAACATAAAAATATTACGTAAAAACTTGACAATCATACATCACATGATATGATGTAATCAAGATAAAGGCGGAGGGCGAGAGCCCTCAGAGAATAGGGAGGCTAAAAATGGCAAGGATTATCAACATGGTAGCACACGCGGCGGAGTCTTGCGTAGCTCTGTCCGTCTCCTATGGCAAGGAGACATTGACCTTTTCGCGTCCCTGCCAATGGTGCGTCGTTGGTGCATCACGTCTATGACGTATGCGCCGCCAACGACACGGCAGCGCAAGTCGTTGTCGTGCGTGGTGTCCACGTCACGACGATTGACATGGAGGGGGCGTGGATCGCCGCGAGCGATAGACTCCCGTGCGCGGAGTCACTATCGCCGCTGCAACGTAGATACCGCCTATAGGGCGGTATCGGAATAGATAGCAAAGGAGGTAGTCAAAATGAAGGCAGAGAGAAAGTTTTGCGGCGTCAAGGCAGCCGTCGGCGAGATGTCGAGCTGTAATCCCTACGACGGGACATACCTTGAGGTACACTACGACCTCGAGGAAGACAGGGTCTACACCCACTTCCATTGTAGCTCGGGATGAACTCGTGGACGGAGTACCACGACCCCGCCGTCATCCCCGTTGGGATGTACTCCAGCCCCGTCAAGATGGCGGAGCTCAAGGAGGACATCCTCCGAGCAATCGCGCTGGATGAAGAATCCCGCGCAGAGTACGCGGCCATGCGGGCGTACGACGAAGCTTGCAGCAAGAAGATGCTTGAATTGGTAGAGGCGTGAGGATGGGGGCGCAAGCCCCTCTTAACTATGTAAAGGAGGAAAAATAAATGGCAAGAAAGACAATCTCCACAGGGGAGAATATCGACCGCCTCGATGCGGAGGTGAAGGCGGCGGGCGGAAACTTTTCCGCTCGTCTCGACGAAATTGTTGAGCGGTACGGAATCATCCTCTCCCTAGAGGAGATTCCCCGACTTCACCGAGGATGAAATAGAAGTCCTCAGCGAGATGATTTGCGGCAGTTACATCAACTGCCGCA
>BNJU01001215.1_pt1 | contig 60780 bp, 75 predicted proteins | sample 8539281 | NCBI WGS metagenome assembly BNJU01 (sample SAMD00202456, study PRJDB9452) | human saliva metagenome | isolation source: human saliva | place: Japan
TTTGTCCTGCTGTTACTAAATTGGAATCAAACGAGCTGAAAAATACGAGCGATAATTGTCGTTGAAATTGCACCAGTGAACTGTTGTAAAATGTATTCACGATACTATTTCCATCCGCTTGAATCTCTGGATCAACTGAGCTAACGAATACGTGACATTGCTTCCCATTACAAATCCAATCCCTGTCATAAAGATGACGTTTGAGGGCTAAGAGAGGATAAATCGTCAATCCCTGGGAAGAAGACGCTGATGGAAACTCCCCCAATCAACCGCAAAGATTAACCCTGTTAAAGATTGGCTTTTAGTGGACCTGATTTATCATACCAACGACCGGATACAGCTGATAATACGGCTACCATCGCAGCCCCTGGGAACATGAAAGAGCCCAGCCACTGTAGCTGTTTCTCCCCACGCTAATTGAATGTAGTTTGGGATAAATGAACGATAATCCCAAGTACAACTGCTTGGAAAGCTAGCACGATATAAAGCGTTGCGTTGAACGTCGCAAAAAGCTGGAAAGGTTTGAAACGACAAGAGCGCATTCTTCGGTTAAAGTAGTAGAACGCTGCAAATGCCACGACCACTACTCCAAGGTAGAGGACTGATAAATGTTCAATCGCCATCAGTAAAGCTTTGCAAGGCCCAATCCCTAACGTCACAAACGCCATAAAGTTGAATGGTTGTTTCTTCGGAGACTCTTCAGCTTGAATCGCCCAAAGTCCCATCACTAACGAGAATACTAGAAATGGAATCAATGCGAAGAAAATCGCACGCCATCCAAAATGCGTTTGAGACAACACCGCCAAATGTTGGTCCCGATTGGTGGAGCTAGAGCTGTCGTCATCGCTCCAATTCCCAATGACTGTTCCATGTTGATGCAGCGGCACTTTTAGATCAATACGATATGGAACATTAACGGAAGTGCAATCCCGGTTCCAATCCCCTGCATAAAAGCGTCCGAGTAATAAAAATCACTAAGCTTTGGTGAAATACAGTCAATTAAGACCCCACCGATAAATAAAAGGTTCGCTGCCAAGAAGAGTTGGCGAATCGTGTAGTTTCGTGTTAAATAAGCCGTAATTGGCACGACAATCGCAATGGCTAGTAAGTATCCAGTTGTTACCCATTGAATCCCTGAAGAATCTGTATTGAAATTCTGTCATCAGTGTTGGGAAAAGGTAACGTTCATTGCTGTTTCAATCAACACGCCACAAAAAGCTCATAATCGCCGTTGCGACTACTGCTGGAATGACATGCCATGTTTTTCGTTTTGGTTTCCCATTGAGTTCTCCTTTCTTTGCGTTATGATCGTTATAAAAAAACCGCAACCTTACGAGTTTAGTAAGATGTTGCGGTTTAAATTATTTTATAACGCTGTTTCCTAACGTTTTTTTCTTTAATTTTTTTCAATTTATTTTGTTTTTTTGACGGCGTGCGTATTGTTGCATACCGATTTGAGCGAGTTTGTTTCCACGTCCGCCCATGCCCATTTGGTTCATCATGCCTTCTAGGCCTTTCATATTACCCGTTGGACATTTGGTTCATCATCTTCTTAGATTCGTTGAACTGTTTGATTAAACGGTTCACTTCTGCTAATGGACGAGCCGAACCTGCCGCAATACGTTTACGACGAGCTTGTGATAAGATATCTGGATTTTCACGCTCTTGTGGAGTCATTGATAAGACGATAGCTTTCATACGAGCTGTATCTTTTGGATCCACTTTTAAGTCGTTTAGACCAGCCATTTTATTTAACCCTGGAATCATCTTCAAGATATCTTCTAGTGGTCCCATCTTATTCACTTGGTCTAATTGGTCGATAAAGTCATTAAAGTCAAAAGTGTTGGCTTTAATTTTATCCGCCATCTCTTGCGCTTTTGCTTCATCGAAGTCTTGTTGCGCCTTCTCGATAAGGGTCATCATATCCCCCATACCAAGAATACGAGAAGCCATACGTTCTGGGTAGAAGATTTCGAAGTCTTCTAATTTTTCCCCACGACCTGTAAATTTAATTGGTTTTCCTGTAACAGAACGGATAGATAGAGCCGCACCACCACGAGTGTCCCCATCAAGTTTTTGTAAGAATAACCCCTGTGATGTCCAGACGTTCATTGAACGTTTGAGCTACGTTTACGGCATCTTGCCCTGTCATTGAGTCGACAACGAGTAAGATTTCGCTTGGATTTGCGACCGCCTTGATGTTTTTGTAATTCTTCCATCAAGTTTTTCGTCAATATGCAAACGACCGGCCGTATCGATAATCACTAAGTCGCGACCATCGATTTTCGCTTTTTTTCAATCGCTTGTTTTGGCGATTTCCACTGGGCTTACTTGATTTCCAAGTGAGAATACTGGGAAGTTTAATTGTTTCCCTAATGTTTGTAATTGGTCAATCGCGGCTGGACGGTACACGTCGGCAGCAACTAGTAATGGACGTTTCTTTTTCATGTTTCGCCATGAAAGAAGCGAGTTTCCCAGCAGTTGTTGTTTTACCGGCCCCTTGAAGACCGACCATCATCACTACCGTTGGCGGTTTAGCTTCGAAACGGAACGGCGCTTGTTCGCCACCCATTAATTCTGTTAATTCTTCGTTAACGATTTTAACGACTTGTTGTGCTGGTGATAATGCTTCAAGCACATTGGCACCTAATGCACGTTCGTTCACTTTACGAACGAAGTCTTTTACAACTTTGAAGTTAACGTCGGCTTCTAAAAGCGCAAGACGCACTTCACGCATCATTTGTTTTAAGTCAGCTTCCGTAATTTTTCCTTTTCGTGAAACGGAAGTCATCGCATTTTGCAGGCGATCTGATAATCCTTCGAATGCCATAATTTCACTCCTTGAGTTTATTTATTCATCTCTTGTAATTTTGAAACGATTGAAGCAAGCTGTGTTGCCTCAGGATAGTTCTTTTGAATTTCTTTTTCTAATTCATCATAGTGCTCTTGGCGTTTATAGAAATCAGCGACCAGATGTAATTTCTCTTCGTAGTTTTCTAATAACTTTGCCGAGCGGCGGATATTATCATATACTGCTTGACGGCTCACGTCAAATTCTTCGGCGATTTCACCCAGCGAATAATCATCCCCATAATAGAGCTCCATATATTCGAGTTGTTTATCGGTTAAAAGGCTGCCATAGAACTCCACAAGCAAGTTCATTTGCGTTGTTTTTTCTAATTCCATTCGTTGACCTCCCTTAAACTCATATCCTTTATTATAGCAAAATTAGGGTTATTACGCTAACAAAAAAACGGAGTAGAACTTCCCCCAGAACTTGTATCATTCCGGCTTGTTTTCCACTCCAAAAATAGAACTACATTTGATTTATTACGTTGTCACCCTTTTTACACAGAACATTCTGCCTAACTGCATCAACAGTTGAAGAATACTCCACCCCATCATCAAAAGAACTAGTTGACTACAAATCCCAAAAGTTCCTTTTAAGAAAAGTGGAATGGTGCTCTCAACAAATCCATCCACAATCATAATATTACTGGCATTGATTTGATAACATAGTAATAGAAGAATTAAAGCTTCCCCTACTCCAATTAGCCAATCGTGTTGCCTGTTACTTCGTTGCACTATTCCAATCACCAACAGTCCAGTCAAGGATTGAAACAGTATTAGTACTCCTTCCTCAAAAAATACACCACTTTGATTATAGAAATAGATTGAAAAAAAGAAATTGAATCAATAAACAGATAAAAGACATATACTGGTAGACCTTACTTAACGACTTCATCATTAGCTCATTCCCCTTTCTATTTTCCGTTGGATAACAACATTACTTCTTAACGAATTTATTTACTAAGTATATTATACATAATACAAAATTAGTTCTTAAGTAAATAAACTCGTAACTTTAAACCTTATAAAAGTCCAACGATTGCTTCAATTTCCGACAAACTTTTTGCAAAAATGAATTTGACTTCTGTCTTCTTCACTTAGCAAGTTCGTTTCCACCATTTTATCGAAAAAGGCTTCTAAATGATCATAATAGCCTTCCATATTATAGAAGATACAAATGCCATTGGTTTGGCCTACACGCACCCAAGAAACAACCTCTGCGATTTCTTCAAGGGTACCAGGACCACCAGGCAGCGCAATGTACACTTCACTGAGTGCGATCATCTGATTTTTTTACGCTCGGACATCGTATCGACAATATGAAGCTTCGTGATATCTTGTTTTGCAATTTCGCGGTCTACAAAAAACTGCGGCATCACGCCAATGACTTTGCCGCCTGCGTTCATCACGGCAGTCGCTACTACACCCATGAGCCCCGTATTCCCACCACCATAAACGAGCGTGTGGTTGTGTTTTGCCATCCACTTCCCTAGTTCTTCTGTTTTTGTATCAAATGCAGGACAATTACTTTGGCTTGCCGCACAATAAACTGCAATATTCATACGTTCTCCTTTAAAAGAAAGAGGCGTAATCTCTTACGCCCCTCCACTCATTTTTATTTAAATGCTGCGATAATTTCGTCAGCGATATCTTTAGAACAGATAACGCCTGTTGTCTTCTTATTAGGAACTAAGAAGTCCACTTCTTTTCCATCCACTGTACTGTAGTGTAATCCTAATTCTTTAGCAATAACCATTCCTGGTGCGATATCCCAAGGAGCAAGTAATGTAGAAACATACGCTACAGATTTTCCTAAGATTACTTGGATGTGCTCGATTGAAGAAGCTCCGTAAGTACGTGTTACCATTGCTTTACGAATCATTTCTGCTTCTTTTTCAGTCGCTTCTAATAACATGAATCCATTCACGTTGATTGAGCTGTCGCCAATGCTGTGAATTTCAGGAGTTGAAAGACGACGACCGTTGCAGTATGCACCGTAATCTTTAATACCGTATACGAAGCGATCGCGCATGACATCGTAAATGTAACCTAATAGACCTACGCCATCTTTATATAACGCAATCATAATACCGAAGTCTTCTTGACGTTTCACGAAGTTCAATGTGCCATCGATTGGGTCGATTAACCAAACGTAACCGTCCATTGAAGTTAATTCGTCACCGAAACCTTCTTCTCCCATGATTTTATGTGTTGGAAATTGTTCGCGAATTTTTTTGCGATAAAGAATTGTTCGATTTCTTTATCCACGTTTGTTACTAAGTCGTTACGGCTTGTTTTTTTGTATCTACTTTTAATGGTTCACCAAAGCTGTGACGGATTTTTTGTCCAGCCTCCATAATCCAGTCATTTACTAATAAGTGTGTTGCTAATAAATCCATTATTTTTTCAATCCTTCCATACGAATATTTTTTGTTGCGTTTTTACTTGCTTGGACTACACGATAAAGGCTATATCCAGATGCCTCCTCGAATTCGCGACCGAGTCTCTTCTCTTCACCGATACTACGGACTACCGTTTTAAATTCTTGGTAGGCTTTTTTAAATGCCTCGACTTGGATTCCTTTTTCGTAAGCCTCTTCGACCGCATTCCAAAGTTTGATGACTTTATTCATCTCTTCATGCGACCATTCCAAATCAATTGGATAACTATAATTGGCCATCTCGCCACCTCACAATCATACCCATTTAGTATACACTTTTTTTCTGCAAGAGTTTCCATTTATGCATAACAAAAAAATTTCTTAAAAAGAAGATAATTCCTGCGGATTTTTTTCATTATCATTGTAATGAGGGACCGGATCAAGCCGTTTGTCTTTCGCCTTTAAAGCCTCAAAGCAGGAGTAAGAAAAACATTTCTAACTCCTGCTAATTCGCATATAATACACTTTCCCATTACTATGACAATGAATCCGCCAGATTCTCCGTCATCATCTTCTTGGTGCTTTATATGAATGAACACAACTCTTCCAGAGTTTACTATATAGGTTGATTCCTCGAAAATTAGAGACGAGAGCTCAAATTTAATTACTGCTTTTCATTTTTAATTTGTTTAAAGCACTCTTCTAAACTAAGTCGCTGCACTCTCTAACTCGAGAAGCACCAGTCCCTTTTCCCTTGGGCACAAATCCCAAAAGAAAATCATTCAATTATGGATTACGTCGTATCCACGGATTCTATATTAGCATTAACGGAATAGCATTAAAACGAGGGAGAAAGACAAAAATGCCATAGATACATTGTATCTATGGCATTTCGTTTTCTTTTCCCCCACAAAGTTGAATAGGAATGAGATAGCTGTTTACAGCGAAACTCATTCCATTCAACTCACTGTGCTAAGAGGGCGTAGGATTTTTAATCCATACGCCCTCTTTGAGGCTTTAAAGGTGAGAGACCTTGGGCTCGAACCGATGCCCCGTTATCGCTAATATGAAGATATCCGTAAGGATACAGAGTAATCCATAAGAGTACTTTTAAGTACTGAATTATTTTCCTTCTTGGTATTCTTTTGCGATTTGCGCACCAAGTTTCGCGTTATTGTAAACAAGCTGGATATTCGTCTTCAAGCTTTCCCCGCCTGTTAACTCAACGATTTTCGCTAATAAGAATGGTGTGCTATCTTTACCGTGAACCTCTTTTTCGTCCGCTTCACGAACTGCTTGATCGATAATGGCATCGATTTTTTCGTGTGGAATTTCATATTCTGCAGGAATTGGGTTTGTAACTAAGATACCGCCTTTAAGGTTCAATAATTCAGAGTAACGAATCATTTCCGCTACTTCTTTTGCTGAGTCTACACGGCTGTTTAATTTATACTCGGAAGTACGAGTGTAGAATGCTGGTAGGTAGTCTGTTTGATAGCCAACTACTGGCACTCCTTTTGTTTCTAAATATTCAAGAGTACGTGGTAAATCAAGAATCGCTTTTGCACCAGCGCAGACAACTGTTACTGGAGTTTGTCCTAATTCATCTAAGTCTGCTGAGATATCCATTGTTTCTTCAACACCACGGTGAACCCCACCGATACCGCCAGTTACGAATACTTTAATTCCAGCTAAGTGCGCACCAATCATTGTTGTCGCTACAGTAGTTGCTCCTAAAACACCTTTAGCAAACACTTCTGCTAAGTCTCGGCGAGATACTTTTGCAACTGGTTTTTCTTTGGCAAGACGTTCTAAGTCAGCTTCTTCTAAACCAATTTTGTATTTTCCATCCATGATAGCGATAGTTGCTGGAACAGCACCATTGTCGCGGATAATTTGTTCTACCGTTTTAGCCATTTCAACGTTTTGTGGATATGGCATTCCGTGTGAAATGATTGTTGATTCCAACGCCACGACTGGTAGGTTGTTGTCTAATGCGTGTTGTACTTCCTTGCTGATTGATAATAATGGATTCATGATAAACCTCTTTCCTTTAATTGTTGATATTCTTTTTCAAATGACTTAGCGTTTAAGTCTTTTCGAACGGTTTCAATAGCTTGGACTGTATAGTACGAATTCGTTAATCCGTATCCAATTGACTCTTCCAAGCTTGCTTTTTTAAGAGCTCCATAGAGTACTCCAGAAGAAAATGAATCTCCTGCTCCTGTCACATCACAGACTTGCTCTGCTTTTATGGGGGTAAAAGTTTTTACGACTCCTGTAGCATCTGCAAAGACACCACATTTAGTCCCTTTAGTAATCACAATGTTTTCTACGCCATCTTTTTGCCATAAAGCAGCTAATTCAGCTAGCGTGTGTTCTCCGTACCTCGTTTGGGACTCATCCGCATTGACGACAATCCAGGTCACTCCTTGTAAATCGTCTGGGATTCGTTTCATCTTTGGTCCACTCACTGGGATAATGGCCAGTGGAATCTTTTCAAGACCAGTTAGCTGTATGAGCGCTTGTAATGTTTCTTGCGGAAGATTTAGATCTGCAATCACTAGAGATGCTTGTTTCACCGCTTCATCGTGCGAAATAAGCCAGTCAGGCGTCATTTCCTCACAAATGGACATATCGGCTAAAGCCAGACACATATCTCCTTGAAGATCCAAAATCGCTGTATAGTTCGACGTTGTTTTTCCTTTTAATCGGTCTACAAGTGAAAAATCGATAATGCCTTCAGTCTCCTTTTCAAGCCAAGTAAAACTTTCGTCATTGCCTGCTACCGATAACATCTTAACGGGCAGCCCCAGACGACCAAGATTTTCGGCAATGTTTCTGGAAACACCACCGGCACTCAGCGACGAGACCACTGGATTACTCGTCTCAAGCACGAGATTTTCGAGCAATTGGACTTTCTTATCCACGTTCATTCCGCCGATACAGAGTACGTAGGAATCTTTAAAATTCTTCTCTTCTGACATGAAACATCCCCCTTCGTATACAAAAAGGTTCGATGAATGGAGGTTGATGAAGCTTTCCCTTCATTCGGTCTTATACGCTTCATTATACGCGATAACCCCTACTCCAATCAAGCTATCCAGGAGAAAACCACAAATATTTCAAAGTTCATTCAGATAATTGTTCGGATTTAAAACATAAACTACTTCATCTTTTTTTATAGCAACAAAAAAGGACTCGAAAATTCGAGTCCTCTGTCAACTTCAATAGAATTATACGTGAATTGGCATACCTAATGCTAATTCAGCAGTATCCATAACTACTTCTGATAATGATGGATGTGAGTGGATTGTTAATGCGATATCTTCCGCATTCATTCCAGCTTCAACTGCTAAACCTAATTCAGCAATAATATCTGAAGCGTTCACGCCGGCAACTTGTGCACCAACGATTACGTTATCTTCTTTAGTAGTGATTAAACGAACGAAACCTTCAGTAGCGTTCAATGATAATGCACGACCATTTCCTGATAATGGGAATTTAGAAGCTTTTACTTGTAAACCAGCATCTTTAGCTTGTTGTTGAGTGTAACCAACTGAAGCTAATTCTGGATCAGTGAAGGCAACAGATGGCATTGCACGGTAGTCAACAGCCACTGCTTTACCTGAGATTGCTTCTGCAGCGATTTTTCCTTCGTAGCTTGCTTTGTGAGCTAAAGCTGGTCCAGGAACGATATCACCGATTGCGAAGATTGATTTAACGTTTGTACGTCCTTGGTTATCAACTTTAACTAAACCACGGTCAGTCATTTCAACACCAGCAACGTCTAAACCAATTTCGTCTGTGTTAGACGGCGACCTACAGCAACCATTACGTAGTCAGCTTCAACAGCTTCTTCTTTGCCGTCTACTGTGTACTTAACAGTTACGCTGTCACCATTGTCAACAGCTTCTTTAGCCATTGCGTTAGTTACGATAGTAACACCTTTTTTAGCCATGTTATCTTCAACAAGTTTAACCATGTCTTTATCAAACATTGAAAGGATGCTTGGAGCACCTTCAAGGATTGTCACTTCTGAACCTAAGTTAGCGTATGCTGAACCTAGTTCTGAACCGATAACCCCACCACCGATAACAACTAATTTTTTAGGAACTTCTTTAAGACCTAAACCACCAGTTGAATCGATAACGCGTCCGCCAAATTTGAAACCTTTGATTTCGATTGGACGGCTACCTGTAGCTACGATAGCATGGTTGAAAGAATAAGTTTGAGCGCTGTCTTCAGTAACAACACGTAAAGTGTGCTCATCCACTAAGAACGCTTCCCCTTTAATAATTTCAACTTTGTTTTTCTTTAATAAGTACTCAACACCAGCAGTTAATTTCTTAACAACTTGGTTATCTTTCCATTCTTGAGTTTTAGCGAAGTCTAAAACAACTTCTTTAGCAGTCACACCAAATACTTCTGAGTGTTGTGCTTCTTGGTAATGATGTCCAGCTGAAATTAACGCTTTAGATGGAATACATCCAACGTTTAAGCAGACACCACCAAAATATTCTTTCTCGATAATCGCAACTTTTTGACCTTCTTGTGCTGCACGAATAGCTGCAACATATCCACCAGGGCCGGCACCGATTACGACTGTATCTAGTTCAATAGCGAAATCGCCTACTACCATTTTTTTTCACCTCTTAAAAGTTTTCAAATAAGGAACCGACGTAAACCCATGTCTACGCCGTTCCTAACAATTTAATGAATTAAGCTTCCATTAATAATAATTCTGGATCATTCAATAGACGTTTCAATTCGTTCATAGCTTTTTTTGAGCAGTTGCTCCATCCACGATACGGTGGTCAAAAGCTTAATGATAATTTCATGTTACGTCCGATTACGATTTCATCGTTTTTCGTTGATAACTGGTTCGCGAACGATTGTACCAACACCTAAAATCGCAACTTCAGGGTAGTTGATAACTGGAGTGAACCAGCCGCCACCTACTGAACCGATGTTAGAAATTGTAATTGTTCCTTGTCCCATATCTCCTGCAGTTAATTTACCTTCATGAGCTTTTGCAGCTAATGCGTTAATTTCATCTGCGATAGCGAACATGCTCTTAGCATTCGCATCTTTGATATTTGGAACGAATAAACCTAAATCAGTATCAGTTGCAATACCGATGTTGATGTAGTTTTTGTAAACAATTTCTTGAGATGCATCGTCGATAGAAGCATTCAATACTGGGAATTTCTTCATTGCTACTGCTAAAGCTTTAACAACGTAAGGTAAGAATGTTAATTTAGTACCTTGTGCAGCTGCAACATCTTTGAATTTCTTACGGTGATCCCAAAGTTTAGAAACTTCAACTTGGTCATGTAAAGTAACGTGTGGTGCAGTGTGTTTGCTGTTAACCATTGCTTTAGAGATTGCTTTACGCATTGGAGTTAATTTAACGCGTTCTTCACGTTCAGCTGATCCAACGAATGGTTTAGCTGGAGCTGGAGCCGCTGCTGGTGCAGATGCTTGAGCTGGAGCTGCTGCTGGTGCAGATGCTTCTGGAGCTTCTACTGCTGCTGGAGCAGCTGGTGCAGCTACTGGTGCGCCACCGAAGTTATCGATGTCTTCACGAGTGATGCGTCCGCCTTTACCAGTTGGAACTACTGCTGTGATGTCAACGCCTTTTTCACGTGCATATTGACGAACTGAAGGCATTGCTAATACTAATTTACCAGGGTTGCTTGCTGCAGGAACTCCTGTTGGAGCTGCAGGTGCCGCTGGAGCTGCTGCTGGTGCTGGTGCTGGAGCTGCAGGTGCTGCTGGAGCCGCTGCTGCAGGTGCGTGAGAACCGCCTTCTGTTGCGATTTCAACGATTACATCACCAACGTGAGCTACTGTTCCTTCAGATACTAAAACTGCTGTAACAGTTCCAGCTACTGGAGAAGGAATAGATTCTACTGATTTGTCGTTTTGTACTTCGAATAAAAATGTCATCTTCAGCAATCTTGTCGCCTACTTTGATGTCGATTTTAACGATTTCACCTTCTGCAATTCCTTCACCGATGTCAGGTAATTTGAATTGGAAAGTGCTTGATGCTGCTGGTGCAGCTGGTGCAGGGAAGCCGCTGGAGCCGCTGCTGGTGCAGAAGCTTCTGCTGGGCCAGAACCATCGTCGATAACTACGATGATGTCGCCTACGCGAGCTACTGTACCTTCTTGAACTTTAACTTCTAATACTTTTACCACTTACTGGAGAAGGAATTTCTTCTACAGATTTGTCGTTTTGTACTTCGAATAAAATATCATCTTCTTGAATTGTATCTCCGACTTTAATGTCGATTTTTTTACGATTTCGCCTTCTGCGATACCTTCACCGATATCAGGCATTTTTAAATTGGAAAGCCATGCTTGTACATCCCTTCTTATTTTTTTATAAAACTCTAAAGAGCACACTCATGCGAGGGGCTCTTTAGAATGAAAAATTGTTGAATTAGAAGTTCACTGTTTCGCGAACTTTAGCTTCAATATCGCTAGCATTTGGTAACCAGTCGTTTTCTGCTTGACCAAATGGGAAGATTGTATCTGGAGCTGCAACACGTCCGATTGGAGCTTCTAAACTTAAGATCGCACGTTCAGAAATTTCAGACATTACCATTGCACCAACACCAGCTTGACGTTGTGCTTCTTGAACAACAACTACACGACCAGTTTTTTCAACTGATGCTAAGATTGTGTCTAAGTCTAATGGAGAAACAGTACGTAAGTCGATAACTTCTACTGAGATTCCTTCTTTTTCTAAGTTTTCAGCAGCTTTAACAGCTTCACGAACCATTGCACCGTAAGTAATTACAGATACGTCTTTACCTTCACGAGTTACTGCAGCTACTCCTAGAGGAACTGTGTATTCTCCTTCTGGAACTTCTTCACGGAATGAACGGTATAATTTCATGTGTTCTAAGTAAACAACTGGGTCGTTGTCACGAATAGCTGAGATTAATAACCCTTTGCATCGTATGGGTTTGAAGGGATAACCACTTTCAAACCTGGAGATTGAGCTACTAAACCTTCTAAGTTATCTGAGTGTAATTCAGGCGTGTGTACCCCACCACCAAATGGTGAACGGAATACGATTGGCATGTTACGAGTTCCACCCATACGGTAACGTGTACGAGCTGCTTGAGCTACCACGCTATCCATTACTTCGAATACGAATCCGAAGAATTGGATTTCAGGAACTGGACGGTAACCTTCTAAAGCTAAACCGATTGCTAAACCACCGATACCAGATTCTGCTAAAGGAGTGTTGAACACGCGGTCTTCACCGAATTCATCTTGAAGCCCTTGAGTTGCACGGAAAACCCCACCGTTTTTACCAACGTCTTCCCCGAAAATTAGGACATTTTCATCACGTTTTAATTCAACAGCCAATGCATCAGTGATGGCTTGAATCATTGTCATTTGTGCCATAATTATTTATTCTCCTTTGCTTTAAAGTATTCGATTTGTTCTTTAATAACGTTTGTTGGTTCTTCAAACATTGTTTCTAAGAAGAATGAAACTTTTTGTTTAGGTTGTTTGTCAGCCTCTTTAATCGCTTCTTTGATTTCTTCTTTAGTTGCTTCAATTACTTCGTTTTCTTTTTCTTCTGACCATAAACCTTTAGCTGTTAGGTAGTTACGGAAACGAATTAATGGATCTTTTTTAGCCCATTCATCTTGAATTCCTTCTGGTTGGTAACGAGTTGGGTCGTCACCTGATAATGTATGAGGACCATAACGGAAGCAGATTGTTTCGATTAACACAGGACCGTTTCCAGCAACTGCGTATTCACGAGCTTTTTTAGTTACAGCGTAAACTGCTAATGGGTCCATACCATCAACTTGGATACCAGGGATACCAGCAGCAACTGCTTTTTGAGCTAATGTTGGAGCAGCTGTTTGTAACTCACGAGGAGTTGAAATTGCCCAACCGTTGTTTTGAATGAAGAAGATTGCAGGTGATTTGTAAGCACCAGCGTAGTTAATACCTTCATAGAAGTCCCCTTGTGAAGATCCTCCATCACCAGTATAAGTCACAGCAACGTTTTTCTTACCACGTTTTTGTAAACCTAATGCAACACCTGCTGCTTGAACATATTGTGCACCGATAATGATTTGTGGTGGTAAAGCTTTTAATGTTTCTGGGTACATGTTACCTGCAACATGTCCACGAGACCATAAGAATGCTTGTGATAATGGTAAACCGTGTTTTACTAATTGTGGTACATCACGGTAACCTGGTAAAAGAACGTCGTCTTTCTCAATAGCTTTGATTGAAGCTAATTGTGAAGCTTCTTGTCCAGCTGTTGGAGCGTAGAAACCTAAACGTCCTTGACGATTTAATGCAGTTGAACGTTCGTGTAAGATACGTGACCATACCATGTCAGTCATTAATTGAACTAATTCGTCATCAGACAAATCTGGTACTAAGTCAGGATTTACAACATTTCCTTCTGCGTCTAACACTTGAACCATTTCGAAGTTCGTGTTATTTGGTGTGAAAAGTGCATCGAGATTGAATTTTTTCTTCGTTGCCATACTTCTTTTTTCCCCTTTTCTATAAGAAATTGTGCTTAACAGACAAAACAGGTAGTTAGAACTGTACTATTCCCTCTGCTATCGTATAATAATTTAACAAACTTTTGTGAAATATGCAAGCAAAGAAGACTTTATAGAGCGTTTTTGTAAACTTTGTGAAAAAACTACCACTATCTTACGCTAAATAAAGTCTTCTTTTATTCTTATTTGTTCAATCAATTGTCTGTTTTCACATTTTTTTCAGTAAATGAATTCTTAATTTTCACAATGAAACTGTACTAGTCAGTTAATGAAAAACTGTACTATTTTTTAAAAACAGTTTTTAATTGTTTATAGAGTCTATTTGTATTTTCTAGATGCGAAATGGTCAGTCCTATCAGTCTTATCGGGCGTTCTTCCATCATTTCCTCAAACAATTGCAGTGCAATCGAATAGATTTCTTCTTGCTTATTCAAATAATCACGCATTGTAACACTCTTTGTCATTGTATTAAATTCCGAATCTCTCAACTTCAACGTGACGGTTCTACAAGCCAGACTTCTCTTCTGCAACATTCGTTCTAATTCTTCTGCAAACTCCTCCAAGTATCCAGTTAAAATACCATGGTCGGTTGTATCTTTTATTAATGTCCGTTCGGTTCCAATTGATTTTCGTTCCCGGTGAAGTGTCAGCTGGTCGTTAGACTCCCCTCGCACTTGTAAGTATAATCGTGGTCCAAGGTTGCCAAACTTCTTCTCCAGTTCTTCCTTAGATAATGGGAAGAGATCTTCTCCTGTTAAAATGCCCGCTTGTTTCAATTTCTCTGCGCTCACTTTTCCTACGCCATAGAAATCTTCAATAGGAATTGTGCGAATAAACTCTTTAGCATTTTCTGGTGTAATGACGGTCACTCCTGAAGGCTTATGATAGCCTGATGCCATTTTCGCGAGAAACTTATTAAAGGACACGCCTACGGAACAAGTTAATCCGACCTTCTCATAGACATCCTTTTGAATCGCGTGTGCAATCATTGTTGCAGACGTCATCCCTTTTTTATTATCCGTAACATCTAAATAGGCTTCATCAATCGAGAGTGGTTCGATAAGGTCCGTATAATTACGAAACACTTCATGCACCTGAGCAGAAACTTCTTTATACAAATCATATCGTCCAGGCGTGAGGATGGCTTGCGGGCAGAGTTTCATCGCTTTTGCAGTCGGCATCGCAGAACGCACGCCAAAAGCCCTCGCCTCGTATGAACAAGTCGACACCACCCCACGATGGTTTGGTTTCCCTCCGACAATCACAGGCTTCCCTCTCCACTCAGGGTGCTCCCTTTGTTCCACTGATGCGAAAAACGCATCCATATCGACATGTAAAATCTTTCGCATCAAACCCCCACTTTCTACTTTTCTCTTTTCTATCTTATCGATTTTTCCAAAAAAATAAAAACGGAATGCACATTGGCACTCCGCTAGAGTCTATTCATTGTTGGCTATGGCTTTTTTTCTTACAAAATAGCGAATGATTTTGGCAACCACGATTCCATTGGTGATAGCAAATATTCCAACCTGTACGATTCCTGCTCGTTGGATAACTTGTTGCATCCACTCATCTAAAGCAAGATCTGCAGCATGTTTTAAAACAGTGACACCAAACGCTCGAACGACTAAAGTGAGCCAAGCGATACAAAGTAGCCCCGCATTTTCAATAATAAATTCAAAAAAATCATCCGGGAATTTCTTCTTCGCAAATTCCATTCCAAATACAATGACCAAAATCAGTACACTGAGAATGACAACGTGCCATCCTTGAGTTGTAATAAAAGCATTCCCTAAGTTCATTAAGGTTGCTGTCAGTACTAAATAGAGAATGGTTAAAACAGCGACAATATTATAGTAGATTAACATCAGTTTCTTCATCATTATCCCTCCATTTCAACTCTTCTATCTACTTCTATTGTACTCCTCCTAAAAGCGGACTTCAATCATTCATTTTCATATTTATTAAGAAATAAAAAAAGACTGACAGGCTCTCTGTCAGTCTTACTGATTTATATTAATTTTTGCTTTCTTCGTCAGAATCTTTTTTTCTTAGCGAATACTAACACTCCAACTGCCGCAACCACTAGTAATCCACCAATCACCATATAGATTGTTTGGTTTCCAGTACCTGTGTTTGGAAGTTCTTCTGTTACAGTTGTTGAAGTTTCCTCAACTGTTGTAACTGTAGTTTCTTCTGTAGTTTCTTCTGTAGTTGTTGTCGTTGTAGTAGTTGTTTCTTCCTCTTTAGGAGTATCTTTCACGTGTAAGATGCTTCCTTCTTGTCCAAGTGTCACTGTGTATTCTGTTTCGTCTAATTCGTAACCTTCTGGAGCAGTCTTCTCTTTAATCTTGAATTCTTTACCAGCATATTTTCTCATCGAATTGTGATGAAACAGCATGACCTTCTGCATCAGTTGTCACTTCAACTGTATTTCCATCTGGATCTGTAATCACATAGACAGCCCCTGCTACAGGGTTCAATGTTTTTCTCATCGACTTTACTTACTTTAACTGTATAAGCACTAGTTGCTTCGATTGTTCCTGAGAAAAGTGAAGTGGCACTAGCTGTGAATGTTGTTTCAGTCGTGTTTGTACGACGAGTTACTGGTGTTCCGTCTGCTTTTGCAACAGAAACCATGTTTTGAACTTTACTTCCATCATTTGGAGTTGTTGTGTCATAAGTGACATAGTATTTTTTAGTTCCATCTTTAAATGTGATTGTAAAGTTAGTATAGTTTTCGTTCCAGTTTACTGTGTAGTCAGTTCCTTCTACTAATTGTACAAAATCGCCTTCTTTACCAGAAGTTGATTCAGTCATTGAAGGAGCGTTGTATACCACTAATGATTCTGGAATATATTGAATTGAAGCAGTAGATGGGTCACTTGGCAATGTATCAGTTAATACTAAGTTTTCTCCTAAGTTGTCTCCGCTCGTGTTCACACGTACTTTCCACTCTGAAACATATTGGCCAGAACCTTTTGACCCAGCAGCTTCTAATTTTGCTGATGTCCAAGCTTTATTAGCTGCTTGTCCACCAATTTTCGCGAAGTTTTCTTTGCCAATCGGATCTGTTTCATCTGAAAGTGTTTGAACATTATACGTTTGTGTAATCGTTGTTTGCATTGAAGGTGAATCAAATGTTACTGGTTGATTCGAAACATTCTTCTTATATAAGAAGTTTAAAGCCAAAGTTCCTTTGACCTCTTTTACTGTATCCGCACCCTTTGCTGCTAAATATTGGTCAAGGTTCTTCAATGTTACAGTAATTGTTCCACCTTGGTTATCCCCGTGACCTTCAAAATGCGCATCCGCAATTGGAACGTTCGTTGCTAAGTCTACTAATTCAACATCGTGGTTATCATAAAATGTAATCTCAGCAGGAACTTCTAATTTGAAGAAATCACCATTTTGAATATCTCCATTGTAATGCTCTAGGTCGAATAGCGCTCTTAATTTATAAGCTCTATTTGTAAGGATTTGATAGACTCCATTTGCATCTGGACTTAATTTTGTATCCGATTGATCAAGAAGTTCTAACCCTGAAATTACATTTTGAAGTTCTTTTCCTTCAGCTGCTTTTGCTGAAGTGTTTCCTAAAAACACCAATGATAAAATCACCAATAAAGTTGCGAATAAACCAAACCATTTACTCTTTTTCTTCATAAAAACCCTTCTTTCTTTTAACCGTTTTCACTATCGTACCACAAACTTCATACTAAAGGCAAAAAAATAGAGCAAGTAGGAAGAATTCCACTTACTCTACTCGCCAATCAATTGGCGTTTGACCTGTTTTCTTTAAAAATTCATTAATTTGACTGAACGGTTTGCTTCCAAAGAATCCGCGGTATGACGACAGCGGGCTTGGATGTGGCGCCTTTAAAATCAAATGATTGGGATTAGTAATCAGCTTTTCTTTTGATTGTGCTGGTTTCCCCCCACAATACAAAGACAATTGAATGAACACTTTGATTAAGAGAAGTAATGACTGCATCGGTAAAAGTTTCCCAACCTTGACCACGATGACTATTCGCCTCATGTGCACGAACTGTCAATACTGTGTTCAAAAGCAACACGCCTTGCTTGCCCAAGCGGTTAAATCCCCACTCTTTGCAACAGGAATGCCAAGGTCGCTTTCAAGTTCCTTATAAATATTTAGTAATGAAGGAGGCAACGCGATTCCTTTTTGTACCGAGAAACTAAGGCCATGTGCTTGGCCGTCACCATGATAAGGATCTTGACCAAGAATGACTACTTTCACGTTATCAAACGGTGTGAGTTCGAGTGCTTTGAAGACATTTTCTGCAGCCGGAAAGACTTTATGATGGTTTCGCTCGCTTTGTTCAAAGGAACGTACTGCATGGAAATATTCTTTTTCCTTCTCCTCGCCAATGACATCATGCCATGTTGTCATAGAGTTTCCTCTTTTCTCTCGTAGATTTCAAACGTATGTGGATAGACGTTTTTCTCGTCCACTTCTCCTTCGTGTGATTTTACCTTAATAAAATCTCCCCACGGAAAATCGGTAGGAAAATACGTATCCCCTTCAAATGTATGATGGATTCGTGTGCAATATAAAAGCTCCACATGGTCTTTTAGAAGACGGTAGACTTCTGCACCACCACACACATAAATATCCTCGTGTTTGGAATCTTCGATAATCGCATCAATATCAGTAACGACTTCAGCACCTGGTACTTCATAATCGTTGCTTCTTGTTAAAGAATAGTTTGACGTCCTGGAAGCAAGCGACTCCCCATCCCTTCGAACGTTTTACGTCCCATAAGGATGGTTTGTCCCATCGTTACTTCTTTAAAGAATTTCAAATCATTCGGCAATCGCCAAGGAAGCGTGTTGTCTTTTCCAACAAGTCCTTGTTCATCTTGAGCCCAAATATAAATTAACATCTGTCTCCTCCAGTATTACACGGCAATCGGTGCTTTAATCGTTGGATGCGGATTATATCCTTCTACAATTACATCATCAACATCGATATCAAACATTGATTTTTCAGGATGTTTTAATACGAGTGTTGGCAATTCTCTTTCTTCACGCGCTAATTGCGTTTCTACTTGTTCCATATGGTTTAAGTAAATATGCGCATCGCCTAATGTATGAACGAATTCACCAACTTCTAAGCCTACTTCATTTGCGATTAAATGTGTTAATAAGGCGTAACTTGCAATATTGAAAGGCACTCCTAGGAACACATCCGCACTACGTTGGTATAATTGGCAGCTTAATTTACCATCAGCCACGTAGAATTGGAACATTGTGTGACATGGAGGAAGCGCCATGCTAGGCACATCTTCTGGATTCCATGCTGAAACAATCATACGACGTGAATCTGGAGAATTCTTCAATAAGTTGAGTAAGTCTGCGATTTGGTCAATCGTCTCACCCTTTGTTGTTTTCCAGTGACGCCATTGTGAACCGTAAATATTTCCAAGTTCACCGAATTCAGCCGCAAACGCATCATCCGTTAAGATTTTCTCACAGAAGTCTTTCTTCACTTCTTGGTATACTTCGTTAAATGCTTCGTCTTGCAAGCAGCGACGCCCAAAGTCTGTCATATCTGGACCAGTGTATTTAGGAGAAGAAACATAACGCTCAAACGCCCATTCGTCCCAAATGTGGTTGTTATGTTCTAATAAGTATTTGATATTAGTATCTCCGTGTAAGAACCATAGTAACTCGCTCTTAATTAAACCAAACGCTACACGTTTTGTTGTTAACAGTGGAAATCCTTTTTGCAAGTCAAAACGCATTTGGTATCCGAACACACTCTTTGTGCCTGTACCAGTACGGTCTGTTTTAATCGTTCCTTCTTCTAAAATCTTTCTTAGTAAGTCTTTATATTGTTTCGTCATATCTGTTCCTTTCTTTAATTCCCTGCTAGTTCTGCTAAATATTCCCAACGTTCGTAAGCCGCACTTGCTGCTTCTTCCGTCTTGTCTAATTCCTCTTGTAATTCTTGTAGTTTGGCAAATCTTGTGCATGAACACTCATTTCCTCTTGCAAGAATTCTAGTTTCTCTTCGAGTTCTTGAATAGTAGCTTCTATCGTCTCCCATTCTTTCTTCTCTTGATACGTCATCTTCTTAGCCGGAGCTGCTTTTGGTGCCTCCACTTTTGGCGCTTCTTCCTTAGGAGTTTCTACCGCAACTTTTGCTAGTGATTTTTCTTGTTCTAAATACTCACTCATCGATCCATAGAACAGTTCTGTTTGCCCTTCGCCTCGGATGACAAATAATTGATCCACCGTCTTATCTAAGAAGTAACGATCATGGGATACGATAAGGACCGCTCCATTAAACGACTCTAGGAAGTCTTCGAGTACGGTTAATGTATCGATATCCAAGTCGTTCGTTGGTTCGTCTAATAATAACACATTTGGTTTTGTCATTAATAAGCGAAGTAAGTAGAGTCGTCTTCTCTCTCCCCCAGACAATGTATGGATGTACGCTCCATGTAAATGTCTTGGGAATAAGAACGTCTCGAGTAGTTCTGAGATGGAAGCAACTTCTCCGTTTTCACGTTTAATTTCTTCCGCTTCTTCTCGTAAATATTGGATGAGCTGTTTATCCATTGGGATATCTTCATCTTGTTGCTTATAGTACGCGATTCGAACGGTCTCACCGACTACAAACTGACCACTATCAAATGGAATCTGTCCAGCAATGGCGTTTAGGAAAGTAGATTTTCCAACACCATTCACCCCAGCAATCCCGACACGGGCTTGACTTTGAATAATCCAGTCCAGATTCTTCACGATTTGTTGCCCATTAATGGAAAGAGAGCATCTTCTAATTTGGAAAAACGCGTTTCCCCAATACGAGCTTGGTCGAATTCCATTACTAGCTTGTCGTTTGAAGTCGTCTGCTTTCACATCTTTTTCTAATGCTTCAAAACGATGAATACGCGCTTGTTGTTTCGTTGTACGAGCTTTTGCGCCTTGACGCATCCACTCTAACTCACTTTGATACAATCGTTTTTGCTTTTGCGACATGCGTGCTGCGATTTGTTCTCGCTGGCTTCGTTGCTCTAAGTACGACTCGTAGTTTCCTTCGTAGGCTTCGATTCGTCCGTTCACCAGTTCAAACATATGCGTTACCGCACGTTCTAAGAAGTAACGGTCGTGAGTCACGAGCATCATCGCACCTTTGTAATTGGCTAAATACCCTTCTAACCATTCGATGGCTTCTAAGTCTAAGTGGTTCGTTGGTTCATCGAGCAATAGTAAATCCGGTTCTTCCATCAATACTTTTGCAAGTCCAACACGCTTCTTCTGTCCACCAGAGAGCGTACCCACTTTTTTCTGAATGTCCGTTAATCCCATCTTTTGAAGAATGGTCTTGATTTGAACTTCCACTTGCCATCCATCGATTTCATTCATCTTTTGTTCTAAGACGCTGTATCGTTTTGTGAGGCTTTCTGAAGTTGGATTTTCGCGTAATTGTTCAACCACTTCTTCATAGTCATGAACGACTTTTTAATGTTGGATGGTCCCCCTTTATATAAGGCTTCGAAAAATCGTATCTTCATCATCTAATTCTGGTTGTTGCGATAAGTATCCAATTCTATAATCGTTAGACGTTGTGATGTCTCCTGATTCAGCAAAATCAACTCCTGCAAGAATAGATAATAATGTACTCTTACCGGTCCCATTTTGACCGATTAAACCTACGTGTTCACCTTCATTAATAATAAAGGACACGTCTTCTAATAATGATTTCGCACCATAAGATTTTTTCAAATGATCGACTCTAAAATCTTTCATGCAAACTCCTTTCAAGTCTCTTAATATAACCCTTGAATTTTCCCATTGTCATCAACACTAATCCCAAGTGCTGCTGGAATTTTAGGAAGTCCCGGCATTGTTAAAACTGTTCCCGTTAACGCTACAATAAATCCAGCACCAAGCTTAGGGACGAAAGAACGAATCGTAATATCGAAATCGGTTGGTCGTCCTTTTAATTTCGCATTATCCGAGAATGAGTATGGTGTTTTGGCAATACACACATTCAGATGGTTCCATCCCAATTTTTCGAATTCCTTCAATTGTGTAAGGGCTTCGTCTGAATAATGAACGTTTGTAGCACCATAAACGTTCTTCGCAATCGTCTCTACTTTTTCTTGGATTGTCGCACTCATATCGTAAGTTGGTTGGAAAGTAGTATTGTTCTCACATAATTCGACGACTTTCTCTGCTAGTGCGATACCGCCCCGACTTCCATGTTCCCACACACTCGTAAGAACACAAGTCACACCCATCTCACGGCATAATTCCATAAAGAGGTCTTGTTCCTCCTTCGTATCTGTTAAAAATTCATTTAAGGCTACAACAACTGGTAAACCATAAGCTTGTACGTTTTCGATATGTTTTCGTACATTTTTTAAACCTTCACGAACCGCCTCGAGATTCTCACCAAGTGCGAGTTCATCAAGCGCAACGCCACCATGCATTTTCGTCGAACGAATGGTCGCTACAAGCACAACTGCATCTGGATGTTTTCCAAGAACAGGAACTTTAATATCGAGGAACTTCTGTGCACCAAGGTCAGCCCCGAATCCTGCTTCGGTCACGACATAATCTGCAAGCGTCAATGCCATTCTCGTTGCCACGACACTATTACAGCCATGTGCGATATTAGCAAATGGCCCCCCATGAACAATGGCTGGTGTTTCTTCCAATGTCTGCACAAGGTTAGGCTTCATCGCCTCTTTGAGTAATGCGGTAATTGCACCTTCCGCACCTAAATCAAACACGGTAACAGGTTCTCCTGATTTTGTATACGCCACGAGAATATTTGAAACGCGTCGTTGCAAGTCGCTTAAATCACTCGCCAGGCAAAGAATCGCCATCATTTCAGTTGCGACCGTAATATCAAAACCGTCTTTACGCGGTGTTCCATTCACTGGACCTCCCAGTCCGATTTCAATCTCTCGCAACGCTCGGTCATTTAAGTCCAAGGCCCGCTTCCAAATAATGCGATTAGGATCGATTTCTAATTCATTTCCTTGATGAATATGATTATCAATGATAGCAGATAACAGATTTGTTGCTGTCGTTAGGGCATGCATGTCCCCTGTGAAATGCAAATTGATTTCTTCCATCGGAACAACTTGCGCATAACCTCCACCTGTAGCTCCTCCTTTGAGTCCAAGAGTTGGTCCTAGAGAGGGTTCACGAAGTGCAATGGCGGTATTTTTTCCAATAGCCGTTAATGCATCCCCAAGCCCAACTGTTACTGTAGACTTTCCTTCTCCAGCAGGAGTCGGATTCATCGATGTCACTAAAATAAGTTTCCCAAAAATCTCTGGGTTATGAATATCAGTCTTATCAATCTTGGCTTTGTATTTTCCATAGGGTTCCACTTCATCAGGTGTTAAATAAAGCTTTTCGGCAATCACCGTGATGGGTTGCATTTGGTTTTCTTGTGCAATTTTAATATCTGTTTTCATGAGGCCACCTCGCTTGATGCATATTCGTTTTATTATACCATAATTTGAAGCAAAAAAAGAATGAGGATGCAATACATCCTCATTCATCTCTTATGATTTTAGTCTTCTTTTTTCTTGAATCCTAATACTCCAAAACCACTGAGTAGGAACGCCGTTGCTACACTTAGTAGTGAGTCTGCTGTCCCAGTATTTGGAAGTTGTGGTGCTGGAGTTGTAGGGATTTCTGGAGTTGTAGGGATTTCCGGTGTCACAGGCACTTCTGGAGTCTTTGGAACTTCTGGAGTCGTTGGAACTTCTGGAGTAGCAGGTTCCACAGGAAGTGCTGAAATAATCGCATATTGATTCACTGTCACACTTGGAGCTTCTGGTTCTGTTGGCTCACTTGGTTTCACTGGTTCTACTCCTGGAGGTTGAGGAAAAGCAATATTGGTATTAATCGCAAACCAATAGACAGTATTTAAACCAACTGAATTCCCTTGGACCGAGAATGTATAGTGGTTATCGTACAAACGAAGTGCTCCACTTCCCCAATAGAAGTTTGGGGCTGTTTCATCATCCCAACCTTTTACATTTCCCATATCATTCCCATTGAATTTTGAACCATGTTCTAAGTATTGGTTGTCATTCACAGAATAGATTTCACCATTTTGCTCGCTTACAGAAGAACCTGGAATTGGGATAAATTTGTTGCTTCCAACACTCATTTTTTCAATATGCTTTGTATCATCCCAAGCCCATTTTGTTTCACCGTTTTCTGTATAACGAATGCCGTTGTAGTGGTTCAAACTGTTTACAGCAATAATTGAATTTCCATTGTAGACCGCTTGGACTTCATTTCCTGCTGCGTCATAGTAATGATCCACAACTTTGATTGTTAATGGATTAGCAGAATCCGTGCTATCTCCTACAACAATCGTTTTAGCTGGGTCACGATAAACATTCGCAATGATTTTTCCTGAATTACCAGGCGCACTAGTAACTGTGAATTCACGGACGATTTTAGCAATCGGTGTATCTTTAAAGCGCGAATTAGAAAGATTCGTACTTGTAACAGTCATTGTTTTACCAACTTCAAGAGCGACCCAAGCATCGTCTGTATCTGAATATGGATTCGTTGTTGTAAGATATTCCGCTTTTTATTTTTGTCTCCATCAAATCGAGCTAAGTAGTCCGATTGGTTTAAAGGCATCTACACCAGCTTGTGTAAGGTAGTTCACATCCCCACTGACAACCGTATGTGCATCTGGCTCCGTCTTCAAAGTCAATTCTTGTAATGTATTAATAATCCCTGCATCTTTACCGTCAGCAATTTGCTTTTGGTATTCTTCGTAAGCTGCTTTCTTTTCGTCATATTGAGCTTTTTTTGGATATTGTATTCTTTTACATCTTCATCGTATTTCTTTTTTCTCTTCAGTATATTTTGCTTTATCTTCTTTATACTTATTAGTGACTTGTTCAATCTCAGCCGCCTTCTCCTCTTGAGCCGCTTTGACTTGTTCTTCATTTAAATTCGTAATCGTTTCTGAACTTTCATTAACAGTTACACCTTCTGTCTTTGCATTGTCGATGGCTGTCTTTAAAGTATCTGAATTTTTCGATAGCTTTTTGTTGTTGTCGCAAAGAGTTTCCTCTGCAGCTACAACTTCATCTGCTAAAACCGTATCTGCTGCGAAAACACTGCTTACAAATAGAAACACACTTGCTGTTGCTACAAAACCACATAACCCAAATGCTTTTTGATTTTTTTATACCCAACTGTTGTCGATTGATGATTAAACATAATTTTTCCCCTTTGATGAAATAATTTCCTTAATCTTACACCTTATACAGTTGTTTTTTTCAACTATTTTTTTCTTTAATTTTTCCTCACTTTTCACATAATTTTTCAAAAACGTCTAAACCCTCTCTGTTTCAATAAAAAAAAGCCGTGTGGCAACGCCACACGACTTTAACGTTTTAAATTATTTTTTTCTTTTTTTGAAACAGCTAAACCAAGACCAGCAAATAATGTTGCTAAACCTGTTGTTACTGCAGTTGTAGCAACCCCAGTATTTGGTAATTCTTCTTGTTTTGGTTCTTCTGGCGTACTAGTTGTTGTTTCTGCTGTTGTTTCTACTGTTGTTTCTTCAGTAGTTACTTCAGTTGTTGGTTGTGCAACTTTTTTGTACCAGTGGATACGATTTCCTTCACGGTCTTTTTCTGTTTTTAACAAATTCATATCCATCGATAGTTGCTGGATCTTTCCAACCTCTATCAGTTGCTTTAATTGATTCTTGTGTATCGATATCCTTATAATCTGTCACAAGTGAATCAATACTAATTGTGCACTAGTAGAGTCACTAATAATACGATAGATATAGATTCCTTTAGAATCTTTTACCATCAATAGTCGCTGTAGCAACAGTTGAAACGTCATATTGCATTTTTTTCGATATCAATTTTAGATTTGTCGATGATATTAATTCGGTTTTTTCCCTACACCAAAGAATACACCTAGTTCTTTTAGGAACATCTCCTTCAATCATCTCAAGTGTAATTTTCTTTGCACTAACAGAAGTCACTTTGAATTTTGGAGCTACACCCGTTGGGAACACATAAGCACCGTATTGGTTTACGCTGTAATTACTATATACAGGTAAGATGAAGTATGCATTATGTGTATCGCCAACTTTAATTGCGTCAGCTCCACTTGTTTTCCACTCAATTCCTGAAGCATCGTTGAATTCTAGTTCAACAGTTGAACCAACCTTCATCCCTTCTCTTCCACGAACTTGGAATTGTGTAGACGTTTCATATGAGCCATCTGCATTGAACTTAATTGTATTTCCCGAAGGTGTGAAGTGAATAGAGTTTGTTTCAGTTGCAAATTTCTCTACTTTTGGAATATCTACTGTACTTGTTACAGAAGAATCTCCCACTTTAATCACTTGATTTAAAGTGTAGTCTTTATTCGCAATAACAGCTCCGTTATAAGCGTTATCTGATTTAATTGTGAACTGTGCTTGTTTCAACACATCAGGTTTTTACCGCTTCAACTGCTTTTTGTAAATGTGATTTTTTTAATGTAGCACGTGTTGATTCCAATTCAGCTTGTTCCATTTGAGCTTTGTCGTTCGAACCTTGACGAGCTTTTATTTACATTTTTCAAATGATACAACCGAAATTGTACCAATTTTTCTTTCCTTCGTAAATAACATCTTTTACCATTTAACGAAGTTAATACCGCAACGTTTTTCTAATGTAATTGTTACATAGTCGCCTTCTTTCACGTCATCATCTGTTAATGAGACAGCGATATCTACGTCTGTGTAGTATTCATAGTTCTTAATATCATGGTTTTTAATCGTACCAGTTACTTTTGCATTTGCTTCTTTAGCAGCACGTGTTGGCGCCGCAGTTGTTGCTTCTGTTGTAGCTTCTGTCGTTGCAGTCGTTGCTTCTGTTGTAGCCTCTGTTGTTGCTGCAGCAGCTGTAGTCGCTTCTGTAGTCGTTGCATCTTCAGCAAATACAGACTTATTTGCTTGGAATGCTGTTAACAAAACACCGCACGACGAGATTGCTAACATCAGTTTTCCAATTTTACGAATTGATTGTTCTTTTTTCATCCAATCTTTCCTCCATAAACACTTTAGTTAGAATCATTTTACTATAACTTTGTACATTTTTCAACTAAATAATTCACAATTAATTCGAAAACTATTTTCATAATTTTCATTCATTTCCAAAAAAAAGAACAGTAGCTTAATACTACTGCTCTACTCCATGTTGAACTTTTATTTTTTTAAAGATATAATACGCAATCATGAGAGGCACCATTGAACCAAACCACGCCATTGGATTGGCAACAGTTGCTCCGACAAAGCCGTACATATTTGAAAGAACCACTGCAGCAACAGAACGCATAATGAGTTCCATAATTCCAGCCAAGGTTGGCGTAAATGTTTTTCCCACCCCTTGTAAGGTATAACGGTAAATAAATAATAGTGAGAGGAAACTATAAGTTGTTCCGTTTGTAAGGAAGAATAGTCGTCCTAACTCTACAACATCCTCATGTCCCTCTCCTACGAAGGCACGAATAAGAATCGGACTAAATAGATTTAGAATAATCCCTACCACAATGGCAAATGTCAATGATAATTTGATACATTCACGCACACCAAGCCAGATACGATCATATTTCTTTGCACCATAGTTTTGCGCAGAATACGTCGCCATCGTTACCCCGAATGACATCATTGGAAGAATCGCTAACTGGTCAATCTTTTGCGCTGCCGTATGCGCCGCAACCGAAGTCGGTCCCTAATTGATTCAATGCGATTTGAACCATAATCGTTCCAATGGCAATAATCGATGCTTGGAACGCCATCGGGAAATGAAATACGACAATGTTCTCTAATATTTTTGCTTTGTCGCTACAAGGTCAGCTTTTTGTTAATCTTAGTACTGGAATTTTTCTTCCAAATATAAACCACGCAGGCTACTGCTGAGAAGATTTGCGAAAGAACCGTTGCATACCCTGCTCCTTCAACTCCCATTCCAAAGACTGCAATGAAGAGAATATCCAGAACGATATTCATCACACAAGCCATTACAAGGAAATACAATGGTGTTTTTGCATCCCCGATAGAACGGAAAATATTGGATAGTAGATTATAGGCCATCGACGAGAAAATCCCACCGAAAATAACGATTAAATAATCATAGGCCCCATCAATAATCTCGGATGGTGTCTGCATGATTTCCAGAATTTGACGACAGAAAATCATACTCAGGGCGGTTAACACAATAGCCGTAGCAATTGAAATTAAAATAGAAACGTAAAAACTATGTTTCACGCCCTTGTAATCCTTGGCACCAAACCGTTGCGCTAATGGAATCGCAAGACCAGCTGTTAACCCTGTTGCAAACCCGATAATTAAAAAGACAATACTTCCTGTAGAACCAACCGCGGCTAGCGCATGCACACCAATCGTACGACCTACAATAAAAGTATCGGCCATATTATATAATTGCTGGAACAAGTTACCGATTAATAGTGGAATAGTAAAATTCCAAATCAGTTTTAACGGTTTTCCACTTGTCATATCTTTTGCCATCAGACACCCTCCTCTTCAAAAAATTAGCAAGTAATAGTATAAAACATTCAAATGAAAATGAACAGTGGTTTGAAAAAATTTCTTTTAAGAAAATAGCTTCTATGCTAAAATAGGACTGAAAAGAGGCGAATGTTATGGCAGATTTTGATAAAAATAGAATTGCAAAAATGCAACAATACTTAACAGATGTAACAGACCCTGAATTTAAAGGGAGTGCCACCGACAGAAATGTCGCCATGGCCGAATTATTCAATTACTATCATTCGGATTGGAAAGCTGATGCAAGTCACTTCGTCGATCAAAACCTTGAACTCTTCGACGATGAAAAAATGCAAATGCTCTTCAGAAATTCAAATGCGGGCCGCAAATCTCCACATACCATCATCCGACAAGAATCTAAAAGTAAGTATAAGAGACCAATGCGACCGGGTGAAGATTAAACAGATACGAGACCGAACGCTCAGAAATGGAACGTTGGACCGGAACGCCGGAAGGGACTCGGAACGAGTCGTGCGGACGTTTCGGGAAACGCACGCCATTTCTGTGAGGTCGAGTTCAACTACAAGGATGTGAGCAAAAGCGTCTAGCTAATATTCGCAGTGCGAATATTAGGTGACGGTTCGCAGTTTAGCCGTAAGCGGTCAGAAAGACCGTGCGGACTAAACTCGAAAGGCTTGAGCCTCTGCTTTTGCGAACTCAACTACTAGGCAGAAAGACAGAAGTAAGGAAAAGACTCGCAGTGCGAGTCTTTTCTACTTCGTAGTCTTTCGCCCGCAAAGTTTATTAGCCTTTCTTGAATCACGAGTGATGAAAAGAAAGGCAATAAACCACTGCGCGATACGAGACCGAGTTCAACTTTAAGGATGTGAGGCCACCTTAAACCACTGCACACCCCTTTGAATGCACCATGAAAATTATCATATATGATAATTTCACCATACGTATTTATCTGACAGAATTTATTTTATTGCACAAAAAAATCCCCACATCTGTGGGGATTTTTCCTTATCTAATACCTAACGCAATTCGTGCATAGCGTGACATTCTATCTGGGCTCCACGCTGGATACCAAACCAACTTCACATCAATCGATTTCACTTCTTCAATCTCAGCTAGCGCACGATGAATTTCATCTGTAATAATATCTGCTAGTGGGCAACCCATTGTTGTCAAAGTCATATCCACTTGGCAATGCCCTTCTTCATTTAAATCCACTCGGTAAATAAGTCCAAGATTCACGATATCAATTCCAAGCTCTGGGTCAATCACTGTCTCTAACGCTTCTAAAATCTTCTCTTGCATTACTTCTGCAGCATTTTTATTTTCTTCTGTCATCTTCTACTCTCCTATTGAAATACTCTTTGGAAAAAGTCAGCAACATCTTCAAACACTTGATGTGGCACAATATGCCCTTGACCTGGTGTTTCATGCCACTCTACATTTCGCATATGGTTCGTCTTTAATGGTTTCATAAAATTCTTTATTCAATTCATATGGTACTTTATCATCTGTAGTTCCATGCCATAAGAATAATGGACGTCCATTAATACGTTCCGGATGTTTCGCAAGCGCCATCGCATCTAAGAAGGCTTTGTTCTTTTCAATTTCTGCTTCTAATGCTTCACATTGCTCCTGTGTAGCTCCTGTCATCCAAACTGATGAAATCGTCCATTTAGCAAAACGAGCAGGATCCGCATTTCCCATTAAACTCGCTGCTGCTGTAATATCTGGATATTGATTGAACAACGCGTAGGTTGAAATTCCACCCATACTTAATCCAGACACTCCAAATTTCGTTTCATCTAAGAGCCCGCGTTGTCTCATTTCTTCTTTTATAATAGGAAGTTCTTTAATGTTATTAGCTACAATTTCCCAGATTTCTCCGCCAATCAGACGTACACCACGGTCTCCGTGTAAGAGTTGGTCTGGTAAAATCGCGCGCATCCCACGCTTCGCTAATTCAACTCCGATTGTGACAACACGGTCTTTACTACCTGTCCAGCCATGATAAAACACAACAATTGGGATTGCTTGATCTTTTAACGATGCATCCACTACTTCAGCATATGGAACACCACTTACTTCACGATAATCAATTTGAATCATAACTTCCTCTTTCTTATTTAATCAAAAATATGGTAAACTTATACAGATATTGTACTTGATGGAAACTTTGAAAACAAGTTTCTGCTTTTAGAAAACCACTTTGAAAGGAGAAAGAATGGAAAAGAAACTCATTGCCATCGACCTTGATGGAACTACATTAAACAACAATTCAGAACTGACTCAAGAAACAATTGATACCCTTCATGCCGTGAAAAACTTAGGTCATGAGGTAGCCATTGTCACTGGTCGCCCTTATCGTAATTCAAAACAATATTACGACCAACTAAACCTAGGTGGCCCAATCGCAAACTTCAACGGGGCCCTCTGCCATATTCCAGGGATGCCAGATTGGGATGGAAAATACCATATCACTCTCGATTCAGAATTCGTACTTGATTTAGTGGCCTTTAACAAAACACTACCTGTCGATTACTTAATGGTCGAAGGAATGGAACTTGTGTATTCAAACATGGAAGAACTACCTGAATGCCCCTACTATCCAAAAGACCAAAAGCCAATCGTGATTGATAAAAACACAAAACTTAAAGAACAACCAACAGCCGTTGCTCTCTTCTCTGATGTTGAGAAACAACCAGAGATTAAATCAAAAATCTTAGACCGCTATGATAACGATATTGAAATCCGTACTTGGGGTGGAAGTTTCCCATGTCTTGAAGTGATTTCACCAGGCATTCATAAAGCGAAAGCCATTGAACACTTGTCGCGTTACTTTGGAATTAAACAAGAAAATATTCTTGCCTTTGGTGACGAAAACAACGATTTAGAAATGATTGAATACGCAGGACACGGCGTTGCAATGAAAAATGGAATTGATGAATTAAAAAACATCGCAAATGCCATCACTCCATTCACAAATGACGAAAATGGATTGGCGAAATATTTACAAGAGTACTTCAACCTAAAAGGCGCATAAGAAAAAAACGATAAGGATACAGACAAAAATGTCTATACACCTTATCGTTTTTTATTTTGCTAAATAGACTGAAATAAATTGACTCACAATCGTGAAGTAAACCAAAACTGATGTTAAGTCATTCACGGTTGTAATAAATGGTCCACTGGCAATGGATGGATCAAAGTTGAAATTTCTCCAACGCAAATGGAATACAAGTCCCTGTTAATGCCGCTACGAAAATCGAAGCGAAACATCGCAAATCCGATAATACCCACCAAGAACGATATTCCCTAGCCATAGACTCACAATTCCAAACACAACTACCCCAGAAATCAATCCGATACCAAGACCGGTTGTCCCCTCTTGCACGAGTACTTTCCAGAAAGACTGTTCTTCTTCGTGAAGACCAATCTTACGAATCGCAACCGCAAGTGATTGTGTCCCTGTATTTCCCGGCAGTACCAGTAATTAAATGTAATAAAGATTGCAAAAGATACTTGCTTGTTGAATAATCGGTTCATATTGTCTGAAAAGAGGACTGCTGTCACAGTACCCCATGATAAGAAGCGTCATAATCCCTGGCAGTCGGTTGACAATCCCTGCCCACACGCCTTGGTGCGCTTCATCAACGTTTACCCCGGCAAGACCTGAATAGTCACTAGTCGCTTCTTCTTCGATAACATCCAACGCATCATCGACGGTGATAATCCCAACTAATGTATTCGTATCATCGACTACTGGAATGGCAAGGAAGTCATAGTCTTTAATCGTTTGAGCTACTTCTTCTTGCGCATCATTGACGTGCACGGTTACGACACGGTCAATCATGATATCTTTGACGAGTTTTTCGTCTGGTTTCACGATTAAGTCTTTTAGCGTGAGAATCCCTGTTAAATGATTTTCATCGTCAGTCACATATACATAGTAGATTGTTTCAGCGTCTTCGGCGAAACGTTTTACCGTTGCCATCGCTGTTTTTAAGGTATCTGATTCACGCACGGCGATAAACTCAGTCGTCATCATCGCCCCTGCTGTTTCGTCTTCATAGTTTAATAATTGACGGAGTTCACTTGCCGTTTTATGTGGCATCAAGCGTAAATAAGTGCGGACATTTTCTTCCCCTACTTGCTTCAACACGTCTACCGCATTATCGGAATACATTTCCGCAAGCATTCGTGAGGCATAAGCTTCGTCCATTTCGCTTAAATACTCTTCAACGTCTTCTACGTCTTCTTCTAGTAGTTCGAACACCATTGCCATTTCTTCAGGATTCAGAAATTGGTAGGCTAATTTACGTTCTTCCAGCGTTAAACTTAAATAAATTTGCGCTTGGTCGTACGTATGATTCTCAAAAGAAAATCTCACGGAATTGTTGTTTATCTTCCGTTGCCAAGGTGTGCTGAATTTGTTCTAAAAATATCTTCAAATTCATATACGATTTCGCTCAATGGTGATTCTCCTCTCTTTATTGCTTGTGGGCTTTAATCCACTCGTCCATATCTTCGGGCAGTGGCGCCACAACTGTTATTTCTTTTTTCGTCATTGGATGAATAAACGTAAGCGAGTGACAATGCAAGGCTTGACGGTCTAAAATCTCGTCTTTTACCCCACCATATAAATCATCTCCCACAAGCGGTGCCCCTAGCCATGAGAAATGAACACGAATCTGATGCGTGCGCCCAGTGTGTAATAAAATCTCGACAAGGTCCGCTCCAATAAGTGTTTCTTTCTTCCAATATTCCGTTAGCGATGGTTTCCCATCTTCTGATACACAACGATTAATAATCGACCCTTCATGTCGACCAATCGGCGCATCAATCATGCCATGTTCTTCGAGTGCGGCTGTATCATGCACAATCGCTAAATACTTCTTCTGAATGGTCTTTGTCTCGTAAGGCTTGGTCCATCCATGCATGTACAACGCGGTGTTTGGCAAACATCATCACTCCCGTTGTATCACGGTCAAGACGCGTCACCACATGGGTAATTTGGTCCGCATACCCACGTCTCTTATAGTATCCTTTGACACGATTCGCCATGGAATGGTCTGGATGCAACTTCGACGGAATCGAAGCCGTTCCAACAGGCTTATTGATAATGAGTAAATAATCATCCTCGTACAAAATATCAATCGGCACTTCACTTGGAATCACGGTCTCATGTTCTCCAGACGGCGGAATCACCATCGTTAGCACATCGCCAGGCTGAAGCGTCTTTAAGACAATCTCATGACGACCATTTATCAGTAAGTCTCCATGCGTTTTTCACATGGGCAAGAAAGGTTCTTGAAATCCCGACTTCTTGCAAGAAGGACCGCATCATCATCGGATACTCGTATGGGTAATTCCACGTTAAAATCAACGGACTTCCTCATTTCCGCGGCAGTTCACTTCACGCGAACCGATAAACGCATCTTCCACACGATCCCAGAATGGTGTATGACGATACGCCGCAAATGAAATGCGCTCTCCACTAATCTGTAATTGAATTTCTTCAATCTCATTTGGCATCATAGGTTAAATGGTCAATCGCCATCACCATGCCCTCTTTACTTTCAGGGCGTAGTGTTAAGACATTATCTTTTAGCAAAAATCATTGGCGAACTAAGTGTACGATACACACGATTATTAATCGACGCCATTTCAGTCATCTGCATCACTTCTGCACGCGGATGAACAACGGCTCCCCTAGAGATTTGCTTAAACCAGTTGACCCTGTTGGTGTCGCCACACAAAGCCCATCTCCACGGAAGTTTTCGAACAACTCGCCATTAATATACACTTCGCATAAAAAGCGTGCCATTTCACTTTTACGCAATGTTGCCTCATTCAAAGGCTGCATAGCGAACAACATCTCCGCTCTTTGAACTTTCACATTCACATCGAGTAATGGATAGCTCACATGCTCTCCCTTGTCTTGTTTCAATGACTCGATTAATTGGTCCACTTCGAAGTTTACGCCAATCTGTATAGAACCCTAAGTGACCCTGTATGGATGGCCACAAAACGGATGCTATCTAGTTGATTGCGGTAACGGTGAAAGGCGCCTAAAAAGCGTTCCATCTCCGCCAACCGTAATCACGACATCAGGATCTCATCATCACGCTCAAAACAGCCTTCTTGACATAAGCGGTCGAAGGTATTCATGACTTCTTTTGTTTTTTCTGTTTGGTTTCCATATAAACCGACTTTCATCATGATTCCCTCCGTTTCTTACGTTTACGCTGATTTTCTTTATTAATCGCAAAAATATATTGCGCTTCTTGAATCTCTTCTCGTATTTGAGACATCTCTTCATCAAGCAAGAACGCCGCTTCTGCTGCACGTTCCAAACGCTCATGAATCGTATCAGGGAATTCCCCTTTATATTTATAGTTTCAATGAGTGTTCAATCGTTGCCCAGAAATTCATCGCTAAGGTACGAATTTGAATTTCCACAAGAATCTTTGTTTCTCCTTCGATTCGTTGCACGGGATATTCCAACACGATATGGTACGAACGATAGCCACTCGCTTTTTTATTTTGAATATAGTCTCGTTCAATCACGATATCAAAGTCATTACGCTGACGAATCAAGCGAACCACTTCATAAATATCATCCACGAACTGACACATAATCCGAAGCCCTGCAATATCTTGTACTCCTTCAAGGAATTCTTCTCTAGGAATATTACGAACTTGCATCTTTTCTACAATACTCTCTGGAGTCTTCACACGGCCCGTGATAAATTCAATCGGTGCATGCTTTCCTTCCTGACGATACTGACGTCTAATTCCCTTTAATTTAATTTAATTCCTCTATCGCTTGATAATACGGAGCTAGAAAGGCATCCCAATCTTCTACTAAGGGTGTTTCCAATGTTTCCATATTTTCACCTACTCTTTTTCATTTCCGTTCTCTATCATACCATATTTTATCAGGAATCATGACAAATTAAGGCGATTTTTTTCAAATCTGTAATAAAATGAGCTACAATAGAACACTAAAGGAGGAACGGTTATGCCAGAAATTGAAAAAGAGTTTAAAAACTTACTGACAAAAGAACAATACGACGCACTCGTAAACGACTATAAAGAAGTCTTTACAAAAGACGTTACGCAGACCAATAGCTACTACGACTATGAAGGTCTCCTCCAAGAACATAAAATGGCGCTTCGCATTCGCATCGTCGAAGGAAAAGAAACCGGAGAAATCACACTAAAGATTCCTCAAAGTAGCTTAGAGGTGCTTGAATATACGGAAGTACTTCCGGTAGACATTCTGAATGCCTATAACCACGATAAACAATTCACGCTGCCAACTTCGCTTCAGGAGGCATTGGAAGATAAAGGCATTACAATTCAAACCGTGAATCAAACGGCCCTTCTTACCACGCATCGCTTAGAAGGCGCCCTCTCCGAAAATGAATGGCTTGTTCTAGACGAGAGTCACTATAACGGCAACGTCGACTTTGAGATGGAAATGGAAGTTCGTAGTCTCGAGCTCGGCGAACCCGTATTCTTGGGCATTTTGGCGAAATATAATATCGTAAGATGCCAAGCAGAAAGCAAAATTAAACGAGCACTGTCCACGAGATGAGTACAAACGTCACTCGTTGTGCAAATTATTCTGACATTTCAACAAACTATGTTACAATGATGTTACAAAGTTAGTTAGGGAACAGGGGGTGTAGGATTTTGAGTACTTCAAAAACAAAGAATCTATCAGAACGCACTTCACACGAAAAGATTTTCGAATTATATTTATTCGTGAATCCATTGGGATCATATTGTTATCGCTGTGAAAATGAACTATTAAAATTTGTTCGTAATTCTGAGTTTAAGGTACATTACCAATTCGTAACGTTTCATAATTTACAAACGGTTGATCAATATATGAAAAACCAAAAGTTAGATGAAACGGATTTAGATTTAAGAAACGAAATCTATACTAGAATTTATGATGCGGCTCTTTCTTATAAAGCTGCCCTCTTACAAGGAAAACGTCCAGGTCGTCAATTCTTATTTGAATTGCAACACCAAATTCATCATCACAATCGTAACTACAGCAAAGAGTTATTAGATGAAATTTTAGATAATATTGAGATTGATAAGAAAATGTTTTACGAAGATAAAGCAAGTGCTGCTGTGAAAACAGCGTACGACCGCGACTTACAAATCGCTCAAGAGATGAATGTAACGCACACTCCTTCTCTTGTCATCTTCGATAATTCAAATCATTCTTATGGAATCTTACTGGCCAACAGTATTACGGCGGATACCATTAGTGAAATTTGTAATGGTGAGCCTCTTCCTGAATGCCCAGAAGTCAAACGACTTGTAGAAGTTCGCTCACGCCACAACTTAGCAAAAGTCGTGAATATGACTCGTTAAACGAAACAAACTCCTCCAGTTGGAGGAGTTTTCTTTATTTACCCTATATAACAAAACAACTCCGAGAGTAAGAACTCTCGGAGTTTGTTTTGTTATTCACTCATTAAAGCCTCAAGTTGTGCTAAGCGTTTTTCGAATACGTCGAATGCGTCGTATAAGTAGTCTTTCTTCGTCATGTCTACGCCAGCTTTTTTCATTACTTCGATTGGAGCGTCGCTGCGTCCTGCACGTAAGTAGTTTAAGTAAGCTTCTAAATCTTCTGGAGTACCATGTAAGATTTTATCTGATAAAGCAGTTGCTGCAGCCATACCAGTTGCGTATTGGAATACGTAATAGTTCATGTAGAAGTGAGGGATACGTGCCCATTCGTATGCGATTTGTTCATCTTGGATGACATTTGCATAGTATTTCGCGTTAATTTCACCATACACTTTTGCGATTGATTCTTGTGTTAATGGTTGGCCTTCTTGGTCCATTACGTGAATCTTATGTTCGAATTCCGCAAATTGTGTTTGACGGAAAATTGTTGATTTGAAGCGGTGTAAATAGTTGTTTAAGATGTATTTGCGCTTCTTTATCTGTATGTTTCTTCAACAAGTAATCTGTTAAGATGTTTTCGTTTGTTGTAGAAGCAATTTCTGCTAAGAAGATTGAGTAATCTCCGTATTGTTTTGGTTGAGTATTACGAGTGAAGTAGCTGTGTGCACTATGTCCTAACTCGTGAACTAATGTGAAGAAGTTTGATAATTCATCATGCCAGTTCAATAGGATGTATGGTGCTGTTGAGTATGCTCCACTTGAATATCCACCGCTGCGTTTACCGATGTTTTCAGCAACGTCGATCCAACGTTCGTCGTAAGCTTTCTTCAAGATTTCGTGGTACTCTTCGCCAAGAGGTTTCAAGGCTTCCACACTTGCTAGTGATGCTTCTTGGTAGTTGTATTTAATTGGAGCGTCGCCTGTGATTGGTACGTATAAATCATACATATGCAATTCATCTAAGCCTAATGCTTTTTGTTGTAATGCAGTGTAACGGTGTAATAATGGTAATTTTTCGTTTACCACTTCTACTAAAGCATCGTATACTTCTTCAGGAACTTGGTTTGAAGCAAGTGCTGCTTGGCGAGCTGAGTCATAGTTATGAACTAAAGCGCTGAAGTTGTGTCCTTTCACTTCTGTACCAAGTGTGCTTGCGAATGTATTTTTCAAGTTGATGTAAGGTTTGTATAATGTTTCGAATGCTTCCTTACGAACATCTTGGTTTTTAGATTCGATATATACTGAGTAGTTACCGTTTGTCAATTCAACTTTTTCGCCATCTTCAGTTGTGATTTCGTCAAACTTGATGTCAGCGTTGTTTAATAAGTTGAAAGTTTTGCTTGCGCCTTGGAATACTTCACTTGCTTTAGATAATAAAGCTTCTTCTTTATCTGAAAGCACGTGACCTTTTTTAATACGCGCTGTTTCTAATAAGACGCGGAAGTCTTCTAGACCTGGTTCTTGTTTGAAATACTCTTCGAACTCTTCATCAGATAATGCTAAAATTGCTGGAGCAAACCATGCTGAAGCACCTGAGAATTCGATGTATGTTGAGAACGCACGTTGGTTTAAGACTTGGTTTTCGTTATTTGAAGTATCTTGGTCAGCTTTTAAATGTGAGTAAACATAAGCTGTTTCAATCTTATCATCTACTACGTTTAAAAGATTTAAGAATGCTAATAATGATTCCCCGTCTTTAAGTGCTGTGTCTTTTGCAGCGGCAACTGCTGGAATTTGTGATTTCACAAATTCTAAGTCTTTTTCAAATCCTTCGTTAGATTCGTAAATTGCGGAAAGGTCCCAAGTTAATTCCACTGGAACTTCTTCACGTCTTAATGGTTTTTTATTGGCCATTATAATCCCTACTTTCTAAAAAGTTGATAGTCCTAGTGTACTATGAAATGGATGCTTTTAAAAGGGTTTGAACCCATTTTTACTCAAAAAAGAGACCAAATGAACCCTTTTTGATTCATCTGGTCTCCTCTATTAATCTTCTAAGAATGTGGCTTTATCTAAGCTATCAGTGCCGATAATCGCTACAAGAACAACATCTTCACGAATAAGGAAATCCGCAAACACTTTTTGTATTTGAGAGATTCATCCTTTCCTTCACGATATCCGATTAAGTTTAAATCATAATCTTTACGTAAGTCTAAATCACTAAGTTGTTTTCCAACCCATGATTTTGGAGGATAAAATTCCACAAGTGAAATATTACCATCGAGTGCAATCACTTCAGCTAATTTATGGTGAAGGATATTCTTCACGAGACGAATCCCTGTTTCTTTTTCTGGGTTCACGACACGTTGCGCACCCATCTTCGTTAAGATTTCAGTCGTCGTACGGCTTTTTGCTTTAGCGATAATTTCTGTAACCCCTAGACGCGTACAATGCATCACGGCTAGAATACTCGCTTCTAAACTAGAACCTGTAGCTACCACTACTGTATCGCAGTCGCCAATTCCGATTTCTTTTAAGACATCTTCGTCTGTTACATCGGCAATCACGGCCTTTGTTACAAGCGGTTCGATACGATTAACATTTACTTCATCACGGTCAACGGCAATAATGTCGCAATCATATTCACTAAGCTGTTTGGCAATCGTCATCCCAAACACACCTAGTCCTAAAATACCAACTGTTTTTCTCATTACAATCCCTACTTTCTATCCAATTAATAATGGTGCTTTCGCATACTTCATCTCGAGTGCTTTCTTCTTTCTATTTGAAAAACTTAATAGCACGGTTAATGGTCCGATACGGCCAATAAACATCAACAACATAATAATGATTTTCCCTAGGAAGGATAAGGTTGGTGTTAAATTCGCCGTTACCCCTACTGTACATACCGCTGAGATCGTTTCAAATAAAGTATATAACAGTGGCGCATCTGGGTCCGTTAAGCTGAGCAAGAACACACTACTTAGAATAAGTGTTGTAAACACGATAAAAATCGTTAAGGCTTTTCTGGCCATCTCTTGCGAAATACTATGGTGTCTAAATTGAATCATTCCCTCATCGTACACTTCTGATCGAATGAATAAGAGAACAACTAAGAAGGTCGTCGTTTTCACCCCACCGGCCGTCCCACCAGGAGAACCTCCAATCAGCATTTGAATACAATAAAGAAGAATACTCGTTGGATGTGCATTCGTATAATCAATTGTCGCAAATCCAGCGGTTCTCATCGTTACAGTTTGAAAGAAGCTCACGAGTACCTTATCGAAGAAAGATAGATTTCCAATCGTATTTGGGTTATTCCATTCGGTTAGCAAGGTTAACACCGTTCCACCAAGTAAAATAATCCCTGTCAACCAAAGGACAATCTTCGTATGATACTGCAAACGTCTGTAAAATGATTTACGCTTTTTACTCTTCGTTGATTTTCGCATTTCAAAATAGCTTCGTTTGAAATCAAACCAAACGGAAAACCCGATTCCTCCAAGAATAATGAGAGCAGCAACCACTAATGTCAAAAATGGATCAGTTGCATAGTTAATCAGACTATTAGAGCCTAAGTTATCAAAACCTGCATTACAAAATGCAGAGATTGCAAAGAAGAATGCAGTGAAAATCCCCTTTGCTGTTCCTAATTCTGGAACAAATCGGAAGGATAAAATAACCGCTGCAATGAATTCAATAAAGAATGTATATTTAAAAATCGTTTTTAAATACTTTTTGAAATCTTGACCATCCTCACGGTTCAAACTATCTTGCAAGGCTAGTTTATCAACTAATGGCATCTTCTTCCCCGCATCATAGAGGAAAGGCAATAATACTCATTAATCCTAATCCACCGATTTGCATTAAAATCATACAAATCACTTGTCCAAAAGTATTGTACGTCTCGGCTACTGGTTGAGTCGAAAGTCCTGTAACACATACCATCGATACAGTTGTAAACAAGTGGTCAAAATACGTAGCCTTTGACGTCGCTAGTTGTGAAATCGGCAAATTGAGTAGTAATGATCCCACTAAAATTACGATCGCAAAACTGGCTGCAATTCGTTTTGGTATGGAATCTTTAAATAAGAAACGAAGCATCTTCGTCCCTCCTATTCTAATCAAAAATACTGGCTCAAAATAAAAAGAGCAGAATATATCGATATTCTACTCTTCCTATCGGTTAATTACAACCGTTACTATTTTATTTTAATCTTCGGGGAAATTATTCCACCACTTGATATTCTTTCGTTTCACCGAAGAACTCATCATATAAAGCACGGATGGCTTTCTTTTCGTATTGGTCTAAAATACCAAACATCATTGAAACCTCAGATACCCCTTGGTTATATAATTCGATATTGATTTGAGTACGAGCAAGCGTTGAAGCCACACGAGCCGTTGTACCGACCATGTTGACCATCCCTTCCCCTACTAACATAATCAGGCAGAGGCCACGCATATAGTGCGCATCATCCACGTCTAATTCCGCATATAAACGTTCTACGATACCGTCGAGTTGTTCGTCTGTAGCATCTTCCCCACGGATAATAATTGTCGCATCATCAATCCCTGTTGGAATATGTTCGATTGAAATGCCTTCTTCTTCGAAAATTGTCAATACTTTACGAAGAAAACCAATCTCATGGTTCATCAAGTATTTCTTCACGTAAATACTTACGAAACCTGGTGAACTTGCAATACCAGAAATAACATCGGAGAAGTGACCTTCCCTTTCATAATATAAGTTCCGCTTGCTTCTGGGTTATTCGTATTGCACACGTGCACTGGAATTCCTTTTTTGATAGAAGGCAGAAGCGCTTCTGTATGGAATACTGAGAATCCTGCATAAGATAACTCACGCATTTCTGTATAAGACAACACGTCGATGGCCAGTGGTTTATGCACGATTTTAGGACTCGCTACATAGATGGCATCTACGTCTGTAAAGTTCTCGTACTCTTCTGCGTTCACGGCATTGGCTAAAATCGAACCTGTAATATCCGATCCGCCACGTGAGAATGTCACGACATTCCCTTCTTTTGTCACCCCGTAGAATCCTGGAAATACAATCACTTCATTTGTTAATTGTAAGTACTCTAATTCATGATAGCTTTCTTCTAAAATACGAGCTTCTCCCGGAGTGTCGCTAACCCAAAGTTTGGCTTCGCGTGGTCCTACGTATTTCGCCGCAAGACCTTCTTGGTTGAAGTATGACGCGATTAGGCGCGCATTTAAGTCTTCCCCGCTTGCTTTATACGCATCCATTAAATAGTCAGGCGCTAAGTCGTTTCTTTCTTTTAAGTTTTTAAAATGAATACGAACGAGTTCGAATACTTCTCGTTTTAATTCCAATTCGTCACAAATTTCTTTATAACGCACTAAGATTTTCTTTAAAACTTCTTCATCATAATTCCCTTCAATATGAGAAGTTGCTAATTGGATGAGAAGGTCTGTTACTTTTTCATCGTCTGATGTGCGTTTTCCTGGGGCTGAAACCACCACGATTTTACGTTTTTCATCAGATTTTACGATATTAAAGACCTTTCTTAATTGAGTGGCATTTGCTAAAGAGCTTCCACCAAATTTGATTACTTTCATATGACACTTCCTTATTTTTTCAATGGTACTAGACTACCAAATTAATGAAAAGAACGCAACACATTTCCACTAATCGAATACATTTGTCCGCGAAACAAAAACAGTCTCGAAAACTTGTATTTATTTGTAGAGTTTGTTAGGCTTAAGGAAAATAATTAAAGGAGGTCACATCATGTCAAAAATGTTGCATACTTGTGTCCGTGTTCAAAATCTAGAAGAAAGCATTCGTTTCTACGAAGAAGCATTTGGTTTTAAAGAAACTCACAGAAAAGACTTCCCAGAACACAAATTCACAATCGTTTACTTAGCATTCGAAGGTGACGATTATGAATTAGAATTAACATATAACTACGGCCACGGCCCTTATGAAATCGGCGACGGATATGGTCATATCGCAATCAGCGCTAAAGACTTAGAAGGACTTCACGCTGAACACGTTGCTAAAGGCTACGATGTTACAGAATTAAAAGGTTTACCAGGACATCCTGCAAACTACTATTTCGTAAAAGACTTAGATGGCTACAAAATCGAAGTCATCCGCGAAAAATAGTTCATACATGACATTCCACACACCCTCTGCTATAATGTATTCTATGCGATGAGGCGACACGCAGTACATTAGAGACTGCGAGTTATGTGGAACAGGAGTGCTTTGGCACACTACCGGATGTAGCTGTTTGTAGTTCGTGATGTGAACACGACCTACTCATCTGAAAAGATGCCACGCTAAGACTAGGAGTTCCTAGTCTTTTTTTATAGTGAAATTATGATACAATAGCAATGAAAATTATTAGACATAGAAAGAGGAAGATTCATGAAACAATGTCCATTCTGTCATGAGATGATTGACGAACAAGAAACACTCTGCCCTTACTGTGGAACTGTTCAAGACGAACTCTCACAACCCGTGTCGATTGAACCAAACGAAGGTGTTCAAACCGACCTTTTAGACGAAAATAACGAACCTACTCCATCGTTTACAACGAAAGTAGAAACAAGTATCCCAGAAGAAGACAATAACCGTAGCTCACAAGAAAACCGTGTGAAGAATAATCGCCTAGCCTATGCTGGTGCGTGGAATAAATTCAAACGCTTCTTCACATTCTTTGGAGAACGTTTAGTCCAACCAACAAATCACTATTCACGTAAGCGTCAATATAGCCGCACTTACGGATACGCCTTAATTATTTTGGCAACAGTGATGTCCGCATTCGTGACAACTCACTTAATTCATTCACTCATTGGTCAATACCAATTATTTGCAGACATTTCAATCTTACCTAGCTTAACAAGCACACCAAACTACATTTGGATGTTCATTCGCTTCATCCTCTTCTACGCGGTGTTCTACCTTGGGTTCCCAAGCGTATCATATGGATTGAAACACGTCTTCCAAAAACGTCAACACGTATTTAACTACTGGTTGACTCAATACGAAGGAATGAACGTTCTTGCGATTGTATTACTTGCCGTTGCGACAGTCATGACCTTCATCAGTCCAGTATGGTTATTCGTTGGAATCTTGATTGTATTCTTCGCGCACATTCTACTCTACATCGTGACCTTTACGTCTTCGATGTTTAAGAGCGCCACAGAATCAACGATCGATCCAATCTACTTATCACTCATTGGTTTAGTCGTACAACTGATTATCACAATCAGCTTACTATTAATCTTATTCTAAAATGCAAAGAGAAAACCCTGACCAGCGATGGTCAGGGTTATTTATTTCTAAAATTTTATTTGAAAGAATTATTCTGAGAATTCTACAGTTACCTTTTGCTTCAGAATCCATTGAAGCAAAATATTGTTTTATAATAATTAATTGCAGATTCTTTAATTTCACTCTTAAATTTATCTAAATACTCTGCTTGTTTATCACTAGAAAGTTGGTTAGTGACCAATTTCCCAGTATCCACATCTTCTGTAGTCCCACTTAACAACTCTCCATGATTATCATACAAATTGTAAGGATTATCTTTTGAAAGTTCAACACCAATTACTTCAAATTTTGGAACGATAACCTTATATTCTTTTTTTCACCTATTTGTTCAACCTTTACACTACTTTTTAATTCCAAATTTAGCTGTATAATTTAAAATTACTAATGCTGTTTTTTTCTAGAAAACGGCACATCAAACCCAAAAAAACTTGGGTTGTTTTTTTGTTTCAGTAATAATTTCATTAACTCCCGCATTCAAAAATACAACTTCATTCACTTTTTCAATACTTTCAATATTAATTGACGTTTTGACTTCTGATTTTTGTTCCTTAGGTAAGAAAAATAGCACTCCAATAGCCATAATAGCTATTAATACCACATTCAATAGAACACTAAACTTATTAAATTTCTTCTTTATATTTATACTTCTCAATTTACATACCTCCACTATTTTTTTGCTTTTCTGAAAGAAACTTCTCTTTTAATAGCATATGTAAATTTTACACACTCTAAAAATAACAGTCAACAGAATAGTTCATATTATCGTCTAAGAATGTCCTATCCAAAAAATGTAAAATAAATTTGTTGTATCTAATCTTATTCTAAAATACAAACACAAAACCCTGCCAGCGATGGCCAGGGTTATTTTTTAACTATTTTTTGAATAGCAATCCAATGAGTTGTCCTATGAGACTGACAACTGCATACATCAGAATATAAATGGCCGCAGAGTCATTTAGTAAAAAGAGATTCGGAATCCATAAGAGACCAATAATAATCGGGAAATACCAATAATATCCAAACTTTACCGAAAACAGCATCGAAACCACAAAGACGATGACTGGAATTCCAATCAATAGTAAGAACATTGCACTCCCTGTATCTTGAATCAGAAAAACAGGGATTAAATAATAGAGTAAAGCAACAACAACGTACATCAGTAACTGTCTATACTTGGATGGCATCATGACCCCTCCTCTATTGATTCTATTTTCCTATCCCCAGTATACCATATTCTATTTAAAATCGAGTGCAATGTTGAGCATAAAAAAAGCATGAAACAAATTTATTCCATGCTGTTGATTCACACTTTAGTTTTGTGAGAAGAGATTTTTGATAGATTCAAAAATCGATTGGAAGAATTGGGCGATTTTATCGAGCCATCCTTCGTTTTTGGCTTGTTCGACTAAGCTGTTAATCTTTTCGCCGACTGATTTTGACAAGCTATTTAATTGCTCTAATACTTGCTTGGAATCAATCGCACTTGTGTTTTGGTAGTTTTGCGCAAAAGCGACTAGTGCATTAATTTGATCTTGAGAAATCACATTTTGTAATGAGTTGTTCTTCAATGCCTCGTTAATAATGCGTTCGATATCTTCTTTTGTCGCTAATTGTCCTTGCTTTTGTTTGAGCTCTGCAAGTTCTTTTTTGATTTCAATCATCGCTTTATCGAGTTTTGAAGAATCGAAACCTTTAGCGTTCGCATTTTCTTGCGCGATTTTATTCGTTACTTCTAACTCTTGTTGCGCCACTTCGGTACGTTTGGCATCCAGTTGTACTCCGTTCGCTTCGAAGGCTTTATATACCCCTGTTAAGGCGGATTCACCAGTTACTTTCGATACGGCTGCTACTTCGATTTCCGCATCCGTTACACCTGCCGTAATCGCCGCATTGGCGTATTGCTCAGGTGTTACCAGCGTGATGTTTTCAGGTGTCTTGATTTTTACCTTCACTCCTGTGCCCTTGTCTGTCTTTTGAACCATTACCGACGAAATCATAACAGACGTATTTCCGTCGCCACTTCCAAGATATTTGATTAAATCTTGGCCTGTCGCTGTTTCGGTTAATACCGTATTTTGATCTTTAATGCCAAGTAGTTCTGATGTTTGTTTAATTTGAGCATCATTTAGTCCACCACCATAGACTACGGTTGGTTTCCCCCATTTTTCATTGACTGTCGTTGTATCGATGGCATATGCATTCTTCATGGATAATCCCATCAAAGCAAGGACTATTGCGGTTGCTTTCATCCATTTCTTCATGAATGGACCTCCTTTATGTTAAATCGTAACTCTTTCGTTACACCTATAGTATACAAAAAGAACTTTAAGAAAAAAGTGTTCTTTCCTTAAAGTTCTTTATCTATTTGTTTAAGAATTGGTTAACGTCTACGCGCAAATGCCTTCATTGTTGTTGGTGAGAAAAGCATGATGATTGGATAAATTTCCAAACGTCCAGCAATCATTCCAATCGCAAGTACAAATGTATTGAAATCAGAATACATTGAGAAGTTGCTTGTAGGTCCGACTTGCCCAAGCCCTGGACCGATGTTGTTAAAAGTTGCGGCCACACTTGAGAAGGCTGTTGTAAAATCGCCTGCTTCAAAGGAAACACACAGCAATAAGAATAGGAAGACCAACACATACACGATTAAGTAGTTCGCGATACTCTTCTCCATCTTATTATCGATAGGTTTTCCATTCATCGTTGGTACAAACACACGACGAGGTTGGCCCATACGTTTTAATTCGGCAATGGCACTCTTGAAGTACACGATAACACGAGAGACTTTAATCCCCCCGGCTGTTGACCCTGCACATCCTCCGATAAACATTAGTAGTAACAGGAGCACATGTGGGAACAAGCCCCAGAGTCCAAAGTCGACGGTTGAGTATCCGGTTGTTGTAATAATCGACGATACCGTGAAGAACACGCTACGAATTGGAACGCCTAAAGCAGATTGTGTAATCGACAATACGATGAAAATAATCATTGTAAAGCTGAGGACGATTCCGACATACGTACGCATTTCTTCGTCTTTAATCACGTCTTTCACAGCACCTAGAAGAACGAAATAATACAAGTTAAAGTTGATTCCAAAGAGCATCATCCCTACCCCGATAATCCATTCAACGGCAGCTGGATTAGCGTAAATACTAAATCCGGCATTGTTAATCCCAAATCCACCTGTCCCTGCTGTACCAAAAGCTAGTAGCATGGAATCAAAGAGCGGTACTTGGAAGACGACTAAAATGATGATTAATACGGCTGTCATCGCTAAGTAAATCATATATAAGATCTGCGCCGTATGCGCTAATTTCGATACGAGTTTCCAAACACAGGGCCTGGAACTTCCGCACGCATCAGCTGCACGGATTCAGACCCATGACTCGGAAGAATCGCAAGTGCAAATACTAGTACCCCCATCCCACCCACTAAGTGAGTGAAGCTTCTCCAAAATAATGAAGAATGTGCGAGTACTGAAAGGTCTGGAATAATACTTGAACCAGTGGTCGTTAATCCACTCGCCGTTTCAAAGAAGGCATCCACTACATTTGGAATTTCTCCTGTGAAAACAAATGGCAACCCACCAAAGAACGAGAGTAAAATCCAGCTTAAGGCTACGGTTACGACCCCGTCACGCGCCATGATTTTTAGTGGCTCTGGCTTTTTAAAGCTTAAGAGAAGCCCAATTACCATTAGTAACAGAATTGTTCCGGCATAAGCCAGTTTTTGAGTCAATGACTCTTGATAGATAAAGCTAATAATCAGTGGTAAGACTAAGAGCGCCGCTTCAACTTGAAGCATTTTTCCCACGAAATAGCGAACTGTTTTGATATTCATTCAGACACCTCTATTCCAAAATGTCGTTAATGTCATCAAAGTCTTTTTCCGTTGTAACGACGATTACCTTATCAAATGGTTCAATCGTATCACTACCGGCTGGATAAATGAGTTTTTCTCCACGAACGATAAACGCAATCAAGAGGTTTGATTTTGTCTTTAGTTCTGATAAAGGAATGCCACAAATCGCACTATTCTTTTGAACACGGAATTGCAACGCTTCAACTTGATTATCCGCTAAACGGTATAACGCTTCGACATTTGATCCTTGAGTATTCGAACGTGAACGCACGAATTGGATAATTTCGTTGGCAACAATACGTTTTGGTGTCACGATGGATTGATTATCGAAGCCTTTAAACACTTTAAGAAGTGCTGGACGGCTCATCTTCGTAATAATCTTTGGTACGCCTTGTTGTTTCGCATACGCTGAAAGAATTAAGTTTTCTTCGTCAATCCCTGTCATCGATACAAACACATCATATTCTGTAATACGTTGTTCTTCTAATACATCGTGGTCTGTTCCATCGGCATGAATGATGGTTGAATGTGGGAACGCATAGCTTAAAGTTTCACAGCGTTCTTCATTGACTTCGATGACTTTGGTGTTGATTTTTGTTTGTTTCAACATATTGAGTAAGTAATAAGTAATACGTCCACCACCGACAATCGTAGCAGAAGACACACTCTTCGTTTCTTGACCTGTTAATTTTAAGAAATTGCGAAGGTCTGGATACGCCCCTGTAATAAATACATGGTCTCCTTCTTCAAGTGTTGAATCCCCATCTGGAATGAAGCTTTGATCATTACGGTGAATCACACAGATTAAGATAGATTCAAATCGATTACGCACTTCTTTTAGAGTCAATCCTGCAAGAGCGGAACCTTCGTTGATTTCTAATTCGAGTAAACTTACACGATTCCCAACGAAATTTTCTACACTTAATGCAGAAGGATAATTAAAGATATTGGCGATATCACGAGCCGTAGAAAGCTCTGGGTTAATCAGCAATGAAATCCCTAGACTTTCACGAACGAGTTGTAGTTGTTGTGAATACTCAGGATTACGAACACGCGCAACCGTGTATTCCGCACCAATTTTCTTCGCTAAAATAGACGCAATAATATTAATTTCGTCCATTTCTGTTACAGAAATAAAGATGTCACAGTTTTCTACCCCTGCTTCTACAAGAATATCGTAGCTAGCACCATTTCCGCAAATCCCCATAATATCGAATTTATTTAATAGTCGATCGATTAAATCTTGGTTTTTATCAATCAATACAATGTCATTTTTCTTCCGTTGAGAGCTCCTGGCAAATCACTTCGCCGACTTTCCCCCCACCGACAACAACAATTTTCATTTTGTTTCCTCCAGATTGAAAAAAATCTTATACCTTCCTATTTTACCTTTCTGGTGCGAAAAGGTCAAAGTTTATCTTGTTTTTCTAAAGGGGCAAAAGCGTGTTACACTAAGGTCGGAGGTCATTATGAACGAACACGAATTACAACAATTAACCGAGGAGATTTCGCGACATCTTTTTCACCGCGAATTCACGCATCAAATTAGTTATAACAAACGCCTGCGTTCCAGCGGTGGTCGCTATCTATTGAAGACAGGGAATATCGAGATTAATCCCCTTGTAGAACAGAATCTGGGGCTAGAAGCTTTGATTGGCGTCATTAAACATGAACTCTGCCATTACCACTTGCATCAAACAGGTGGCGGCTATCGTCACCGTGACCAGGACTTCAAACGCCTGCTTCATCAGGTAGGTGGAAGTCGATTTGTCGAACGAATGAAGGATCCAAATTTCATTTACGAATGTACAGCGTGTCATCACCGCTACCCTAGAATGCGCAAGATGAACACTACTCGCTATGTATGTGGAAAATGTCGTGGAAAATTAATCCTTTTAGATTGAAATTCCACTAAACATTTGTTAAACTGAAATAGTTCTGCGGTCGTGGCGGAATGGCAGACGCGCTGTCTTGAGGGGGCAGTGGGTGTATACCTGTGCGGGTTCAAGTCCCGCCGGCCGCATAAATAAAACGAAATACCCTAGATGATGGTCATCTAGGGTATTTTTGTGCTTCTGTTTTTATGCCAGCCAAGCTGTTAGCGCATCGTCACAAATTCCTCTGATCCTGTTGGGTGAATCGCTACTGTTGCATCGAAGTCGGCTTTGGTTGCGCCCATTTTAATCGCTACGGCAAAGCCTTGAATCATTTCATCAACGCCATATCCAATCCCGTGGAGTCCGACTACTTTTTCGTCAGCTCCTGCTGTGATCAGTTTGAAGCGTGCTTGTTGGCGATGGCTTGTCACGGCTGAATACATTCCAGCAAACGTTGATAAGTATGCCTTCACATTTTCCTCGCCATACTCTTTCACGGCTTGTTCTTCTGTAAGCCCCACAGTTCCAATGGCTGGGTGTGAGAACACGACGGTTGGAATCGTTGTGTAGTCCATCTTCGCGTTTGTTTGTCCGTTAAATAAACGTTCTGCTAGTGTGCGTCCTGCTTTAATCGCTACTGGCGTCAATTCTTTTTCACCAGAAACGTCACCTAAAGCGTATACCCCTTCAGCTGTCGTTTCTTGGAATTCGTTGACTTTGATAAATCCGCGTTCTGTTAATTCCACTCCTGCTGCTTCAAGGTTTAATCCTTCTGTATGAGGCACGCGTCCTGTTGCCCAAATCACTTTTTCAGCAGCAAAACTTGTTCCATCTTCGAAATGAATTTCTACACTTCCATTTTCAAGTTGAACCAATTTTTGTGGCACTTTATTTGTATGCAATGTTGGTCCTGATTTTTCCATTTCCGCAACAAGAACTTCAATAATCGAATGGTCGAAGTTACGAAGTGGACGATCGCGGCGAACGAATAGGTCTGTCTTCACGCCTAATGCATGTAAAACACCCGCAAGTTCTACGGCAATATATCCAGCACCTAAGATGGCTACTGATTGTGGCAACTCATCCCATGCAAACACATCGTCAGAAGTGCCTCCAAGTTCTTTTCCTTCCACTTTTGGAATCGCTGGTTTAGCCCCTGTCGCAATCACAATATGGTTCGCGCGGTACTGTTCCCCATTCACTTCAATCGTGTGGGCATCGACAAAAGCGCGTATCCTTTAATCACGGTTACGTTGTTTCGTTCAAATGTTCCATTATAAGAGTTACGTGAACGGTCGATATAAGCTTCACGGTTTTTCTTGAGTGTCGCAAAATCAAACGTTACATTTTCTGCAGTAAATCCATAGTCTGGACCATAGGCGTGAATCGCTTCTGCAATTTGCGCTCCAAACCACATAATTTTCTTAGGAACACAGCCGATATTTACACAGGTTCCTCCAAGTAAGTTTCCTTCTACTACGGCTACGCGGGCACCATGCATGGCTGCACGGTTTGCTGTGGCAATACCGCCACTACCGCCACCGATTGAAATCATATCAAATTCCTTCATACGCTCATCCTCCGTTATTTCGTCACACTCATTCTATCAGAGCACTTTTGCTTTTGTCTTAAACCCTGCTCATGGAATAAATTTAGGCACAGAAAAAATGATTACTGCAAAGAATTAACACTGTACTCTTTGGTCGAATTTTTAATAAAGAAAAGTTTATATGAAGTAGACGCAGTAGCTGATTGGATTAAGCTTCATCATTTATGATTTGCTTAATCCTAATCAGCCTTGCGGGGGTAAGACTACGAAGCAAAAAGGACTCACACTGAAGCGCACCCCAAAAGTTAGACAGAAAATCTAACTTTTGGGGTGTTTTTATTATGAAATTAACTTATGAAGATAAAGTTCAGATTTATGAACTCAGAAAACAAGGAATTAGCTACTCAAAACTTTCAGTTATGTTTGATGTACAGAAGTCAAATATTAAATACATGGTTAAATTGATTGATCGTTACGGGTTAGAGATAGTAGAAAAAAGGGATAAGAATTATTATTCTCCTGAATTAAAACAAGAAATGATTGATAAAGTTCTACATGAAGGTTGGTCTCAAGGAGAAGTTTCTCTCGAGTATCGTCTCCCCAGTTCTAGTATGCTTTCTAACTGGCTCGCACAATACAAGAAAAATAAGTATACTATTGTTGAGAAAACAAGAGGGAGAGCACCTGAAATGGGACGTAAGCCAAAGAAAAAACCAGAAGAGATGACCGAACTAGAACGCCTTCAGGCTGAAAATGAGTATTTAAGAGCGGAGAATGCCATCCTAAAAAAGTTGAGAGAACTCCGCTTGAAGGAGGAAAAAGAGAAAGAAGAAAGACGCAGATTGTCAGAGAGTTAGTGTCAGAGTTCCCTTTAGATATTCTGCTAAAGATTATTAAACTTGCTCGTTCAACTTACTACTATCACTTAAAAGCAGCTAAACCAGAATGAAATCAGGACGTAAAAAGCGAAATACAAACCATTTATACCGAGCATAAAGAATTATGGATATCGCCGTATCACTTTGACTTAGAAACCGTAGGTTCATCGTAAACCATGAAGGTACAACGTTTGATGAAAATAATGGGGCTAAGTGCTCGTATTCGCAAAAAACGTAAGTATTCTTCTTATCATGGAGAAGTTGGAAAGAAAGCTGCGAACATTATTCAACTCCAATTTGAAGCTGAAAAACCGATGGAAAAGTGCTACCACAGATATTGCAATTTTCTGTCCAACAAAACTCCACTTCTCTTTATCACCAATTTTAGATGGTTATGGCAACCTGTATTATCACTCTATCGTCTTCACCGAATTTAAAAACAAGTAAAGATATGTTAGAACAAGCTTTAGAGAGAAGAAACAATACGAGAATACTATTATTCTCACGGTGATGGGATAATACCAACATTATTCTTATCATAAATTTTAGAAGATAAGAAGTTAAGTATCTATAATAAACGGGGAATAGTCCTGACAACGGCATGATGGAATCGTTCTTGGCGTTGCCAAATCAGAGATGTTTTACGGCTTTATGAAGCTTTTTGATCTATAAAAGAACGAGGGGCAATCGTCGACTATATTGATTATTACAACAACAAACGAATCAGTAAAATTAAAGGACTTAGTCCTGCTGATAAGAACAAATCCTTTGTAAATTAATTGTCCTAACTTTTGGGTCCAGTACACACTGTGAGTCCTTTTTATCTTCTGTCCTCCCAGGCTTCGTAATCATTTTGTATACTTTTTGAGACAGAGTTTAAAAATGCTCACAGTAAATATGTGTAATAACAGCCTCTTGTCTTAATACTCCTGCTAAAACATTAATTCTCTTTTCAAGTTCAGAGCTGGGTGTGAGCTGGGTGATAGGTTGTATGTAGTGCTCAGAGACTAGAGCTTTTCAGCCAGAGGGCGCAGAGTGTTTGGACGGCTGGGATAATCGTTGTGATTGAACCGTGGTTATCGTATGCCTTGTACCAGAGTTTGCCAGTTGAGTCATAAGCGTATTGATACACGACAAGCCAGTGATTCTTATATGGGCTACCTAGAGCGGCTGTGGTTCCTACGACAACAGGTACGCCGTCTTCAAGAAGGCCTGGTACGACCTTTTCACTAAATAAATTAAAATGTGACTTATAACCATATTTCTTCCACTCGTTATTGAGTCCGCGTTGGACGTCCCAATAGAAAGTTCCGCGATATGGCAATGCGTATTCAATCGATGCTTCCATCCCTTTTAGAAGCTCGTCCATCGATTGTGTCACGACGCCTTCGCGTTTCGCCATAAGGACCGTTAAGCAAGCAGCCGCATACGTTCCGCAGACTCCTGGTGTCTTTTCATTCACGTAAGCTTTGAACGGTTGCATATCCCCTTCAGGAAGCCCTCGCCATTCAACGTTCTCTTCTAAAGTGTGTTTCTTCTCCCACTTCATTCGCATTCTCCTTATTGTTCAAAATAATCGTCTTTATTTTTCAAAATGATATTCTTTCACTTGTAAGTTTTCATCGAGGTCAAATACAAGCGGTGTTCCTGTTGGAATTTCGAATTTCAAGATTTCATCTTCGCTAAGGTTGAGTAAGTATTTCACCAAACTGCGAAGTGAATTGCCGTGCGCTACAACTAACACATTCTTGCCGTCTAGTAAATCCACCGCAATCTTATCTTGCCAAATTGGAAGTACACGGTCCAAGGTTGTTTTCAATGTTTCGCCTTGAGGAAGGTCCTTCACTTGTAGATGTTTGTAGCGTGGGTCTTGCGCTTGTTTAGCCGCTTCTTCCTCGCTAAGAAGTGGAGGCATTACGTCGTATGAACGTCTCCAAAGCAACACTTGTTCGTCGCCATATTTCGCGTGTTTCTTGTTTGTTGAGTCCTTGCAAGGCTCCATAGTGGCGTTCGTTTAATCGCCAGCTCTTTGTTTCTGGTAAATAGTCTTGATTTAATTCAGACAAGACGATATGACCTGTGTGGATGGCTCTTTTAAGAACTGATAAATACACATGATCAAATTGAATGTTTAATGAGCGGAGTACTTTCCCTGCATGATGGGCTTCTTCTACCCCTTTATCCGTCAATTCCACATCGCTCCAACCAGTAAATAAATTGAGGGCATTCCATTCACTTTGCCCATGTCGAACAAATACTAATTTCATGTTCATTCCTTCTTTCTGAATTTCTACTTTCATTGTACGCCTGTTCTCAGAAACTTTCAAAGAACGACGCCCAATATCGTGCTATTTGCCCTCTATCGTGATTTAGTGGTAAAATAAGCTGATATCTATTTCATTAGATGATTGGTAGAAAAACTACCTGAAAGGAAAATTATGAAACTACTTACGATTATCGAAAAGATAAAACGATTCTCGAATCAGGACTTGGCGCTGTACTTACTCATTATCAGCAGCTTCCTTCCGTTCTATTTATTCCTAACATTGTTCGTCTTATATATCATCCTTCTCGCCTTTACGGGAAAATTAAAACAAGTATTCAAAGACTTAACACAGCACCCGTTCTTACTGGCGTTTATCGGATTCAGCTTTATCGTATCGATGGTAGCCGGTAACTATATCGGCGCTGTCATCTCAGTTGGATTCGTGATGTATGCGATATTCTTTAAATACTATCAAAGACGATTGACACCGGACTTTTTCCATATCGTTCTACAGACGGTCTTACTCCTCAGCATTTTCGCCGCGGGATTTGCGTTCTTAGAACACTATGAAATCGTTCATAAATTTAACTACACCTTCCTCTCACCGAAGATGCAAGTATGGCACCAAAACCGTGCGGAAGTGACGTTCTTTAATCCGAACTACTACGGAATTATTTGTTGCTTCTGTATTATGATTGGCTTCTACTTACTCAGCATCACGAAGAGTTGGTTCTGGAAGTTCATCGGCGCTGTCGCGATTGGGATTAACCTATTCGGCCTCAGCTTCACGCAAAACCGAACAGCTTTCCCAGCGATTATCTGTGGAGCGATTATTTACCTCTTCACGACCATTCGTAACTCGAAAGCATTCTGGCTCAGCATCGCCGCATTTGCAGTGGGACTCATGTTCCTCTTCTCAAATGACATTGGCGTTCGTATGGGAACCCTCGACTCTTCGATGGAAGAACGCGTTTCGATTTGGAATGCCGGCATGGTTCTCTTTAAACAAAATCCATGGTTCGGTGAAGGGCCTCTGACCTACTTGCATAGTTTCGCAAGAATTGGCGCTCGTTACCACGAACATGCACACAGTTTATATATCGATACCATTTCAAGCTACGGGATTATCGGAACATTGCTTCTAGCGATTTCTACCCTCAAACCTGTACACATGCTTTTAGAAATGAGTCGCGATCCTAAGAAACGTCCAATCGTTGGACTTTACGTTTCGTTCATCGTTGTACTCTTCGTTCACGGTATCTTCGACGTGGCCATCCTTTGGGTACAAAGTGCATTCCTATTCTTATTAGTGATGACAAGTATTCCAATGTGGATGAAACAAGAAGAAAACGTTATGCCACATAAATAAACTACAAAAAAATAAATCCCAAGATTCACGGCTGTGAACCTTGGGATTTTTTGGTTGCTCTTATTTTGTTAAGTTACGGATGTTTTTGAAGATGTCTTTATGGTTTTCAATCTTTGTATCATTTCCGATAACGACAAACGCGTTTTGATCCATGATAGCTTTCATCGTTGGAGCGTATGCGCGTACCTTTTCAGGCGTTACCGCTAAGATTTCATCACGGAACTGTTGCACTTTTTCTTGCGTCAAATGAGTGAAGTAACGCGTAAACGCTACTGCCCCTTTTTGAGCCGCAGAAAGTGGACGGTCAATCGTACTGAATGTACCAATCAAGTTCTTTTCAAACTCAGCTTCAGAAAGGTTGAAGTTTTCTAAGTACTCTACTTGTCCATCATAACGTTCGAGCGTTTCAACGATATTTGGGTCGCGGTAAGAAAGACCTGCGACGTCCCCTTTATCGGTGATCACACTCATACCGCCGTATGCCCCACCTTGAACACGAACCGTATTCCATAAGTAATCAAGTCCTAGAACGGATTTTAAGAATAAGTTCATACCGTTCACTGGAACACCAAGAAGCGTTTGGTTATATCCTTTTGCGACATAGTTGATTTCTTGCGCTGTCTTGAACCCTTCGTTTAACACTTCCACTGGATTTGTGAAGGCTTGTTTTTCAACTTTGTGGTTTCCAAGATGCTTGAAGAAGTCCTCTGACACTTGTTTGAAGTGGTTGAAGTCTTCTTTACTTCCGACAAAGGTTGCCACTAATTGGTCTGTTGTTAAAATGGTTTCTAATACAGCTTTCAAGCGGTCGATAAAGGCTTGAGGGTTGGCGTCAAAACCAGCCACCACATCGCAAATAAAATCGTAGTAGTCGATTCCTTCAAGCGATTGTAAGTATTTCGCGCCTTCGTAGTAGTAAGACTCTAAACGACGAAGGGCTGCCACGTGTGAACCATAGTTAAAGTTCATTTCTAGGTCGGCTTTCACATTAAGTAAGAGCTCTTTGATTTTTTCTACATCGTCTAAGTTTGAACGGTGAACCACTTCTTCAATCAAGCTTAAGAGTTGTGGTTGGTATTCAGACAAGGCCTTACCGCTCACAGTGAATTTAGGATAGTAGATGTTGTCCGCTACTGATTCCGTAATCACTGTCGCATTTGTACCGATGCCACCAGTGTAGAAGTCGATTTCTGTGCTGAGGGCTTCGTCAGTGAAGTTTTCTGTTCCGACTTCCCCTAACACTTCCGTTAAGAAGGCCACGACTGGAATGTCTTCTGTCTTCACGCCTGATAAATCGAAGTAATATTTTACGTAAGAAATGCCGGCTGTGAAGTCTTCATAGTGTAAGAAGGTTGGTTTACCTTCCGCTGCTTCCACTGTTAATGGGAGTGGCTTCACTTCGCGGTCGATATCTTCAATTGAGAGTTTTGGTAATTTCGCCAAATCTTCTTCCTTATCTGGAGTCGTTTGACGTTCGAGAAGTTGTTGCGTTTGTTCTACTAACGCTGCCACTTCTTCGTCAGATAATGAAGCTTTATAAGCCGCTAACTCTTCTTTCAACGCTTCATCTTTGCGGTCGCCGAGTCCTGGTTCTGGAGCTAATGTGATAACCGCTGCATGCGTATTGTCGAGTAAAGTTGTTTGGATTAAACGTTCGAAATAGCCGTTTGCCATTTCTCTTTGCATCTTATCTAACACGCGTTGGTATTCAAACGTTGCAAATACATCCCCGCCGTATAACCAGCTTGTAAGTGAGTTTAGAGAATACAAGATTCCTTTTGGAGTTGCCCCTTCTAGCGCTGTTAATTCTTTATAACGGAACGCTGCTTTATTAAGGGCTGCTTGAATCGCTTTTTGCGGAATGCCTTCAGCCACTAAACGTTTCAACTCGTTTTCGATAATCGATACGAATTGGTCTTTGGCTTCTGGATTTGTATCTTTTAGGACGATTTCAAAAATTGGTGAGTATGTCGCCGCCCCAAATCCACCAGAAACATCTGAACCAAGGCCTGATTTCAAGAGAGCTTTCTTAATTGGAGCCGTGTTAGACCCAAGAAGGAGTTCATCTAATACGCCAAGCGCGATGAGTTCTTCAGAGTTTGTGCCCTTACCGGCTGCCCAAATGTACGCTAAGAGCGATTTGTTTTCAGTTGGCTCGTCTTTAGAAATTGAGAATTTCGCTTCTAATTCACGACGCTCGCTGAAAGGTGTTTGTTCCACAGACTCGAATTCGTAGTCTTTAGCATCAAACGCATCGAAGTACTCTGTTAATTGCGCAAACGCAGTCTCTAAGTCTAAGTTCCCGTAAAGCGTCACACGCGCATTGCTTGGGTGATAGTACTTGTCATGGAACGCCACGAACTCTTCTTGCGTTAGGCTAGGAATCGCAGCTGGCATCCCACCAGAAATATGTTTATAAACGGTATCTGGGAATAACGTTGGTTCAAACAGACGGTATAATTCAGAGTCCGCTTGTGAGAACGCCCCACGCATTTCGTTATACACCACGCCTTTGTAAATCAACTCATCATCGGCGTTTTCTAAGTGATAGTGCCATCCTTCTTGCATCAAGATTTGTGGATCATACTTGAAGTTTGGATAGAATACCGCATCTAAGTACACAGACATCAAGTTGTTGAAGTCTTTTTGGTTACGAGACGATACCGGATAAACCGTCTTATCAGAGTAAGTCATCGCATTTAAGAATGTATTCAGTGAGCCTTTTAACAACTCTACGAATGGCTCTTTGGATGGATATTTCTTCGAACCGTTTAACACAGAGTGCTCGATAATATGCGCAATCCCGTTATCATTATACGGTGGCGTACGGAACGCAATATTGAACGCCTTATTATCGTCTTCGTTTTCAAGGTATAAGACCTCTGCGCCAGTCTTATCATGTTTGTACAAATAACCGACAGAACGAATATCTGGCAAGTCTCTTTTTTCAACTAAAGAGTACCCTTTAAAATTCTTTGTCATAAAATTCCTCCTTCAAGGCTTTTCACCCATTCTACCACTTTTAGCGCAAAAAAAGAAGATAAGGGCCTACTTCTTACATAAAGTAAAAAACTCAAAATTCACTTATATGAATTTTGAGTTTTAGGGTTTTGTATTTAAAAATCTTGTAAAACTAGATTTCAGATTTATTGAAGAAAATTACTAAAATGTCTTCTCTTTCAACTTTATCTCAATCTCATATCCATTTAATCGAGCTAATTCTACAAGAGTCATAATAGTTGGATTATGATGTCCTGCTTCTAATCTCGCTAAATAGGCTCTCTTTACATCTAACTTCGCTGCAAATTCTTCCTGTGTCAATTGATGATTGACCCGCAATCGAATCGTCCTCAAAGCTACTTTTTGAAGTGACACTTCTCGAAGTAAGTCTTCTTCGAAACTAGGATAAATCGATGATAACTTCATAAACTCTCGTGTTAAATAAGAAGTCACTGCCATCCACCCCTTCTTTAGTTCTTGATACAGGTATTTTTAAACACTGTCTTCCTTTATAATAGAATCCCCATTTTTCGATTATCTCCGGTGTCACACCTTCATCTTCTAAGATTTTATAGACTGCAGCCAATCTAATCATCTCACCATATTCAAGCGTCTCAATACGATCCACTTTCTTTTTATCAACCCTAAATTTCTTACCCATACCTATTACCTCCCTTTGACCTAAATGTAACATATAAGTTACGTAACTTATATGTTACATTTTGCTTTTTTTCTAGTACTATTTTGCTAAAAAAAATAGACTTACAAAGGAATCTTGTTCCTTCGTAAGTCTAAATAATTGTTTGGGATTAAATCATTTTCGCAATTCCGATACCGATACGTTCCACAATGGAAGTAACGAGCGCATTCCCCATAAAGAAATAACGCATACGGTCGTTAACTTCAGTAACTGTTCCATCTGATTGTTTCTTGTATTTTGTCCAATCACAAGGAAAACATTGTAATAACTCTGCTTCATTTGGCGTTAATAGTCGGAACTGATTGCCTTCTTTTAAGAAGTGCGTTGAACGGTTCACACTACCCTCACTTGTAAGCATTGTACGTCCTGGTAGTGAGAGGTCATCTGTTTCACTCATTCCACCTTCAGAGAAGATATAAGTAAATCCTTCTTCTGTCGTACGTTCAATTTTCTTTGGTCCGCGCAAGTATTGGAATTTCTTAATCTTATCTTCGTCCTGAATCACATAGTTTGAATGTATTCTTTATAAGCCTTTTCTCCATGTTCTTGAACATAATATTCTTTAGCCTTTTGAACTACTTCACCTAAAGTCATTGCTTTTTCGAATACAGGTGTTGTATCGATGGTGTAATAAATTCCATCTTTCATCAAACCGGTGTTCCATACTTTTCCAGTAAAGTTATTCGAAATATCAACAATATACTCTTCAGAAGGCTCATCTAATTCACTAAGTTTATCTGTATAGATACGATTCTTATTCGCACTTTTTTCTACTGGAAACTGTTTTGCAAAAAGACCATTTTTATAAATATACGCTTCAAATGATTCTGGTGATAAATCTTTGATACCATGCTTCTTAGCAAAAGTAGAGTCATTCTTATAAATAAAGAAGAATACGCGACGACGTCTTTGAGGTGCACCATAATCTGCCGCGTTAATTACACGCCATTCAACGGTATAGCCTAATTGATTAAATGCTCCAAGCATAATCGCAAAATCACGTCCACGTTGTTTAGACGGTGATTTCAGTAGGCGGTCCACATTTTCAAGAATCAGATATTCTGGCTTGATATGATTCACTGCGCGAATAATCTCCCAGAAAAGAACCCCTTTCTTACCTTCGATACCCATTTCGTGCTTTTTACTGCGCGCTACTGAGTAATCTTGACATGGAAATCCGCCAACAATCATATTCACACCATTTGCCCTCATTTCATCAAAAATACTCTGAT
>BNJU01005131.1_pt1 | contig 60755 bp, 69 predicted proteins | sample 8539281 | NCBI WGS metagenome assembly BNJU01 (sample SAMD00202456, study PRJDB9452) | human saliva metagenome | isolation source: human saliva | place: Japan
GGATGACGGTGCGGTGATTTTTTTGACCGAGCTGCAGCTCGGCAATTTGCACGGGTAAGCTGTAGAGCTTTTTGCAACTTTTCCTCGGTGAGCAGTTCCGCTGCATGACCGCTTTTCGCTGCAACGCTCCGGATACAGTAAGAGAACGCGGTCGGCGAGTTGCAACGCATGTTCCGGGAAGTGGGTGTTGATGAAAAACGCCAACCCTTCCTGCTCTTTCAGTTCCTGCACGGTCTTCAAAATGCGGTACTGATTTTTAAAGTCCAAATTGGCCTCAGGCTCATCAAGTACCATGAGTTCCGGCTCTGCCGCCAAAGCGCGCGCAATCAGTGCCATCTGCAGTTCACCGCCGCTGATACGCGAGCAAAGTTTTCCCGCAATATTCGTGATTCCGATTTTTTCAAGACAATTGCGCGCAATGTGCTTATCGTGCTCGCGCGGTTGGGAAAAAAGCCCCACATGTACCGCTCGCCCCAGTAGGACAAGTTCTTCCACGGTATAGGCAAAGCTGTAACGCCTCGCCTGCGGAACATAGGCAATCCTTCGAAACAGTTCCCGCGCGGAAAACTCTCCCACCGGCTTTCCGTCGAGATAACTACCGCCGTGTTGAAAGGGTGCAAATCCCAGTGCAGCTCGGAGAAGACTGGTTTTACCTGCTCCGTTCGGGCCGAGCACTGTGAGTATTTCACCCTTTGAGAGCGATAGGTTGATGTGTTCAAAAAGGGGCTTATCCGCCCCGTAGGCAAAGCAGGCATCTCGAAGTTCAAATTTCATTCCTGAATTCCTCCGGTCTTTCGGAGCAACACAATAAACACCGGGGCACCGATTGCCGCCGTGAGTACCGAAAGCGGCAATTCCGACGCGCTCACACTCCGCGCAATCGTATCGATGCATAGTAAAAAAAGTGCCCCGAGAATTGCGGAACTCGGCAATACCAGGCGATTATCGTTTCCGAAGAGCATTCTCGCGCCGTGCGGGGCGAGCAAGCCAACCCACCCGACTTTCCCCGCAAGAGACACAACCGAGGCGGTAATCAACGCCGAGAATAGAATTATCACCGCGCGGAGCCGCTGTACTTTCAGTCCCAGTGCTCTGGCCTCATCCTCGCTGAGCGAAAGCGCATTGAAACGCCAGCGCAGGGCAAGCAAGACCGCAATCCCGAGAAGAATCGGGATACTGCCGAGCAGCACGGCGCGCAGTCCCACTCCCGAAAAGCTTCCCATCAACCAAAAGGTAATTTGCGGCAGTACATCCTGCGGATCGGCCGTATATTTCATAAGCGAGACCATGGCTTCGCAAAGTGCCCCGATGACGATGCCGGAGAGCACCAACATCATCGCCGAACTCTGTCCCCTAATTTGACTTAAGCGGCACACAAGTCCGATTGCCAGTACCCCAAAGACAAAGGCGAGTGCCTGTATCCCTGCCCCGTTTAGGCGAAGCAAAATGCCAAGGGTGGCACCGAGAGACGCTCCGGTTGCCGCGCCGAGTGTATCCGGAGTTGCCAACGGATTTGAGAACATACTTTGAAAGGCCGCTCCCGCGACCGATAGTCCCGCTCCGGCGAGTGCCGCGAGCAAAGCCCGCGGCAGACGCACCTGCATTACGACCGCGTACAGTCTGCTATCCGCAGGCTCCCGCCCGAGCAGCACGCGAATGCACTCCGAGAGCTTTAACGGATAGCGCCCGATACACAATGCGGCAATAAAAGCCAACAACAGCGCCGTAAGAGAGAGCAGGAGCCACAAGCCGACTCTCCGTCTCATTTCTTGACCATCCCCTCCGCAGCCTGTTTCGACGGGTTGTACATCTTCTTAAGCATCTCATCCGTAAGCTCTACATTGTAGTACTGTGCGAAATACTCACGCGTAATCCGATCGATGTCCAAATCCGCAAATTTTTCAGGATAAACTGTCTTCGCAAGCCACTGCAACGTGACCGGCGTATCTGCACCCGGCGTAAAGGTACGGTAAATTCCGAGCGGCATCTTGTAGACTTCATGGTTCTGCACAGCCTTTACCTTAGACCAATCATCCGAGCCGATACGGTTCTCATAGAGATCTTCCGGCTGTGTACCGGTGAAGTTCGTAATCAGAATCAAATCCGGATTCCACTGATACACCTGCTCCATATTGATCTGCACCATTTTTCCGTCCGGAATCTCTGCAGCCACATTGATGGCACCGACAGCATCCGTCCAGTACTGTCCGAAGAAATTTTTACCGGAAGCCACCATACCGGTGTCGTCATAGCGGAACAAAACCAGTACCCGCTTTTTCTCTTCTTCCTTAAGGCTGCCGACCCTCTCTTGCACCATCTCATAGGCCTTTCGACTGTAAGCTTCAATTTGAGCGGTTTTTTCACTGCCGCCGAATATCTGATCCAACAGGGAAATCCATTGTTCGTAAGTTGCAATCACATCAAAATTATACTTGGACGGAATTACACAGATGGCCGGGATACCCGCATTTCTAAGCGCCTCCGCGTTATCTTTCGTGACGCCGATTACAATATCGGGATTCAGCTTCATAACTTCTTCGACATTGAGCTCGTTCCCCTTTGCAAAGCCGGTCTCCGCCTTCAGAATTTCCGGGTAGATGTCCCCCAACAAACCGTTCTGCGCCGCACTCATGGACACCGGATGAATGCCGACAATCTTATCCGCCGAGCCGAGATACACACTGAGCACCGAGGCCATCGGGAAGACATCCCCGACTACGATACGGTCAATCTTCTCCGGAATTTCCGTAACCGCTCCGCTGTCATCCGTAACTGTACGACGCGCTGTCTTAACAAGCTCGGTTTCAGAAACGGCAACCGTCGTACTCTCCGTTCCGCTCGCAGCGTTTCCCGATGTTTCCGACGCCTGTTGTTTTCCGCAAGCGACTGCCAGTGCCGCCGTGCAGATCAATGCAAGTAAATACAATGGACGCTTTCATCTTTCTTCCTCCGATTCTATTCTGTACTTCCACGCTTCTTCATCCAGTAAATTCCATCTCTCCTTTTCACACACACGACTTGATACCGCATGCTGCGGCAGAGAGAGCTCCGTAATTCCTTTCTTGAATCTGAGAGCGAGCAACAGCGGATCCGCAGCAATGCCATCGAACCCTTCCTCATTGATTCGCTCGGCGATACGCTCTTCCTTCACACAAACTTCCACTCCCAAGTCCTCGGCCTCCTGTCCCGGAAACACCGTTTTACAGTGTACTTCCTTGCCTCGGCTTCTGAGATAGCTTCGTAGTGAATGAGCAATTAATGCGTCGTGAAAGAGTAACCACGTTGCCTTTGTTTGATGCTTCTCTTCCCCGCCCGCTTCCGGCGCAAAAACGCGAGACACGCCGCTCTCTTCAGTCGCAAGAAGCATTTCAAAATAGGACTTCCATGCTTCCTCTCCGATCGGAAAACCTGCGAGATACGGCGTTCCGAAAATTTTTTTCTGCCTCCTTTGCAACACGAAGTCCCGCCGTGGTAAGTGCAAGGTTCACCGTCGCACTGCCGAAACGCCGTATGTTATCAAGCCCTGTAGACCGCACTCGATATCCCGCCGAACGGAGCCGCGCCGCAAAGTAAGCTTCCTCTGTCTCCGTAAGATCCAGAGGAGAGAGACCGCAAAGATTGAGCGTTCGCGCTTCACCTGACTGCTTCCCTTGCGCAAAACGCGCAAACAGCGTATGCCAAGCTTCCGCAATCCCGTCCTGATAGGAACCCTCCATACCCGCGGTCGGAAAACCAAAGGCCGGAATTCCGAGCTCCGCCTCCAACTCTCGCGCAACGCCTCGAAAATCAAAGCCGATAACATTGGGCACCGGGCTCCCGACAATCGCAATAAAGGCCGGTTTCAACTCATGTGCAGCTGCGCATATCTTCCTGATTAGCTTCTCATCATCCCCAAGTGCGGCATCTGTTTTTCTAAGCCCCGTGCAGTAGACCGAAGAACGGCTTCCGTACCAACGCGGCTCATCAAAGAGCGCGTAGTTTCCCGTGCAGCCGGAGGCATCGTGGATACAAATCATACCCCCGAGCGGGAAGAGCGCCGAACACACCCCCGAATAATCTGCCGCAAAAGGCGGTAAGTACATGGCAAGACGACTTCTCATACGATTCCTCCGTAGGCCTCTATGCTTGTGCGGAGATCTGCTTCTTCCGCCGCACTCTCTCGTAAGCCGCGCATCAGCCGTATAAGGCCGTCATAACCGTACATGCCTTCATCGGACGCAAGATTTAGAAGGTGGCGGCTTCCCGCATAGTAGGCAACCTCGCTACCGATTGCGAGCGTATCGCTCCTCTCCTGTTGCGCGTAATCCAGCGTTCTCTCAGGCGCCAACGCCTCACGAATCCTGAGGGAGGGTAAGCGCTCCGTAAGTCTTGTTTTCGCCTCACGCTCTATGGGCAACAGCTTACTGAGAGAGACCTCCCGCACACAGAATCCGTAAGCATGTAGAGCTTCCGCAAGTGCAAACGGACGTCGCACCGCGCTGTCGGAAATCAACAGCGGAAGTCCGCCCAACGCCTCCCGGGTCTTTGCGATTTCCGCCTCTGCTTTTTCCTCCCAGTCTATAAGCTCTCCCGAAAAATCATGCCCGAGTGCCTGCCCAAGCGCTTCATAATTCTGTTTGATCTCCGAAAGCGAATAACTGACCGGTTGAAAAAGAGCCGGAATTCGGTTGCGCTCCGCAAGCCGCGACGCCCCCGGCTTTGCATAGGGCTCCGTAATGATTGCCGCTCGCACCGCGCCAAGTCGCTGAAAAGAGGCAAAATCTTCCATACCGGGAAGCTCAATCAGTTCTTCTCCGATTCGACTGAGCAATATGCGTAAATCTGAGCTCTCCGGAAGTTTCACATTGTTTCCGAAAAGCCCTACAGCTCTATGCTTTGTCTCGGCAATCGGAAGTAAACTCATCATGCTCTGATACGCCGTGACCAGCGGCGGCAACTTGGTGTCCGCGGCAATCGGATTCATATGGCAGGCTCGGAACATAATATCCGGATGCCGCTCCGATAGTTCCGCCAAGATAGCTTCTAAGTCTGTGCCGATGAAGTCGTCCAGACAGGAGACAAAGAGGAACAGGACCTTCAATCTCCCCTCCAGGCGACAGAGGTACTCCTCGGCGCCCTCCAGCAGAATATCGTCATAGCCTCTGATAATGTCCTCTCTCGTTAGGTAGAGATAGGCCATGCGATTCTTGTAGCCGTGTTGGAATGCCCCCAGGGCTCCGTGTCGAAAGCAGGCACTGGGGCAGCAGAACAGAAGCTGACTTTCCGGCACCAACTGTGTCATTCGTATGGGGCCCCAACCGCCGTGTGCCGGAGAACAGTAATGCAAACTTTCTTTCATACTTTCTCCTCTCCGTTCATTAAGCCTGCTACAAGCTCAGCCAAGCCAAAGTAATCTGCCGCTACCTCACAGTCCGGAAAGGCTTCTATGACGGTACGTCCACTCTCCTCAGCTCGTTGAACATCATCGCTTCGGCGTATTGTTTGTAAAATATTGAGCCCGCTCTCCTCCGCAAATCGCTCCACCAGTGCTCTCTCATCCTTGACACGTCGCTCGTTCAAAATGAGACCGCGCACTCGCGCATAGCCGCGCTTTTCGAAATGTTTGACCGCGCGGTTGATGTTGTCGGCCGCAAAGAGTGCCATCATCTCGCCGGATGTCACAATCAGCACATGTTCGGCATAGCCGTCACGTATCGGCATTGCAAAACCACCGCAGACCACATCTCCCAGCACATCGTAGAGCACGATGTCCGGCTTATAAATTTCAAACGCTTCCAATTCCTCCAGCTTTTGAAAGGCTGAGATAATACCCAGACCTGCACAGCCCACACCGGGCATGGGCCCCCCTGACTCGACGCAGAGCACACCGCCATACCCCTCGTGCACCAAGTCTTTGAGCTCGGTTTCATCTCCCGTCTCCCGCAGTGCTTCCAAAACCGAGCATATCTTTTTTCCACCCAATAGGTTCTTGGTCGAATCAGCCTTCGGATCACAACCGATCTGCATGACACGGTAACGCTTGCTGAGCGCCGCCGCCAAATTTGAGCAAGTGGTTGACTTTCCGATACCTCCTTTTCCGTAGATTGCAACTTTTAACACAAAGTCCTCCTTTCCCTTGCATTTTTGACCACCTTACTCTACACTTCAGTTAGTTATAGCTTGCTAACTACTTTAGTTTACTTGAACTAATACCTTTTTGCAGTTGCACACGCAACAGTGCGGAAATGAGGCCCCATGCTAACTCCTGCTCACTTGCAATGCGCTACCTGCTTTCAACATTTTTCTGACGAGGACTGCGTCCGTTTCTTAGACGCCGTCCCTCACAGTACGCGCTGTTTTGCCCCCGGGGAGACTGTTTTTCTCCCCGGAACGACCATTCGCCGCAGCGCATTGATACTTTCGGGCCATGTTCACATCTGTCATGCCGCAGGCGATACGGAAACCATTGCCGCCGTGTACGGTCCCGGCGAATTGATCGGTTGCTCCTTTGAGCTTTCCGGCGCGGTTAATGACTGTTGTTGCATACGCGCTGCGGTCCAAAGTCAATTGCTTTTTTTCTCCATCCTTGACTTTATTCGCAGCGGAACACAACTCGACTTTTACTCCAGATTTATTGAGGACTTTCTTCGTTCTTACGCACAGGCCCCCATCTCATTGAACCGAACCATACAAGTGATGAGCGAAAAGACCCTGCGAGAAAAGCTTCTGCGCTTCTTCTCGGATTTGTCCCGTGACGCTGCTTCCCGCCGCTTTTACCTGTCGCTAAATCAGGAGCAGCTTGCCCAGCGCATCGGCTCGGAGCGCAGCTCTGTCTGCCGCGAGCTCGGAAAACTGCGCCAGGAAAGAATTCTGAAATTAGAAAACGGGTGGGTGGAACTTTTATAGTTCCACCCACCCGTTTTTCTTTTTGATTTACTTTACTGCACCCTATCGCGGAATTCCCGCACCGCTGCCTCGCGGTAAATCTTCCGTCCGCGCTCCGAGAGACGCACAAAGGTGATGTTATCGCGGAGTTCCAGGACGATTGCATCAAAGGCGTCCAGGTACTTATAGACCGCCTCATTGTCGATGCGCACTTTGCCGTCCACAAAGGCGCGCTCCAGACCGCCGTTTTCCTGCGCCCGGATAAAACGCCGCGCGACGCGATTCCTGAGTTCGTCAAAGAGCCAGTCCAGGGTCTTAACCGAGGGGGCAATATAGCCGAGCAGATTCACCGCCTCTATCATGCGGAGCGGCGCTTCTTCCTCATGCTCCCGCTTGTCCTCATCCATCCAAAAGAGCTTAATCGGCATCTCCCGCTCAAACATCTCGACAATCTCTGCGATATCTCCCATGTTCTTTCCTCCGCGCTCTGCGCTCTTGTCTGAAAACGCTCTGTTGTCTGTTCCATTTTTAGCACTCTGTGCCCCAGTTTCCAAGACGGCAGACAAGCCGCTACGGGGAAACGAAAGCCTCTCTCCGCGGCGAAGCGGAACAAGACCGGGATGGGCTTTTCAGCAAGCGACTCGGTATGAACCGCCCCCTCCGGCTATGGCATATCATGCTCTGACTTGTCGATACAACGCGTGATACAAAAAAGAGCCGCAGAGAAGGCTTCTCTACAGCTCTGATTCTTCGCGGAGAGCATGGGATTCGAACCCACGCACCGGTCACCCGGCCTAACGCATTTCGAGTGCGCCCCCTTGAACCGCTTGGGTAACTCTCCAGACACCAGAAAATTATAGCAAAGCTTGCGCGCTTTGTCACGCAAAACTTATTGCGATTCTCAGTTGGATGATTGTAAGATGAACTAGGACAATAAAAAAGAGCCGATGACGAACTCGTGGTATGATGAAGCTACCACACACCAACACACCAGGAGGTTCGCCATGGCCCAAAAAGAGTATACCACAAAAAGAACATATCGCCACCTGACACGCGAAAAGCGCGCACAGATTGAAGTACTGCTGCAATTAAAGCTCCCAAAGAGTCGCATTGCGCGCGAAGTCGGGATTGCAAGGTCAACTTTATATAATGAACTTGCCAGAGGTACCGTACAGCAGTTAGGACGGAATCTGGAGCCATACACGCGCTACTTTGGAGATTCGGGACAGCGTGTCTACGAACATCGAAGACGAAATAGTCATTGCCCCATAAAGCTGCTGCAAGCCAAGAAATTCGTGTCTTTTGCGGTAAAGCAGATACTGACAAAGCATCTGGCACCTGATGCGATTTGCGGTCTTGCCAGAGAAAAGGGCTGTTTCACCGAGATGGTTTGCAGCAAGACTCTTTATAACTATATTGAGCGTGGATTATTAAAAAGCTCGAAATATCGATCTCACGCTAAAGGTCAGACGTAAACAACACCGTAAAGGGACATCCGCAGCATAAGCGGCTTTTATGGTCTGAGTATTGAAGCTCGCCCCCAAGTAGTTAATCAGCGGGAAGAGTTTGGGCATTGGGAGATTGATACCGTGGTCGGTCGAAAGGAGTCACAATCCGTTTTGTTGACATTGGATGAGCGCACCACAAGATTTCGACACATTATAAAGATACCCGGTAGAAGCATACAGGCGGTTGAGCAGGGGGTTAAAGCCCTTCGCGAGTTGTATGGAGAACGTTTCAACCAAGTTTTTCGCTCCATCACAAGTGATAATGGCAGTGAATTTGCTTCACTGCCACAGTTGCTTCCCACGATACCCATATACTATGCTCATCCGTACTCCGCCTACGAACGCGGACTAAACGAAAAGCAGAACTCATTGATTCGCCGGTTCTTGCCAAAGGGGAGCTCTTTTGATGTCGTTACGGATGAGCAAATACGAGAGATTCAGGACTGGATCAATCAGCTCCCCCGAAAGTCCTTTCACTACAGTTCGCCGGAGGAATTATTTCAGACTGTCCTACTTGATCTTGCAATCTAGCTGCGATTCTCAGTTCGGTGCCACGCCGACCTCCGCGCTCTCTCGGTTCCAGTCTATGCTCTCGCTCGTCTCTCCCGCATTCGCCGGGGCAAACTGTTCCGCCGCGCCGTAGACGGTCTTATCCTTCCACTCAAAGCGAAGCCAACGCACATTGACCGCCGTACAGCGGAGCGCATCTCCCTTCTTCACCTTGCCGACCGGATTGCCGTCCGTACCCGGCCTGTCACGGAGTACCGCTTCCTCTGCCGTGCAGTAGAGTATTTGCTTGTTCCCGCTGAAGCGGTAGCCGTTCACAATGTCCTCCGGCCGTGCCTCCACGGTCCCGTTGCTCGCCGTGGTCTCCGTCTGATGCAAGTCGATGACACTGCTCTCCTCGAGCGTCATTTCCATGGGTTTTTTATTTCCGCAGGCGCCGAGCGCCGCTGCGATCGCGAGTGTGATTCCGAAAACCAGCGCTGTTTTATTCCGCTTCAATGGTTCCTCCCCCGAGCACCGCGCCCGAATCCGTATAGAGCACAACCGCCTGTCCCGGTGTCACCGCGCGCTGCGGCGTGGGAAAGGCAACCCGTATCTTTCCGTCCGGAAGCACCGTGATGCGGCAGTCCGCGCCGCCGTGGTTATAGCGTATCTTGGCGCGGCAGCGGAGTGTTTCGCCTGCGGGCGGCGGCGCAATCGCCATCCAGTTCACATCTCCCGCGATCAGCTCTTCCGCATACACTTCTTCTCCCGTGCCGAGTACCACTTCGTTTTCCTCCGGGCGAAGCTCAATCACATACATGGGTTCACCGAAAGCGATTCCGAGCCCCTTCCGCTGACCGACGGTGTAGTGTGTGAGCCCCTTGTGACGTCCGAGCACACTTCCGTCCGCCCGCACAAAGTTTCCCGGCAGCGCCGTTTCCCCCGTGCTCTCGTCGATAAAGCGCGCGTAGTCGCCGTCCGGCACAAAGCAGATTTCCTGGCTGTCCGGCTTCGCTGCGACCGGCAGTCCGGCCGCAGCCGCGATGGCGCGCACCTCCGGCTTCTCGTATTCGCCGATGGGCATCAGAGTATGAGCAAGCTGGCGCTGCGTGAGGTTATATAGCGCATAGCTCTGATCCTTCGCGGCGGTCTTGGAGCTCGCGAGCGCGTAACGCCCGTTTTCAAGCGACAGCACCCGCGCATAGTGTCCGGTCGCAATGTAGTCCGCGCCGAGCATGAGGCTGCGCGCAAGCAGCGCCTCCCACTTCACATAGCGATTGCAGGCAATGCAGGGATTCGGCGTGCGCCCCAGGCGGTACTCCCGCACAAAGTAATCGATGACATCGCGCTTGAATTCCGAGCGAAAGTTCATCACATAGTAGGGGATGTCCAGCACTTCGGCCACGCGGCGCGCATCTTCCACGGCGGAGATGCCGCAGCAACCTCCCTTTTTTTCCACCTCGCACTGCGTCTCGCTCTGCCAGATCTGCATGGTCACGCCGATTACTTCGTATCCCTGCTCCTTCAGGAGGTAGGCAGCGACCGAGCTGTCCACACCGCCGGACATGCCGACTACCACCTTCTTACCCATCCGTTCTTCCTCTCCCTATCCGAAACTCAAAAACTCCAGCCGTCGCTCGGCGTGATGTCCTCGCGGGTCGGTTCGCCTTCTTCCTCTGCCTTGCCGTCCGGCAAAGACGCATCCTTAACCTCTCCGGATTCCGCTGTGTGCGACTCGCTGTTCCCTTCCGCTTCCGCCGTGTACGCCGCACCGTTCTCCGGCTTCTCCGCCTCCGCAGTCGGCTCCGTACCTGTCGCTGCCTCGTTATATTCCGCCTCGCTTACATGGGCCGCGGTTTCCGCCGCATCGCGGGGCGCGGTGCGAATGCTGAGCTCCCGCGCAGGCTGTGAACCGTCCGCTCCCTCGTCACGCGTAAGTCCCGCCTGCAGCGCGCGGTAAAAGATAAAGAGATCCAGCACCAGCGCCGGGTAGAGCAAGAGCTCCGTGTAAAATCCCGCAAGGCTGATCAGCGCTACCAAGAGGGTCGAAGTTGCCCGCGCATACGCCGTAAGCCGGTAGCTCTCCCCGTAGCGAAGCGGTACCCGCATCACCCGTGCGATAATCAGCCCGAGTAACGCCTCAACCATGTTGAAGAAAAAGAAGCCGATCAGCGTCACAACGAAGAGAAAAATGCCTACCAGCACCATAGGCACATAGAGATAGCGCGTGAGCGAAAGCAGAACCTCCTTGTTCAAGTAGCCCGAAATCTCGTTAAAGCGAATCTGCTGATAACGACTCCCGATCCCCGTTCCTTCACTCTGCATGATGAGCTGATCGGCATCGCCGAGCAACACAACCGACTTAAGCGCCATCAGCGTGCGGGTTTCCTGCGCATCGAGATTAATCTGATTCTCCGGGCTCGTGTTGATGTCGATGTAATAGTTCGCGCCCTCGAGGTGTAAGCCCTTCGGCATCGAGAGCTTTCCGTTCTCCAGCGTGAAGTCCGGAATGTGCTCATCCAAGAAGTGACGCACGCCGCCCACGCGGATCCAGGCCGAGCCGACCGGAATCACATAGATCGCGAGCCAAGTAAACATGCTGAGCATCAGGCAAAAAGCGATAAAGCGCCCGAGGCTCCGCCGCAGCAGTTTTCCGTAATCCCGAAGTCGAAACAGTGCAATTTGAAAATCTCTAATCATAGTGCCGCATCCTCCTTCAGTTTGTTTGCGCGGTCGATGACGATGGCCGCCGCTTCTCTCACTTCTTCCTCCGTGTTCTCCCAGCCGAAGCTGAAGCGAAGCGAGGACCTTGCCTCCCGTTCGCTGCATCCCATGGCGAGGAGCACATGGGAGGGCTCAAGCGCCCCGGAGGCACAGGCAGCGCCCGCGCTCGCCGCAATGCCCGCCTGATCGAGCAGAATGAGCAGGAGCTCCGCCGAAACGCCGGGAAAGCAGAGATTCAAGTGGCCGGGAAGGCGCTTCAGCGCGCTCCCGTTTTGCCGAAGACCGGGAATCCCTTCCCGAAGCAGTGAGAAAAAGAGTTCCGAGAGCCTGCGTTTTTTTTCGACGCGCTCCGCAAGTGCCGCATGCGCAGCCCGCGCGGCCGCCGCCATGCCGACAATCCCCGCGACATTCTCGGTTCCCGCACGCCGCCCTCTCTCCTGTGCGCCGCCGTGCAGCAGGGCACCGATTGTGAGTCCGCGGCGTATATAGAGAAAACCGCAGCCCTTGGGGCCTCCGAACTTATGCGCGCTCACCGAGAAGAGATCCGGAAGCGCCTCTCCGAGGAGCTCTCCGAACGGCAACTGCCCGTAGACCTGCACGAGATCGCTGTGCAGCGGAATATTCCGCTCCCTGCAAAGTGCGAGCAGTTCCCGGAGCGGTTGCAGGGTCCCGGTCTCATTGTTTGCCCCCATGCAGGAGACGAGCGCCGGTCTTTGCTGAAGCAGAGCCTTCGCCGCACCGAGATCCGCACGCCCCTCACGGGAGACCGGGAGCAGTGCAAACTCCAATACCCCCGCCTTCTTTCCGTAGCGCAGCGTCTCCAGTACGGCGTGATGCTCAATCTCCGTAGCGACCAGGAAAGGCTTGTCTCCGCGCTCCCGTGCCGCTTCCGCCATAGCGAGCAGCGCCCAGTTATTCGCCTCGGTTCCCCCGGAGGTAAAATAGAGTTCCTCGGGCAGGCAGCCGAGCGTCTCCGCGAGACTTTTCCGCGCTGCGGCGAGTGCCTGCCGCGCTCTTCTGCCGCTTTCATAAAGCGCCGAGGGGTTTCCGTACTGCTCCGTCAAAAAGGGGAGCATGGCCTCGAGTGCCTCCGGGCAGAGCGCCACCGTCGCCGCGTGATCCATATAAATCACGGCTTTTCTCCCTCTTCGAGAAGATAGGGTGTCACCTGGTAGACATAATAGTTCAGCCAGTTCGTGTAGAGTGTGTTCGCCATATTTCGCCAGGAGAGTGTAGGACGCCCGCTCGGATCATCGTTCTCGTAATAGTGCAGCGGAAGCTTCGGGTTCTTGCCCCTCCCCTTGTCGCGCCGGTATTCGCTGTCCAAGGTCATGCGGTCGTATTCCGGATGTCCCTGCACAAAAATCTGCCGCCCCTCCTTGTCCATGAGCAGCAGTACGCCCGCCTCCTCGGACTCCGCAAGGATGCAGAGTTCCGGGTGCTTTAAAATATCTTCACGCCGCACCTCGGTCCAGCGGGAGTGCGGGCAGTTCATATAGTCGTCCATGCTCCGCACAAGCGGCACAGAGTGGTGCAGCACCTTGTGCTCGTAGACGCCGGAGAGTTTATCTTTCCGAGGGTACTTCTGAATGCCGTAGTGATAGTAGAGACCCGCCTGGGCACCCCAGCAGATGTGGAAGGTCGAGGTTACATGGGTCTTTGACCACTCCATAATACCGCAGAGTTCCTCCCAATAGCTCACTTCCTCATAGGGCAGATTTTCGACCGGTGCCCCCGTGATGATGAGCCCGTCAAAGTGGCGATGCTTCACCTCCTCAAAGAAAACATAGAAATTTGAGATATGGCTCTTACTCGTGTGCGTCGCCTCGTGGGAACTTGTCATCAAAAAGGTGCAGTCCACCTGGAGCGGCGTGTTGGAGAGCGCGCGGAGCAGCTGGAGCTCCGTATCTTCCTTGAGCGGCATCAAATTCAAAATCAGGATCTGCAGCGGGCGTATGTCCTGCGCCATCGCGCGTTTCTCATCCATGACAAAGATGTTTTCCTGTTCCAAGATGGCTTTCGCCGGCAAGTCGTTCTGAATGCGTATGGGCATCGCTACACCTCCTGTTCGTTGCTGTGTCTCCGAATGCGACAGCTCCCTTAACTCTGCGCAGCGAGGAAATCGGCCTCACTGATAATCGGAATGCCGAGTTCCCGCGCCTTCTTATTTTTGCTCGAGCCGGAAGTAATGTCGTTATTGATGAGCGCCGTTGTCTTCGCGGAAACCTCTCCCGCGACCTTGCCGCCCCGCGCCGTGATATAGTCCTTTAACGCCGTGCGGTTCGGGAACTGCGTGAGGCTGCCGGTAATCACAAAGACCTTTCCGGCGTAGAGCTCGGACGCGGCCCCGGCGCTCGCCTCGGGTTCCAGTGTCACTTCCTTTAGGAGCTCGTCGATAATCTCTTGCTCCCGCGGATTCGCAAAGAAGTTCACGATATCCGCCGCCATCACTTCGCCTATGCCGTCCACCTCGGTCAGCGCTTCCGCACTCGCCGCGCGAAGCGCCGCAAAATCGCCGTGAAAGGCCTTTGCGAGCACCTTCGCATTCTGTACGCCGACGCCCGGAATGCCGAGGCCGTAGACAAAGCGGGACAAGGGCATGCTTCTCGCCTTCTCGGCCGCCTCGATGAGCTTTGCCGCGGAGGCCTCGCCGAAGCCCTTCATCGCCGCAATCTCCGCCTCCGCACGCTTTAAGTGAAAGAGATCCGCATAGCGGTGGATGAAGCCCTCCTGAATCAGCTTTTCGAGCGTGGTCTCCGAGAGCCCCTCGATGTGAAAGGCGTCGCGGCTCGTCATCAGCGCAAAGCGCTTCACGCGTTTAATCGCGCAGTCCGGGTTCACACAGTAGAGGGTCTCCGCATCGTTTTCCTTGCGAATCTCCGTCTCCGTTCCGCAGACCGGGCAGTGCGCGGGCGGCTCGGCCGTCCCGCTCTTGGTGAGGTTCTCCGCAATCTGCGGGATAATCATATTTGCCTTGTAGACCCGAATGCGGTCACCGATACCGAGCTTTAGGCCGCGGAGCACACTCACGTTGTGGACACTTGCGCGCCGCACTTCGGTGCCCTCAAGATCCACCGGGTCGAAAATCGCAACCGGGTTAATGAGTCCCGTCCGCGAGGGGCTCCACTCGATTTCGCGGAGCACCGTCTCCGCCTGCTCATCCTGCCACTTAAAGGCAATGGCGTTTCGCGGAAACTTTGCCGTGCGCCCGAGCGACTCGCCGTAGGCAATATCGTCAAGTAAGAGCACGAGGCCGTCCGAGGGAAAGTCGTTTTTCGGGATCTTCGACTCAAAGCGAAGCACACTGTCCCGCAGGGTAGCCGCGGTCACCGTCTCATATTCGACCACCTCAAAGCCCTGGTCTCTAAGCCAGGCAAACTGCGCCGCGCGGGAGTTGTTGAAATCGACGCCCTCCGCCTCCACCAAGGAGAAGGCGTGGAAGTAGACGCCGCGCGCCGCCGTCACCGCGGGGTCCAGCTGGCGCACCGTGCCCGTGCAGAGATTACGCGGGTTCTTGTACTTTGCCTCCGTCTCCGGCAATTCCGCATTGATGCGCTCAAAATCCGAGTAGCGCATCAGGGCCTCGCCGCGGAGCAGGAGCTCTCCCTTGAACGGGATGCGGAGCGGCACATTTCGAAACGCCCGCACCGTCCCGGTCACAAGCTCGCCGATGTAGCCGTTGCCGCGCGTCACCGCCTGATAGAGCGCGCCGTCCCGGTAGCGCAGCACAATCGTGAGACCGTCCATCTTCCAGGAGAGCAGGGCCTTTTGATTTCCGAGCCAGGAAATCAGCTCGTCCACGCTCTTGGTCTTGTCGAGCGAGAGCATGGGCTGCTCATGGGTTACCTTGGGGAGCGAGGACAGCACTTCATAGCCGACGCTCTGGGTCGGAGAACCCGAGAGCACAATGCCGCTCTCCTCTTCGAGGCGCTTCAATTCGTCATAGGCGCTGTCGTACTCGAAGTTGCTCATGATTTCGCGGCTCTCCTGATAATAGGCGCGCGCCGCCGGGAGCAGGGTATCGATCAGAGCCTGCATCTTTTCTCTCAGCTTTTTTTCTTCCACGATCCCGCCTCCTTTCCGCGGCTCTTAAAATACGCCTTTTGCCGCGCTTCATAGTTTTTCTTGCGCCGCTGCTCCGTGTGCACCGTCTTTGCCGTCATGCTCTGCCGGCTCTTTGGCTTCTCCGCGAGCAGCGCGAGCAGGGTCTTAAGCTCCGATGCCGTCACATTGCGGTAAGCACCGCTGTGAAGGTTATTGAGACGTATGTTCATGATGCGGATGCGCTTCAAGCTAATCACATGGAAACCGCAGGCCTCACACATGCGGCGAATCTGGCGGTTTAAGCCCTGGGTCAGGGTGATCGCAAAACTCGTCTTATCCCGGGGCTCCACCTTGCAGGGCAGGGTCGTGACCTGCAATTCCTCCAGGTGTACGCCGCGGCGCAGCTTGTCGAGAAAAGTCTCGGTCAGCGCCTTGTCCACGCGGACAATATACTCCTTTTCATGCCCGTTCTCACAGCGTAAAATCTGGTTCACGAGTTCGCCCTGATTCGTGAGGAGCAAGAGTCCCTCCGAATCCTTGTCGAGCCGCCCGATCGGGTAAATGCGCTCCGGGTACTCGAGCATGTCCACGATATTCGGCGCGCGGTCGTTGTCCGTCGTCGTGCAGACCACGCCGACCGGCTTATTCACCGCAATCAAAACCTTCTTCTTGGACGCCAGTTCCTCGACCGCGCCGACCCGCTTGCCGCTCACCTTGACTTCCATTCCGGCAGAGACCAGCGTCCCGAGTTCCGCCACCTCTCCCGCGACCGTCACCTTCCCTGCCGCAATGAGCCGGTCCGCCTCACGGCGCGAGCAAACACCCGCCGCACTCAAGAACTTGTTGATGCGCATTCCCTCGCTCTGATTCACTGTTCTCCCCCTCCGGCGCCGATTCACGCCTCTGTTATACCGCTGTAACTTACAATTATAGGCAAAGCGAGCCTATTCAGTCAAGTTTGCCCCCTTCCCGCCTTTCAAACAGCAAAGGACCGGAGCAAACGCCCAGGTCCTTTGACAATATCGAAAGTTTAACTCACTCGATGAACATCGCATCCCCGAAGCTGAAGAAGCGGTAGCGCTCCCTGACCGCCTCGCGGTAGGCATGCAGAATATTCTCTCTCCCCGCGAGCGCGCTGACCAGCATGACCAGGGTGGACTCGGGTAGATGGAAGTTTGTAATCAGGCAGTCCAGTATGCGGAAGCGATAGCCCGGGTAGATGAAAATCTTGGTGTAGCCGCTCTCCGCACGGAGCGTCCCGTCCTCATTCGCCGCGGATTCGAGGGGGCGGCAGCTCGTCGTGCCGACACATACAATGCGACCGCCCGCCGCCTTTGCGCGGTTCACCGTCTCTGCGGCCTCCTCGCTCACCACATAGAACTCCTCGTGCATATGGTGCTTCAAAATGTCCTGCTCCTTGACCGGGCGGAAGGTTCCGAGCCCCACGTGGAGCGTCACGCGCACAATGATAATGCCCTTCTCCTCAAGACTCTTTAAGAGAGCCTCCGTGAAGTGAAGTCCCGCCGTCGGTGCCGCCGCACTGCCTTCGTGCGCCGCATAGACCGTCTGGTAGCGGTTTTTATCTTTCAGCTGATGGTGGATGTAGGGCGGCAGAGGCATCTGTCCGAGTTCATCCAGGATTTCCTCAAAGACACCCTCGTAGGAGAAGCGCACAAAGCGGTTGCCGTCCTCGGTCTGTCCCACAATCTCGCCGATGAGTTTCCCCGCGCCAAAGCTGATTTTGGTTCCGATGGGGCACTTTCTGCCGGGTTTCACCAAAGTCTCCCAGGTTCTGTCCTCTTTTCTGGTGAGGAGTAAAACCTCCACCTTGGCACCGGTGCCGACTTTTTCGCCGATGAGGCGCGCCGGGATTACCTTCGTGTCGTTTAAGACCAGGCAGTCGCCGGGTTTTAAGTACTCTTTGATATCCCGGAAGTGTCTGTGCTCAAGCGCTCCGTTCTCACGGTGCAACACCATGAGCCGCGAGGACGCTCTGTCCTCGAGCGGATCCTGCGCAATCAGTTCTTCCGGCAACTCGTAGTAAAAATCTTTTAACTCCATCAGCCTTCCGTCCCTTCCGAAACCGCAGCGCTTGTCTCTGCCGCCGTTTCCGCCGGAGCGGCGCTCTCCGCGCTCGTCCCTTCGGACTCCGTGCCTGCTCGGCCGGGAATTTCAATGACTGCATCGGTCACTGCCTCGGTGCTCTCCTCTTCTTCCGCATCTGCGGCCGAGGCTGCGCCGCCGCCCGCACGGAGTTTCTGGTAGAGCGAACCGAGCTTTGCATCGCTCACATTGCCTTCGCGAGCGCCGTGCGGTAGTCGTTGTTCATCTTCTTGACCGCCTCACTGCCCTCGGCCGCCTTGACCGCAGCCGTCTCTGCCTCGTTCAGCATCTCATCCGTCTTCATCCGAAGACCCGCATCGGTCTTTACGATGTAGGCGCGGAGCAGGACCGGCGCCGGGGTCTGAATCTTGCGGAACCAAGCCTGGGTCTCGATGTAGGCGATATAGCTTCCGCTCTCCACCCCCGGAATCACATAGATTGAGGTGTTTTCAAAGGACTCATAGAGCTTCTTTTCCGCCGCCATCTGCTCCTTTAATTTTGCGAGCCCCTCTTCGTCGGAGAGTCCGAAAATCCGATAGAGCTCCTCTGCATCGCCCTGGGCCCGCGCCGTCAGATAGTCCTGCACCAGAGTATGAATTTCCGTGTCCGAAGTCTTTTCGGGCGCAGCCGACGCATAATCGTAGCCTGCCGTCTCCGCCTTGCTTTCTTTCGGCTTTGCCGTCTTTTTGTGATCCAGCGCGAGAATCACAAGAATCAGAATGAGCGCAGCAAGCGGCAGCAGGAGAAATCGCCCGAAACGCTGCAGGGTGAGCTCATCGATTCCAAAGATCTTTCTGTTCTTTTCGTAACGCACTCGTTTATCCTCCCTTGTAATCCTACCATTTTAGCATGATTTTAAGGGAGACTCCAGTCCACAATTTTATCCCGCAGCGCTCTGTATATCTGAATGCAATCCTCGCTTCACGGAAGCAGATTGTCACACAGCGGCGCAGCAGCTACGCCAAACGCAAAGGCACAAGCCGCCGTCAGGGTAAGCGCAGGGGCAAATACTCGGAGTTTCCTCTTTTTGCACAGACATAGCTTGCGCATCGGTTGCACTTGCGGCGCACAAAAAGAGAAGCCCGTTTCCGGGCTTCTCTCGGTCTGTGTCTGGCGGGATTCGAACCCGCGACCTTCAGAGTCGGAGTCTGACGCGCTATCCAGCTGCGCTACAAACACAAAGTACTCTACTACTATACTCTGTTTTGTGTCGCAGGGCAAGGTTATCTTTTAGCCCCGCCGATTGCGCTTATGCTCCGCAGGTTTCTCGAATTTACCCGCGACGGCGCGCTGTACCTCGGCCGCTTTCTCCCGGCTCTCGGGGTCGCTGCGAAGGCGCAGTACCTCTCCCATGCGGTCTCTGAGCCGCGCTGCCTCCTCGAAGTTCAGTTCGGCCGCCGCCTGGCGCATCTTCTTCTCGAGCTCCTTCGAGAGACGGCGCAGTTCCTCGTCGCTCATGGACTCCGGATCCTTGTCCCAGTGCTTTTGGTCCGCAATGACAGCTTTGGTCATCATAATCACATCTCGAACCGCCTTTTTGATGGTGGTCGGTGTGATGCCGTGTGCCTTGTTGTAAGCCTCCTGAATCGTGCGGCGGCGCTCTGTCTCCGAAATGGCGCGGCGCATGGAGTCCGTCATGTTATCGGCATACATAATCACGTGCCCCTCGGCATTTCTCGCCGCACGGCCTATGGTCTGCACGAGCGAGGTCTCCGAGCGCAGGAAGCCCTCCTTGTCGGCATCCAGAATCGCGACCAAAGAAATCTCCGGGATATCAAGACCCTCGCGGAGCAGATTGATGCCGACCAGCACATCGAACTCATCGAGGCGCATGGCGCGGATGATCTGTGCGCGCTCCAAGGTGTCAATGTCCGAGTGCAGATAGCGCACCCGCACGCCGACCTCCCGGAGATAGCTTGTTAAGTCCTCCGCCATGCGCTTGGTGAGTGTTGTGACCAGTACCTTATTCTTCTTCTCAATCTCTTTGTTGATTTCGCAGAGCAAATCGTCAATCTGGCCCTCGACCGGGCGCACCGATATTTCAGGGTCCAGAAGACCGGTCGGACGTATCAGCTGTTCCGCGCGAAGCAGCTCGTGCTCCGCCTCGTAGCGACTCGGTGTCGCCGAGACAAAGAGCATCCGGTTCATGCGCTCCTCGAACTCCGTAAAGTTCAGGGGACGGTTGTCCATGGAACTCGGCAGGCGGAAGCCGTACTTTACCAGTGTTGACTTTCGCGCAAAGTTGCCGTTAAACATGCCGCCGATTTGCGATATCGTGATGTGGCTCTCGTCGACAATCGTGAGAAAGTCTTTCGGAAAATAGTCAATCAAGGTAAACGGCGGTTCGCCCGGCTTCTGCTCCGTCAAAAAGCGGGTGTAGTTCTCAATGCCGGAACAAAAACCCGTTTCCCTTAACATCTCGACATCGTAGTGCGTCCGCTCTTCAATGCGCTGCGCCTCAGGAGCTTATCCTCGCTCTTTAAGAGCTTCACATAGTCCTCGCATTCGGCGAGTATCTCCCGGGCCGCACGCTCGATCTTTTTCGCGCGGCACCACGTAGTGGTTCGCCGGGTAAATCGAAATGTGAAGCACCTCCGCGAGCGGGTTTCCGGTCAGCACATCTGTCTCCGTGATTTTATCGATCTCGTCGCCGAAGAACTCCACGCGGTAGGCAAGCTTATCCTGATCCGCCGGAAAAATCTCTATCACGTCGCCGCGCACACGGAAGGTGCCGCGGTGAAAGTCGAGGTCATTTCGGCTGTACTGGATGTTGATGAGCTCTGCGATGACCTCATCCCTGTCCTTCTCCTGTCCCGGGCGCAGACTGACCATCATGTTTTTATAGTCCGTCGGGCTTCCGAGGCCGTAAATGCAGGAGACACTCGCAACGACAATCACATCCTCCCGCTCGAGGAGAGCGCTCGTCGCCGAATTGCGAAGCCGGTCTATCTCCTCGTTGGTCGCGGCATCCTTCTCGATGTAGGTGTCCGTCTGCGGCACATAGGCCTCCGGCTGGTAATAGTCGTAGTAGGAGACAAAGTACTCCACCGCATTCTTCGGGAAGAATTCCTTCATCTCGCTGTAAAGCTGCGCCGCGAGCGTCTTATTGTGGGAGATGATGAGCGTCGGCTTCTGTAACTCCTGAATCACATTTGCCATCGTGAAGGTCTTACCGGACCCCGTCACGCCGACCAGGGTCTCAAACTGATTTCCCTCCCGAAAGCCTTCGACCAGTTGCCGTATGGCCTGCGGCTGGTCTCCCGTCGGCTGAAACTCGCTGTGCAGTTCAAATTTCATCGTCTTCCCCCGCTTCGCTGTCTCACCGCTCTCTGCTTCACCGCACGACTCTCCCGAAGGAGACGATGTACGGCATAGCTGTTCTTTAAGGACTGGGGCGTCACCTCGCCCGCAATGCCCGCCTTCTGTCCGTAGGCCCGTATCATCTTCCACACACCCTGGCGGCTCAGTGCGCCGCCGCTCAGGTTAAAGAATAAATGCTCCTCATCGGCCTCTTTTAAGAGCCGCGGACGTCCGGACTCCAGATACAGACAGAGCGCCAATCTCAACTCCTCGTCGAAGGAGACCACGCGCTCCTGTCCCCGCGCCTGTTGCCGCACATATCCGATCTGTACATCCACATCCTCGGTCTTCAGCGCAATGAGTTCCGAGACGCGCAGTCCGGTCGCGCAGAGCAGGCCGAGCATGGCGCGGTCGCGCAACTGCTTCGCGCTGCTTCCCTCGGTCTCGCGGAGAAAGCTTCGAATCTCTTCCTCCTCGAGTATGTAGGGATCCCGTCTCTCCTGTCGCGGACGGCGCAGTCCCTCGGCCGGCGAAGCTTCCAGATGTCCCGCCGCCGTCTCATAGGCAAAAAAAGCGCGAATGGAAGCCGCCGCACGGTTTATGGTCGCCGGCGAAAAGCCTTCGCGCTCCAGCCAGAGCAAATAGGAATTCAAACGCAGTTCGCTGACCGTCGAAAGGGAGCTTATACCCTCCTGTCGGAACCACGCAAATAACTTCTTTAAATCACGCTCATAGGAGAGCAGCGTATTCTCTGCCATATGCCGCTCTTCCCTGAGTGAGCGCAAAAACCCCCTCAAAGCTTCTTCCATCTCATCGCCCCCTCACCCCTCTATCGTCCCCTAAGTATAGCCATAGCAAGGGCAAAAAGCAAACCGCACAAAGCCCGCTTTTCTGCGGTGTTTGCGCGGTTTTTTCGGCATACTCCAAAATGTAGTGCTTTCTTTTATGTAAACCTCATATCTTGCGCTTTTGTTCTTATTTTTAAGCGCGAGACCCGACAATATTTTTTTAAACTTCCTTTTCCCTTTTCAGGGTTCCGCCAAGAATCCGGTATCGGCGAAGCAGACTTATTCTTCCCGCATTCTGGACTACGCGGACAAACAGAGTCGGTCAGCTGTTCCTAAGGAAACTGTACGCAGAGAAAAACCCCGCGATGCATGAATTCGCCAGCGTCGGGGTTTTCTACCAACTCTTTTTGTTCTATAACGCTCAGAAAAACACCCGGGCGCCGTCACTTACAGGCGCTTCCGGGTGTCTCATGGGGTTCCGGTTTATTTGCTCTGCTTCAATGCGTAGGCCGTGAGACCCGCAACGGTCTTTCCGTCCCGTATCTCACCGCGGTAGATGCGCGCAAGAAGCTCCGAGAGCTCGTAGGCCTTAACGCTAATCTCCTCATCGGGGTCCAAGTGCTGTTCCCCGGGTAAGAGGTCCCGCGCGACAAAGATATCAATCTCCTCGTCGCAAAAGGCAACCGTTGTGTCGATACGAATCAGGAACTCCAGCGCCTCCGGGCTCTCCGCCCGCATACCGGTCTCCTCCGCAAGTTCGCGAAAGGCACAGAGCACGCGCGGCTCCTTTGGGCTATCCACCTTACCGGCGGGAAGCTCCAGGGTAAAGCGATCCAGCGCATTCCGGTACTGACGCACCATCAGGATGCGCCCGTCCGCCAAGACCGGCACCACCGCTGCCGCGCCGTCATGGTGTATGAAGTCCCAGACCGCCTCTCGGCCGTTGGCCTCCACGTAATCCCGATAGACCTTCAGTATGGTCCCCTCATAAGCGAGCTCGCGCTTTTTCCGTAGTACCTTGCCGGGCTCGCGCGTCGCATCCGCCATGGCTTTAGTACTGATCCTTGTTGGTGAGGTTACCGTGTGCCGCATCCTCGCTGTAGACCGGCGTCGTGGTCGTATCGTAGTTGTAAACCGTATCCTTGAGCTCAGCGACCTCGTTGCCGCTCAGCGTCGCCTCAAACATCATCTTGTTCTCGATAATCTTCTTTAAGGAGCTGTAGCGGCTCGTGCCGTTGACGCGGACCGTGCTTCTGTAAGCCGGAATCGTGAGTGCAATCTCGGTAGCGACCGGACGAAGGATGGTCTCGGAAGTCGAGTTGTCTGCGCTGATCTTGCGGAGACGCTGTCCCGAGAGCATATAGTGGTTGCCCGCAGCGTCGCTTAAGCGCACCGAGTAGCCGGAATCCTTTGCGGAGCTGCCGTCCTTCGCGGTCTTGCGGACGGTGCGGATTACACCGCGGCTTGCATTGTTCTCCGCCGTCAGCTTGCCGACACTCGGAAGCTCGATGACATCGCCCTTCTTGATGTTCTGAATCTCTTCGCTCGTCTTGAACGCCGTGTCAAAGAGGGAGACCTTCACATTGTAGGTATTTGCCGCCTCATCGAAGCTCGCATCCGTAATCTTAAAGATACGGGTGCCGCCGATGCGGTACTGCGAGACCGCGCTCTCGCCCTGATCCTTCACATTGCCGCTCGCCTGCTGTGCCGCCTTGGTGCTCGGCTGGCCGTCCCAGTAGCCGTTCACATCCACCTTGTAGCCGTCCGGCGTGACCTGGCTCGTGAGCCGAGTGCTGTCGCTCGTCATATAACGCCACTGACCGGTCTTATCCTGCTTCCATGCAGCAAACGCCGTGGTGCTCATCGCAAAGGTCAGCGCCGTAGCCGCCGCAACTGCAAAAATTTTTCTCATGTTTGATATCCTCCTGTCAATCACCGACCCACGCCGGTACTGCCCGCATTATAGCGGACAAAGCGCCTTAACTCAAGGAAGTTTCAGAGATTGTAAGACCTCTTCCCTGTTTCGTAAGAGTTTTTGCAAGCTTAAGCCCACAGAAACTTCACAATTTTTACGCAAGCAAAACAGGAGGGCGTTTCCGCCCTCCTGTCGCCGCAATTAGTATTTCATTTCGAAATGATGATACTTTAACTTAATGCAGTCGGAATTAGTTGGTAGCGATGATCTGCTTTGATGTTGTTGCTGCCGTCAAGCACAACCTTGAAGCCGTCGCCGTCAACCTTGGAGCCGCTCTTCACAACCGTACCGGAAACGTTGACAACAACGTAGTTGCCGGTAAGAGCCGTAAGGTTTGCGCCGTCCGTATCAACACCGGTGTTGGTGTAGATAACATCGCCCTTGTTAGCCTGGCCGATCTTCTTGCTAGCATCGACACCGGTCAGTCCAAGATCGGAGATGAGCTTGCTGACAGTGATCTTCTCAAGCGTGGTCTTGTTGACAACCCTCAATCTTGTTGTCAGCATCAGCCGTGAGGAGCATACCGCCGAGGTAGTACTTCTTCTCGCTCATGCCGGTGACACCCTGGCCCTTCTTCGTGCCGCCCTTTCTGAAGTTGAAGCTGAAGCTCTCGCCGTCAAGAGAGATCTTCTGCGTACCGGTCTTCATGGAGCCGTCCTTATCCTCGTTATCGGAGAAGTAGTAGAACGCCCAGTCGCTGCTCATGTTGCGAGCGGTCTCCATGAATTTATCCTGGCTGTCGTACTTGTTCTCATCATCCGCGTACTCGTAGATGGTGTTGCCATCGGTGCGAAGGAGTGCAAGGCCGTAAATCATGCCGCCCTTAAGGTCGACAGTATACTTCTTGCCCTTGATGGTCTTGATCTGGCCGGCATAGAGGTTGCCGTTGCCGTCTGCATAGTACCATCTGTCGGTACCGTTGTCGTAATCAGCATAGTTGAGGTAGTAACCCGGAACAACCTTGAACCAGCCCTTGGTGAAGCGAGCGCCGTCTTCCGGAGAAGAGAAGTACATGAAGTCCTTCGCATAGGAAGCGGTAGCGGTCGACTCAGCGTTGTTGCTGGAACCTCTTCTGCTTGCGTTCTGGTAGGTAGCAGCGCCGAGGCTGTTGTTGTGCCAGTCAGCGATCATGCGGCCGTACTGATCGAAGCCGTACTTTCTGCCGTTGATGGTCTTGTTGGTGCTGCTGGTCTGCTTAGCGCCGGAAGCCTTGAAGTAGAACCAACGAACCTGGTCGGAATCCCAGTAGGAATCGCCCGGCTGCTCGTCCTCAGCGTCAGCAACGTCGCTCAGAGCGATCTCTCTCCAGCCGATGCTCATAGCACCGTCGTTCTCGTCGCCGAAGTAGTACTCAGCCTCCTGGTACGCGTTGTCATCGTAATCCGTGACACCGTCGTCCTTCTTAACCCAGCCGTACTGCATCTTGCCGTCCTCATCGAAGCAATAGGTCTTGCCGTTGATGACTCTCTTGAAGATGGTGCCGGATGCGTGGCTGTTCTTGTAAGCCTTACCGTTTGCCTGGAAGTAGTACCACCAAACATCCGGCTGGTTGTCTTCGCCAGCGCTCGTTGTCGATAGCAACCCAACGGTTACGAACCATTGCGCCGTTAGCGTCAACGTAGTAGTAATCGTCGTTGTCCCTCGATCAGGCTGTCGGTAGCCATGTTGCCAGCGTCGTCAAGGTAGAAACGGTTGTCGCCGGAGTACTCCCAGCTGTTTGCAACCTTCTCACCTGCTCTGTTGTAGTACACCCAAGTTCCGTCCTCTTCCTGCCAGCCGGTAGCTGCGAAAGAAGTCATGGATGCACCGATCGCAAGAAGCGCCGCTGCGGAAACGATTGCAGCAATTTTGGTCTGCTTTCTCATAATAAATGCACTCTCCTTTTCACTGTTGTTTTGAAACCACTGAAATCCCCTAATCAGGTACGAAGAGATTTTTACCGCTCTTTGGCGCAAAAATCAACTTACAAATGCCTTACAGCAGTTCCTCTCTTTCTTACAGTGCACAGTATAGACCTAAGTTCGCAAAATTTCCATACCTTTTCTCTGGCTATTTTTCTTACGGAAATATTACAAACCTTCGTTTGCCCTTGTGAATTGTACGGATTTGAGTACAATCCTTGTTTTTTCATGCCCGAAACTGTGGATAAGTCTTCTCTGTCAACGTTTTTTTACCGCGTATTCTCCACAGCTCCGTCTATTTGATCGCACAGGCGCGTTTTTTGCATGCCCGGCGCTGCGTTTTGCCTTCGCCTCCTTCCCGCACCTCCTGCCCGCAGCTCTTCTTTGTCTCTTTTCTGTTTCTTTTTGCTACATCTCCTTTCCGCCGGCCGCATCTTTCTGCCTTCATTGTTACGGCGGGCACACTTCTCGGCTGTGCTCTGCGTTTTTCCTTGCCATCCGTTTCTTCCGCTTTTTTTCTTGCGATGCTTTGCGCTTTCCTCCGCCCTGCTATACTGTTCATATATTTAAATTATCATCTCTATATGAACACACACCTCTCGCAAGGAGGTTTTTTTGCCATGACCGATAACTTGCCCTGCTCCTCCGGGAGCTCTCAAACGAACCCGGCCTCACCCAGCGCCCTCGCTTCCCGCGTGCGCACTTCGCTCGGCAGTGTAAACGCTCTGCTTTCGGAGGCGAAGAGCGCCGGTCTCCTCAACGAAGACGCCTCGCTGACCCCCGGCCGGACAGAAGTATCTCGAACCCTTTCGGGTGGACGGTGCCGTGATTTTTGGCGGCCGGTTTCGGCCTCGCTTCGTTCCGCTCACCCTACGAACGCCCGAAGGGTCTCCTCAAGGTAAACGGTGAGCGCATGATAGAGCGCCAGATTCGGCAGCTCCGTGAAGTTGGCATCACCGATATCACCCTCGTGGTCGGCTATTTAAAAGAAGCTTCGAGTATCTGATCGATCTCTACGGCGTAAAGCCCTCATAACCCCTGATTTTTCGACCATGAACAATATTTCTCGGTTTATCATGCTGCCTCCCTCTTGAGGGGCGCAACATGTATCTCTCTCCTCCGACAACTGGATGCGGGAAAATCTGTTTCACACTTACGAGCCGGGCAGCTGGTACGCAGCGGTTCATGTGAGTGGGGAGACCCGGAGTGGGTGCTTCACCATAATAAGAAAGAAGTGATTACCGGGGTAGAGGTCGGCGGTCGCGATGCGGATGTCATGTACGGCCCGGTTTATTTGTCCCGCGCGTTTAGCGCTGCACTGCTTCCGGCGCTGAAAGAGGCCTATCGCACACCCGGAAAAAGAGCAGTACTACTGGGAAAAATGTTCACCTGGATTTGCTCGCCGCAAAGAAGGCACCGCCGCTCAGCGTGAACTTGCAGCCGGACGGTGTCATTTACGAGTTTGAAAAACCTGGAAGAGCTCCGCGCTTTCGACGCCTCCCTACCGCGACCACTCGGACAGCAGGGCCATGGCTCTGATCTCCGAAGTGTTTCAGGTCCCCGAGTCTCAGATTACCGGCATCGAATGCCTAAAAGCCGGCATGACCAACCGCTCCTTCTTATTCCGCATCAAGGGCAAGGCCTACATCTGCCGCATTCCGGGCGAGGGCACCGAAAAACTGATCGATCGCCGCGCAGAGGGCGAGAGCTACCGCGCCATTGCCCCGCTCGGGCTCGCGGAGGAACTCATCTACTTCAATCCCGAGAACGGCTATAAGATTTCGGTCTACTACGAGGACGCGCGGAGTGCGGACCCCGAGTCCGAAGCAGATCTCCGCGCCTGCATGGAGGTCCTAAAGAAGCTGCACCGTGCGCCCTGCCGCGTGTCCCAGCGCTTTGACCTCGGTGAGCGCATTGCCTTTTACGAGTCCCTCTGCCTCGAGAAAGGAGAGATTCCCTTCCTCGACTACGCGGAAGTGCGTGAAAAAATGAACTGCCTGCTCAGCTGGATTCACGGCTTACAGCGGCCCGAGACCCTCTCGCACATCGATCCTGTCTATGCAAACTTTCTTTTTACCGGAGAGGGCATACGGCTCATCGACTGGGAGTACGCCGGCATGGCGGATCCGCTGATTGACTTTTGCGATGGCGACCATCTATGCGGAAAAAGGATTTTGCCTACGCGAAACGCCCTGCGTTTGACTACTACGGCGACACCGGAGAAACACCCTGAGCGTTCGCTGCAGCTCGTCATCGCCTACATGGCGCTCGGCGGTTTTCTGGGCACCTGGGCAGTCTACAAAGAGGCCCTCGGCGTCTCCTTCGGCACCCTATCCGCTCACACAATACCGCTACGCAAAAGAGGGCTATGCCCTATCTTGCGAAAAACTGTCAAAGAACTGTAAGGATTCTTCCCTCGCGGAAGCTTTCTGCACTTCAAATAAATGTTACAATGGAGAAGATTCGGTTCAAAGTTAACGAGAAGGAGGACTTTTCATGAAACGCAATATCTCGCTGCCGCAGCACTCCTTGCGGCACTTGCGCTCACCCCGGCAATGAATAGCTTTTGCCGCGAGCGGCTGGACTTCCGAAAACGGCAACTGGGTGATTACGACAACAGCGGCAACCGCCACAAGGGCTGGATTCAGACCAAGGACGGTTACTACTATATGGACACTCGAGCGGTGTTATGCTCAAGGGCTTCCAGAAGATTGACGGCAAGTGGTACTACTTCAGCAGCGACGGCCTCATGCAGACCGGCTGGATCAAGGACGAGGGCAAGTGGTACTACTGCCTCGAGGACGGCGTCCTCGTGCAGGAGAACTGGCTCAAGGTCGGCGAGAACTACTTCTTTATGCGCGGCACCGGCGAACTTGCGGTGGGCTGGCGCTATATGAACAACAGCTGGTACTACTTCAAGGCGGACGGACGCTGTGCATTCAAGTGGATGAAGATCGGCAACGATTGGTACTGGATGGGCACGGACGGCAAGATGAAGACCGGCTGGCAGCAGATTGACGGCATCTACTACTACTTCGGCCAGGACGGCAAGATGAAGTCCGGCTGGCTCTCCGACGGCACCAACCGCTACTACATGGATCCGGAGAGCGGCAAAATGGTCCACAACTGGAAGCAGATCAACAACGCGTGGATGTTCTTTGACGCGAACGGCCACATGATGACGGGCTGGATCCATGTGAACGACCACTACTACTACCTCGGCACAGACGGCAAGATGGTCAGCATACGACCCTCACCCTGAACGGCGTGAGCTATACCTTTCGACGGCAACGAGTGCTACACGGAAACGAGAGCGTTCCGGCAACCGAAGTGAGCATCTACAAGGAGCCGAAGCAGGAAGCAGAGACCGCGAGCGCGAGTACCGGCGGCAAAAAAGGCCTTCCGAGCGACAAGACCACAGGCCCCGGCGTAAAGAAGAACTGAGGCTCTCATGCGGAGAACGGTAAACGGCTCTCAGCCGCAGCGCTGAGTGCCACCCTGCTCTTTTCTTCTGCCTGAGCGCCTACGGCGCAAATAGCTGACCCGCCATCGAAGGGCACTTACCGTCTCTTTGACGGAAGTGCCACGATTGACGGCGTTAAGCACCGCGGTGTGGATGTGAGTCACTGGCAGGGCGATATCGACTGGCAGAAAGCCGCTGCGGATGATGTGGACTTTGTGATGCTCGGCACCCGCTACAAAGGGGACACCGACCCGAAGTTCCGTGAGAACGCGGACAATGCCGTCAAGGCAGGCGTCAAACTGGGCGCCTACATATACTCCTATGCGACCACACCCGAAGAGGCGGCAAAGGAGGCGGACTTCATTCTGAAGCTCGTCAAGGACTATCCCATCTCCTATCCGATTGCCTTCGACGCGGAAAACGAAAAAACGCTCGGCTCTCTCTCGAAAGATCAGATTACCGAGATTGTACACACCTTTTGCAAGAAGATCAGCGATGCGGGCTACTACCCCATACTCTACGCGAACGACTACTGGTTGCAGAACAAGCTCGACATGAACGCTCTCTCGCAGTACCCGGTCTGGGTTGCGGCCTATGAGCGCATGCCGAAGTACGACCGCTATGTCATGTGGCAGGGCACGGACTCCGGCAGTGTGGCAGGTGTGCAGGGCAATGTGACATTGACCTCCAGTTCGTGGACTTCTCGGACAAGATTCCGGCGGACAGCTGGAAAAGTTCGACGGTGTCTGGTACTACTATCAGAACTACCGCATGCAAAAGAACGCGCTGATTTTTTTGACGGCAAGGCCTCCCTACTATATGCAGGACGACGGCACCGTGTTCACCGGCGGCTTCAAAGAGGTCGATGGTTCCAAGCGCTACTTTGATCCCGCAAACGGCAAGATGCGCATCGGCTGGCAACAGATTGACGGAAAGTGGTATCACTTTTTCCGAAAGCGGCGCACTTCAAATCGGCTGGTTCTCCGACGGCGGCAAGTTCTACTACGCAGGCCCGGACGGCTCGATGCAGACCGGTTGGCTGGATGACAGCGACAGCCTCTACTACCCTCAATATGACGGTTCGATGCAGACCCGTTGGCTCATGCTCGAGGGCAACTGGTACTTCTCGGCGACGACGGCGTCATGGAAAAAGGCCGGCAGACAGTCGATCTCGCTCAACTACTACTTCGGCGCGGACGGCGTGATGCGGACCGGCTGGCAGAAGCTAGACGGCAAGTGGTACTCTTCGGACAGAGCGGTGTCATGAAGACCGGTTGGGCAGAGGACAGCGGCAAGTGGTACTACTTTGATGCAAACGGCGTCATGCAAAACGGCTGGCAGCAGCTTGGCGGCAACTGGTACTACTTAAACGGCAGCGGCGCCATGAAGACAGGCTGGGTGCAGGACAGTGGCAAGTGGTATTACTTTGACGCGAACGGCGTCATGCAGAAGAGCTGGCAGAAAATCGGCGGAAGCTGGTACTACTTAAACGGCAGCGGTGCCATGAAGACCGGCTGGATACAGCCTGACGGCAACTGGTACTACTTGGGAAGCGACGGCGTGATGCGGAGCGGCGTCACCGACGTTGGCGGAACGCTCTACGCGCTCGGCGGCAACGGTGTTCTTCTCAGCAATACCGAAATCGACTACGGCGAAAAGCACTGGAGCGTCGGCGCTGACGGCGCAATGACGGAAGTACCCAAGAACGCACCCGCAAGCGGAAACAACGAAAGCGCGGAACAGCTCACCGTCTCCGCAGGCGCAAAGATCGGCAAAGCGCCCAAGACGGAGAGCCGCGCTGTACTTTTCCGCCCCCTGCGGAAGAAACGCAGGCAGAGCTCAAGGTTCCGACCGAAGAAGTTCCCTGTGCTCAATGTGAGCGCTCCTTCGCGGCGTGCAGTGTGGGGCACGCGCCCGGGGAATAAGAGAATTTAAAATCAGACAAAATCGAGAGAGGGAAGCGACGATTGCCGCTTTCCCTTCTTCTCTTTTTCCATCCCGCAAATCGATTTCTTCTCTGTGTCAGAACAGCAAGGCCCGCTGTAACACTGTCAATGACACCACGAGCAACAGCACCAAAAACACCCAGCACTTTTTTTCCACACGCGCTTTGTTCCCAGGAGCCATCCCAATCCGACTAGTGAGCCCGCCGATGAGGTCAGCCATGACTCCGCGCCCTCGGAAAGTTTCGAATCACCTTTTAACATGGACAGGATATCAATCCCCTATTACCAAGGTCAAAAATACCGTCCGCCAGTTTTTTTCAATCCTTTTGGGCTTTTTCATCCATAATTCTGCCTCCCTGTCAATGCAGTCGATATGACCTTTGCTTTCTTCAGGCAGCCGTTTTCACTCATATTCCCCTGCCAAATCCGCGCGCAACGGTAATCACAAGCATCAGAGCTGCTACAAAGCACGCAATCCCCGCCGCCTTCTCCCACTTTGCCTTAGCACCCCAGCACATTTGAATTCCTGTCACGAAGACCAGTAACAGCATGCTATGTTCCATGAGGCCTCGGAACGAGGAATCACCGCAAAGCTCTGCAATCCCATCAGAATCGCTATCAACGCCAAGACTCCCGATATGATTCTTCTCCCAAGCAAAAGCTTCTTGTCACTCATTTAGCACCTCCATTTCATACCTCTGTACACCTGTCGATTATGAATACCAAAAAAATCTCGTCGCCCGCACATAATAGATGAAAAACAAGGTCAACGGAATCAGCAAGAGAAATATCACGCCGAGTACCTTTTGCCATTTCGGCTTGTTTCCCCAGAGGAAATAAAACCCAAGCAGCAGAAAAACAACAACCGCTCTCTGCACGACATATTTTGAGGAATCCCCAGGAATGATATGAAAGTTCATCATAAAATGTACTATGATATCCAGACTAATCAAAACCTCTGAGAAGGGAATCCACCGTTCGAATTGTACGCTCGCTGATCTGAACACTCGGTTTCTCTGTCTTCATCGATGTTACCTCTTTTTGAATTTATCTGATATCTTTATTATATCAATTAGCACCCTTAATCAATTACAGCCCCCTTTACTGTTTTTATGAATCTACTGCTACAAAAAGCGCCCCGCCCGGTATTCGCCGGGTGAGGCGCTTTCTCTACAAAATCTTATTTCAGCAGATAATTTCGGTAACCAGCGAATACAGGCCGAGCACCACGACGATGGCGCAAGCCAGAATGTTGAGCGGACGGATGCGGATGCTCCACCCTTCTCGTTCGCGAGCTTAATCACGACAATCTGTCCGACCAGAAGCAGCGCGCAGATACCGGTGACGACCAAAGTCATCGTATGCTGATCCATAGTATTTTTCCCTTGTAAAAACATTCTGTTTTCGACGCGTACCATCGTACCATTTCGGAATGTTCTTTTTCGCCGAGGGAGAAGCAAAACAGCCGATTCAGCGCTTTTTCCGCTCTTTCATGCCCTTCTCGTAGTCGCGAAGCGCGGTGATTGCATCCTTGCTGAGCGGGTACATGACAATCAGGTTAAAGATGGTCATGAGGCCGATTCCCACATCGCCGAGATCCCACACCACCGAGTACTGCGCGAGTCCGCCCACAAAGAGCATGACAAGCGCAAAAATCTTATAGCCGAACTATGAGCCCCAGTTTGCACCGAAGAGGTAGGCGATGTTGCTGTCGCGTAAAAAGAGTATCCCGAGGAAGGTCGAGAAACTGAAGAGCCAAAGCACCAGCGCGATGAAGAAGACGCCGAAGCGACCAAAGTGGTACTGCATTGCGGTCTGGAGTAAATCCATGCCGCCGAGATTTGCAAGTCTTTCCTGAGGTGCCAGCAGCATGAGGAAGGCCGTGCAGGAGCAAATGACCAGCGTGTCAATGAACACGCCCGCCGCCTGGAAGAGCCCCATCTTGACCGGATGACTTGCATCCGCCGCAGCCGCCGCGCAGGGTGCGGAGCCGCTGCCCGCCTCATTCGAGAAAAGGCCGCGCTTTACACCGTTCATCAGCACCGCGCCGAAACCGCCCGCAACCATCTGGCGAAGGCCGAAGGCCTCGGCGAAGATGCGCCCAAATACCGAGGGCAGAAGGCCTATGTTTCGCACAATCACAAAGACTGTCATTGCAAAATAAATACCCTGCCATGAAGGGCACAATCAAATCCAGTACCTTGGCAGTTGCATGCTTTTCAAAACAATCACTGCCGCGATTGCGACCAACACGATGGTCGAGTAGAGCGGCGGAATGCGAAAGGCATTCTCAAAGGCCGAAGAGACCGAGTTCCCGATGACCTGGCTGATGCCGCCCCAGCAAATCAGCGCGGAGACCGCAAAGAGAATCGACACGATATTGCGCTTACCGCGGAATTCGCTCTGTGCCGCGATCTCCGCCTCCGAGCGCTCTCCCGCCGGGACGCGCCGCTTTGCAAAGAAGTCGTGAATGTAGTAAGCCGGACCGCCCCAGTAACCGCCGTAGAGCGGGTCCTTCTTCTTGTAGAGCTGCGCGAGCGTCGCCTCGACAAAGGCGGTCGAAGCGCCGATAATCGCGGTGACCCACATCCAAAAGACAGCACCGGCGCCGCCCGCCGAGATGGCCGCGACCACACCGACCAGGTTGCCCATGCCGACACGCGTTGCGGTCGAGACAATGAGCGCCTGCATGCCCGAGAGCCTTCCGCTGCGGGATCCGCCGCGTCTTTGCCCTCCTGCTTTTTCAAGCAGCACGGAGATCATCTCCGGCAGCAGACGCAGCGGCAAAATCCGCGTCCGTATCGTATAGAAAATGCCCGCCGGAATCAAAAGCAGAACCATGAGCGAGAGTCCGATCGAGCTGCCTCCCGGCAGCGGAATCCGCACCAAATCGCCCCACAAAAACCTTTGTCATACACTCGATGATAGCCACAATCGGGTTCATCCTCACATCCCCTGTTTCCGATTACTTTTTCGCTCAACGCACTAAATTATATAGGACATTATACGCTTAATTTCATTTTTATGCAAGCGCTGAATCAGCTTGAGCGCTTTGCGCACCCTCTTCCAGGGCGTGCGTCACAAAATCATTCAAAGACATCTTCCTCTGTTTTGCACAAAGCACTGCAGTTCTATGCAAAGCGGCAGGAATCCTCACATTAAATCTTCCCTTATATTCTTTCTCGGCGTCTTTCCAAACTCTCTGCAAAGTTCCAGATAGTTATCAATCGATTGGTGAAACATTTCTCCAACTCGCTTACGGAAGCACCGTGAAATGCCAGCGTATCGCTCACCCCTGACTACTTGCCCCACAAACAACCCTATCTTCATCCGAATATTTGATTTCTGCGTGATAGCCCTTATATTCCATCATTTGTTTTATCCTCTGTGTACTCTCCGATTTCCCTGAAGAAATTGTCGCACCAGCTTAATCTGGTACGGGTACACTCATTTTTCCGGATGCGGTTCATCAAACGCTCAAATTCTTCCGCTTTTTTTCATGAAAAAGCGAATGCCCGAACCTCTCCTGCCTTGCCCCTTGCGGCAACTGCATTGCGCCAGCAATGCACTCAAATCCTGCTTTGGTGAAATTCTCGGCAACCTTTTTGAAACAGCTTTTTGCAGCAACTCTCTTTTGTTGGCATTTCACACCCTCGGTTTTAGTACCACTTTATGGTTTTTATTTTTAGGCAAACAAATTGTAACGTCAATCGTTGATTGCATTAAAGAGGCGGGAGCTGCCCCGGCCCTTCACCGTAGGATCGTAATCGCCGTATGGCGATGTTTATTCTGTTTCGTTCTGATTACTCGATGATCTTAACGACTCTGCCGGAACCGACGGTTCTGCTGCCCTCGCGGATAGCGAAGCGGAGACCCCTGCTCCATAGCGATCGGGTGAATCAGCTCAACCGTCATCTCAACGTTGTCGCCCGGCATGCACATCTCGGTGCCTTCCGGAAGAACGCAAACGCCGGTAACGTCGGTGGTTCTGAAGTAGAACTGCGGACGATAGTTGTTGAAGAACGGGTGTGACGACCACCCTCGTCCCTTGGTCAGGACGTAAACCTGAGCCGTGAACTTGGTGTGGCAGGTAACGGAGCCCGGCTTCGCAAGGACCCTGTCCGCGAAGGATGTCCTCTGTTGACACCACGGAGAAGAAGACCGACGTTGTCGCCTCGCCCTCAGCGTAGTCAAGAAGCTTTCTGAACATCTCGATACCGGTAACGACAGTCTTCTGCTGTCCTCCCTTGATACCGATGAGCTCGACTTCGTCGTTGAGCTTGAGGGTACTCTCTCCACACGACCGGTAGCAACGGTACCACGACCGGTGATCGTGAAGACGTCCTCGACCGGCATCAGGAACGGCTTTGTCGTTCTCGTGCCCGGCTCCGGAATCGCCCTCATCGACTCGCATCCATGAGTTCCATGATCTTGTCGCCCCACGGGCCGTTCGGATCCTCAAGAGCCTTGAGAGCGGAACCGCGGATAATCGGGACATCATCACCCGGGAAGTCATAGTCGTTCAGGAGCTCTCTGATCTCCATCTCGACGAGGTCAAGAAGCTCCTCATCGTCGACCATGTCGCACTTGTTCATGAAGACAACGATGTACGGAACGTTAACCTGACGTGCAAGCAGGATGTGCTCGCGGGTCTGCGCCATAACACCGTCGGTTGCAGCAACGACGAGGATAGCGCCGTCCATCTGTGCAGCACCGGTGATCATGTTCTTGACATAGTCAGCGTGGCCGGGGCAGTCAACGTGAGCGTAGTGACGCGCCTTGACCTCGTACTCGACGTGGGCGGTGTTGATCGTGATTCCGCGCTCTCTCTCCTCCGGAGCCTTATCGATATTCTCGAAAGCGACGATCTTGTTCGTGTCGGAGGGCAGTCTGGTTGCGAGAACCTTCGTGATTGCCGCAGTCAGAGTGGTCTTGCCGTGGTCGACGTGGCCGATGGTGCCGATGTTGCAGTGGGGCTTTAGATCTGTCAAATTTAGCCTTTGCCATTGATATTTCCTCCTTGGTGAAATCCGAAATTGAATCTCAGATTACAAAATATACTAGTCTCGAATTATATCCCATGCTTGGGATTTTATCAATACCCGTTACCGGCTCACTTCTGTCGTTGAGCACCTTGTCTATGATGTTCTTCGAACCCTGCTCGTACTTCTCGAAGAACATCGAGTAGTTACCGCGGCCCTGGGTACCGGAACGAAGATCCGTGGAGTAACCGAACATCTCGGAAAGCGGAACGAATGCCTTGATCATCTTACCGCCGGAGATATCCTCAAAGCCCTCGACGCGACCGCGACGGGAGTTGATGTCGCCGACAACGAAGCCCATGTAATCCTCCCGGGATCGTGACCTCGACCTTCATGATCGGCTCAAGCAGCACAGCGCCGCCCCTTGTTCATCGCATCCTTGAATGCGAGGGAGCCTGCGATGTGGAAGGCCATCTCCGAAGAGTCGACCTCGTGGTAGGAACCGTCGTAAACGGTTGCCTTTGACACCGAGCACCGGTAGCCGCCGAGAATACCGCTCTTGCAGCCTCCTGATACCTTCGTCGATCGGCCCTGATGTACTCTTTCGATTGCACCGCCGGTCACGGCGTTGACAAACCCGTAGGTCTTCTCGGAGTTCGCATCCATCGGCTCGAACTTAACCTTACAATGACCGTACTGACCCTTACCGCCGGACTGCTTTGACATACTTGACCTCGACATCCACAGCCTTGGTGAAGGTCTCCTGTAGGCAACCTGCGGAGCGCCGACATTTGCCCTCGACGTTGAACTCGCGAAGCAGACGGTCGACAATAATCCGAGGTGCAGCTCGCCCATACCGGAGATGATGGTCTGGCCAGTCTCCGCGTTGGTCGTTGCGTGGAAGGTCGGATCCTCCTCCGCGAGCTTCTGCAGCGCGTCGATCATCTTGGTCTGGCCCGCCTTGGTCTTCGGCTCGATTGCGATGTCGATAACCGGCTTTCGGAATATCCAGGGACTCGAGGATGATCGGATGCTGCTCGTCGCAGATCGTGTCACCGGTCGAGGTCGCCTTGAAACCGACCGCAGCCGCGATATCGCCGGAGTAGACCTTTTTCAAGCTCCATTCTTCTGTCTGCGTGCATCTGCAGAATACGGCCGACACGCTCCTTCTTCTCCTTGGAGGAGTTGAGGACGTAAGAACCGGTATTCAGCGTGCCCGAGTAGACGCGGAAGAATGCGAGACGGCCGACAAACGGGTCGGAAATAATCTTGAATGCGAGTGCGGAGAACGGCTCGTCATCGGAAGCTCTTGCGCTCGTCTTCCTCGCCGTCCAGCGTCCAGCCCTTGATAGCCGGGATGTCCAGCGGGAGGGCATGTACTGATGACAGCGTCAAGGGAGCTTCTGCACACCCTTTGTTGAAGTGAGCGGTACCGCAGCAAACCGGAACCGCCTCGTTCGAGCAGGTTCCCTTGCGGAGTGCCTTCTGAGCTCGTCAACGGACGGCCCTCACCCTCAGGTACTTTCTCCATCAGCTCTTCGTCGAGGTCGCAGATCTGCTCCACCATCTTCTGGTGCCACTCTTCCGCCTCGTCCTTCAGATCTTTCCGGAATGTCAACAATGGAGATATCCTCACCCTTGTTGTCGTTGTAGATGTAAGCCTGCATTTCCATCAGGTCGATGATACCCTTGAAATCGCTCTCCTCACCGATCGGGAGCTGAATGCAGACCGGGTTCTGCCCAGGCGATGCTCAATCTGATCGACCGTCGCGAAGAAGTTGGATCCCATGATATCCATCTTGTTGATGAATGCGATACGCGGAACCTTGTAGGTATCCGCCTGGCGCCAAACATTCTCCGACTGGGGCTCAACACCGCCCTTGGAGTCGAAGACACCGACTGCGCCGTCCAGGACACGGAGAGATCTCTCAACCTCGATCGTGAAATCGACGTGTCCGGGGGTGTCGATGATGTTGATGCGGTGCTCGAGGGCACCCGGCTTCACCTTCGCTTCTCCTGCAGGGTCCAATGGCAAGTCGTCGCAGCGGAGGTAATCGTGATACCGCGCTCTTTTCTCCCTGTGCCATGTAGTCCATGGTAGCGGTACCTTCATAGGTCTCGCTGAGCTTGTAGTTGACGCCTGTAGAAATAGAGGATACGCTCTGTCAGTGTCGTTTTACCGGCATCGATGTGAGCCATGATTCCGATGTTTCTGGTCCTCTCGAGAGGGTACTGACGTTCTTTACTTGCAGCCACTGACTCTCCTCCTAATTAAAATCTGTAGTGAGCAAAAGCCTTGTTTGCCTCTGCCATCTTGTGCATATCTTCTTTCTCTTCACAGCGGAGCCGGTGTTGTTTGCAGCATCCATCAGCTCGCCCTGCAAGACGCTCTTCCTGCGTCTTCTCACCGCGCGCGCGGGAAAAGCTCGTGAGCCAACGAAGCGCAAGCGCCTGTCTTCTCTCCGGCTTAACCTCGATCGGCACCTGATAGGTTGCGCCGCCGATTCTCTTCGCCTTGACCTCGAGGACCGGCATGATGTTGTTCATTGCGGTCTCGAACACCCTCGACCGGCTCTTTTTCCGGTCTTCTCGCGGATGCGCTCAAATGCGCCGTACACAATCTTCTGTGCGACGCCCTTCTGCCGTCCAGCATGATCTGGTTGACCAACTTGGTCACAACAACATTGCTGTAAACCGGATCTGCCGGAACAGTTCTCTTTCTGGTCTGTCCTTTACGTGGCACGTTACTTCCTCCCTAATTATGCGAACGGAACCATCCCTGTTCGTGAATTAGATCATCGGTACTCATCCTCTAGGTTGTTCGTGCGGATTCTGATTTATTTCCGCAACCCTGCAGCACATATCACAATCGTGCACTTATGAGTCTATGATCGCTTGGTACTTGCGGCGATTTCTTACTTTAGTTGCCTTCGGCGCTTCGCGCCGTACTTGGAGCGAGCCTGCTGGCGGTTTGCGACGCCTGCGGTATCCAGGGTACCACGAATGATGTGGTAACGGGTACCGGGCAGATCCTTAACTCTTCCGCTGCGGATCAGCACAACGCTGTGCTCCTGGAGATTGTGGCCCTCGCCCGGAATGTAGCTTTGTCACCTCGACACCGTTCGAAAGACGGACTCGCGATCTTTCTCAGAGCGGAGTTCGGCTTTCTTCGGGTCGCCGTCTTAACGGCGGTGCACACGCCTCTTCTGCGGGCAGTTGTCGGCAATCGGCTTTCTGTGAAGCGAGTTGAAGCTTCTGAGAAGCGCGGGAGCCTTTGGGCTTGCGCTCGGAAGTTTCTCTGCCTTTTTGACTAACTGGTTGAATGTAGGCATTCTTCTGTTTCCTCCTTGTGATAGTGTTCTGCGGTTGCGTTCCCTGCAGTTTTTTTGCGTTTCCCGGACATAGAATATGGCATGCCCATAGGACACGCCATATCAATATACGCCTAGTTTAATTGTTTGTCAAGCAAGCTCAGAGATCTCTGTCCTCATCCGTGAGTGCATCGATGGCCTGCTCGACCTCCTTGCTGAGTCCCTCCTCCGGAAGCACTTCATCGATCTCGTCGCGGATATCCAGCACCGCCGGATCCTCGTCCGAAATCTCTCGACCGCCTCGCTCGCCGGCACGTCGGTGTCGAGCTTCACGTTGCGGTAGCGGCGCATGCCGGTTCCGGCCGGAATCAGCTTACCGATGATGACATTCTCCTTGAGGCCGATCAGGTGATCGGTCTTGCCGCTGATTGCCGCCTCGGTGAGCACCTTCGTGGTTTCCTGGAAGGAAGCCGCGGAGAAGAAGGAGTCGGTCGCGAGCGAAGCCTTGGTGATACCGAGCATAATCTGCTTGCCCCTCGGCCGGTGCCTTGCCCTCGGCGATGAGCTTTTCGTTCATCGCGTTGAACTCGAGCACGTCCATGTTGATGCCCGGCAGAATCTCGGCATCTCCCGCCTCTTCCACGTGAATCTTCTTCAGCATCTGGCGGACTATAACCTCGATGTGCTTATCGTTGATCTCAACACCCTGCAGACGGTAAACGCGCTGCACCCTCGCGGAGCATGTAGTCCTGCACGGCACGGACGCCCTTGATCTTCAGGACATCGTGCGGGTTTAGGAACCGCTCGTCAGCCCATCGCCGGCCTCGAGTCTCTGGCCGTCCGAAACCACGATGTGGGAGCTGTACGGAATCAGGTAGGTCTCGAGTTGCCGTCCTCCGGATTGGTGACGATAATCTCGCGCTTCTTCTTCGTATCGCGGAACTCGACCACGCCCGGAATCTCGGTGATGATTGCGAGACCCTTCGGCTTTCTCGCCTCGAAGAGCTCCCTCGACACGGGGAAGACCCTGGGTGATATCGCCGCCTGCGACACCGCCGGTGTGGAAGGTTCTCATGGTCAGCTGCGTACCCGGCTCACCGATCGACTGCGCCGCGATGATACCGACCGCCTCGCCGACCTGAACTGCCTGACCGGTCGCCATGTTGGCGCCGTAGCACTTCGCGCAAATGCCGTTCATGCACTTACAAGCGAGTATCGTTCGAATCTTGACCGTGGTTCTGCCCGTCTTTCAAGCGACGCGCATCATCGCCTCGGCGCGCTTCGGCGTGACCATGCGGTTTGCCTTGACCACGACTTCGCCCGTATCCGGATCCACAATGTCCTCGGCGATGTAGCGACCGGTGATTCTGTCCTGCAGCGCCTCGATGGTCTCCTCGCCGTCCATGAAGGCCTTGATTTCCATGTTCGGGATTTCCTTGCCCTCGGAGCAGTCCACCTCGCGGACAATGAGATCCTGGGAGACATCGACCAGACGTCTGGTCAGGTAACCCGAGTCTGCCGTACGGAGCGCCGTATCCGAAAGTCCCTTTCTTGCGCCGTGCGCGGAGATAAAGCATCCCAGAACGTCCAGACCCTCACGGAAGTTACTCGTAATCGGAAGTTCGATCGCATGTCCCGTCGTATCCGCCATGAGGCCGCGCATGCCGGCGAGCTGCTTTAATCCGCTTATCGGAACCGCGGGCTCCGGAGTCAGCCATCATGAAGATGTTGTTGACTGGTCGAGACCCTCGAGCAGGTCTTTGGTGAGCTGCTTATCCGTCTCCCTGCCAGGTCTTGATGACTTTCTATAGCGCTCCTCGTCGGTCGAGAGACCGCGGCGGTAGTTCTGCTGATTTCTCGACCTGTGCCTGCGCTTTCGCGATGAGGTCCTTTCTGGTCTCCGGCACGGTCATATCCGAAATCGAAACGGTCATGCCCGCAATTGTCGAGTACTTGTAGCCGATGGCCTTGATATCGTCCAGCACCTCTGCCGTGCGGGAGAGGCCGTGCACGTTGATGACTTTCTCAAGAATCTGCTTTGCACTGCTTCTTCTTGACGAGGAAGTCAATCTCGGCTTCAACTCGTTCTCCGGCTTGGAGCGATCCACGAAGCTGAGGTCCTGCGGAATGATCTCATTGAAGAGGATGCGTCCTGCGGAAGTCTCCTGAATTTCCGAGCGCACTACGCCGTCCGAGCACTTCTTCGTGAAGCGAACCTTAATCTTGGTCTGGAGCGTAATCTCGTGGTTTGCGTACGCGAGCAGCGCCTCGTTCGGGCTCTTGAAGCACATACTCGCCCCTTCGCGCCGTCGCGCTGCTGGGTCAGGTAGTAGATGCCGAGAACCATATCCTGGGACGGAACCGCGACCGGTCCGCCGTCGGAAGGCTTTAAGAGGTTGTTCGGCGAGAGCATGAGGAAGCGGCACCTGACTGCGCCTCGACCGAGAGCGGCAGGTGGACTCGCCATCTGGTCGCCGTCGAAGTCCGCGTTGAATGCGGTACAAACGAGCGGGTGAAGCTTTAATTGCCTTTACCCTCGACCAGAATCGGCTCGAAGGCCTGAATGCCGAGGCGGTGCAGGGTAGGTGCGCGGTTCAACATGACTGGGTGCTCCTTGATGACCTCCTCGAGGACATCCCAGACCGCGGTCTCCATGCGCTCCACCATCTTCTTTGCGCTCTTTACGTTGTGTGCGGTGCTGTTCTCAACCAGCTCCTTCATGACGAAGGGCTTGAAGAGCTCGATTGCCATCTCCTTCGGGAGACCGCACTGGTAAATCTTTAATTCCGGACCGACCACGATAACCGAACGGCCGGAGAAGTCGACGCGCTTCCGAGCAGGTTCTGACGGAAACGGCCCTGCTTACTCTTCCAACATGTCGGAGAGGGACTTTAAGGCGCGGTTTCCGGGACCGGTGACCGACGGCCTCTTCTGCCGTTATCGATCAGGGCATCGACCGCCTCCCTGCAACATGCGCTTCTCGTTGCGGACGATGATATCCCGGCGCGCCGAGCGTCAGCGGCGCGCAAGGCGGTTGTTGCGGTTGATGATGCGGCGGTAGAGGTCGTTCAAACCGCTCGTCGCGAAACGACCGCCGTCGAGCTGTACCATGGGGGCGGATGTCCGGCGGAATGACCGGCACAACGGTGAGTATCATCCACCCGGGCGATTGCCCGACTTCCGGAAGGACTCCACAACCTCGAGGCGCTTGATGAGCTTGGCGCGCTTCGACCCGAAGCGTTCTCCAGCTCCCTCCTGCATCTCTTCGGACTCCTTCTCGAGATCGATGTTCCGTAAGAGCTCGAGCACGGCCTCTGCGCCCATGCCCGCACGGAACGCGCTGTCTCCGTACTGCTCCTCCGCCTCGCGGAACTCCTTCTCGAGAGAATCTGCTTTAGGACAGGGCGGTGTCACCGCCGTCGAGCACCACATAGGAGGCAAAGTAGAGAATCTTCTCGAGGATGCGCGGAGAGATCCAGAATGAGACCCATGCGGCTCGGGATGCCCTTTGAAGTACCAGATGGGAGACCGGTGCCGCGAGGGAGATGTGGCCCATGCGCCTCTGCGCACGGAAGCCTTTGGTCACCTCGACGCCGCAGCGGTCGCAAACCACACCTTTGTAACGAATTTTTCTTGTATTTTCCGCAGTGGCACTCCCAGTCCTTGCTCGGCCCGAAAATGCGCTCGCAGAACAGTCCATCCTTCTCCGGCTTTAAAGTTCTGTAGTTGATGGTCTCCGGCTTTTTTTGACCTCGCCGTGCGACCACTCCAGAATCTTTCTCCCGGAGACGCAAGCCCAATGCGGATGGCGTCAAACGTAATCGGCTCTGTAACTTGTTTTTGTTTCAGGCATTCAGTACAGCCTCCTTCTTCCTTGAAATCTGTGAAGCGCGCTTACGCTTCGCCCTGTGTGTCGTCTTCCGCTGCTTCTTCTCCGACGTTCACAAGTTCGCCGTCTTTAAACTCCTGGGTCGAATAGCCTGCTTCCGCGAAGCCATCCTCGTCACGGTACTGCCTGAATCGCCCTCGAGAATGGAGCGCATGCTCACATTTTTCCTCGTCGACATTTTTCTTTCAGTTCCACTTCTTCGCCATCCTCGCGGAGCACTCTCACATCGAGACCCAGCGCCCTGCAGTCTCGCGGAGCAAGACCTTGAAGGATTCCGGCACACCTGCCTGCGGAATGTTCTGGCCCTTGATGATGGCCTCGTAGGTCTTGACACGGCCCACGACATCGTCCGACTTGAAGGTCAGAATCTCCTGCAGGGTGTAGGCTGCGCCGTACGCCTCGAGTGCCCAGACCTCCATCTCTCCGAAACGCTGACCGCCGAACTGCGCTCTTACCGCCGAGCGGCTGCTGCGTGACCATCGCATAGGGACCGGTGGAACGCGCGTGAATCTTATCGTCAACCAGATGGTGAAGTTTCAGGTAGTGCATGAAGCCGATCGTTGTCTCGCCCTCAGCGGTTCGCTGGTGCGTCCGTCGCGGAGCTGCACCTTTCCGTTTCTCTGAATCGGAACGCCCCTTCCACCCTCGCGGTGATCGAGGTGCTTCGAGATAGTCCATGACCTCGATTCAGAACCCGCCGTACTTCGCCTTGAAGTCCTCAAAGCTGCCGTTTGCGTAGTCGTTCGCCATCTCGAGCATGTCCATGATGTCGTTCTCGTCCGCGCCGTCAAAGACCGGGGAACCTACATTGAAGCCGAGCACCTTGGCCGCGAGCGAGAAGTGAATCTCCTTGACCCTGACCGATGTTCATACGCGACGGAACGCCGAGCGGGTTCAGCACGATATCCAGCGGGCGGCCGTTCGGCAGGAAGGGCATATCCTCCACCGGAAGCACGCGCGACACGACACCCTTTGTTGCCGTGACGGCCTGCCATCTTATCGCCGACCGAAATCTTTCTTCTGTGCGATGTAAATGCGGACGTTCTGGTTCACGCCCGGAGAGTTCTATCGCCGTTCTCTCTCGTAAAGACGCGCGCCTCCACGACGGTGCCGTAAGCGCCGTGCGGAACCTTGAGCGAGGTATCTCTGACCTCCTGGCCTTCTCACCGAAGATTGCGCGGAGCAGTCTCTCCTCCGCCGTCAGCTCGGTCTCACCTTCGGCGTCACCTTGCCGACCAGAATGTCTCCGGCGCGCACCTCCGCACCGATGCGGATGATGCCGTTCTCGTCGAGGTCCTTCAGCGCGTCGTCGCCGACACCCGGGACATCTCGCGTGATTTCCTCCGCACCGAGCTTCGTATCGCGCGATGCGCACTCATACTCCCTCGATGTGAATCGAGGTGAAGACATCGTTCTGTACGAGGCGCTCGGAAAGGAGCACGGCGTCCTCGTAGTTATAACCCTCCCAGGTCAGCGAAGCCGATCAACGGGTTCTTGCCGAGACCGATCTCGCTGTCGTGGGTCGAAGGACCGTCCGCAACGACCTCGCCCTGCTTTCGACGTGGTCGCCCGCGTTCACGATGGGCTTCGATTGTAGGAGTTCGACTGGTTCGAGCGCTGGAACTTCGTGAGTTTGTAGTGCTCGATTTCGCCGTTATCGTCACGGCGTATCGTGATCTCGCTGCCCGAGCTCATCACAACGGTACCCGCATGGCGTGCGACCCTGGCAGACGCCGGAGTCGACCGCCGCCTTTGCCTCGATGCCGGTGCTGACAACCGGTGCATCCGTCAGCATGAGCGGAACCGCCTGACGCTGCATGTTCGAACCCATCAGCGCGCGGTTTGCGTCGTCGTTCTGGAGGAAGGGGACCATGCTCGTCGCGACCGAGAAGACCATCTTCGGCGAGACGTCCATGAGGTCGATGAGGCGCTTCTGAAGGCCGAAGTCTCGTCCATGTAACGGCCGGAGACATTGTTGTGAATGAAGTGTCCCTCTTCGTCGAGCGGCTCGTCTGCCTGCGCGACAAAGAACTTGTCCTCCCTCATCCGCGGTGAGATACACGACATCGTCCGTGACTTGCGGATTCTTCGGATCCTCGGACTTGTCGACCACGCGGTAAGGCGCCCTCGATGAAGCTGGAGGGGTTGATGCGCGCATAGCTTGCGAGCGAGTTGATGAGGCTGATGTTCGGACCCTCGGGGGTCTCTGATCGCGCCATTCTGCCGTAGTGCGTGTAGTGACGTCCCGGACCTCGAAACCTGCGCGGTCTCTCGAGAGACCGCCCGGACCGAGGGGCCGAGAGTCTTCTCTATGCGTGAGCTCCGAGAGCGGGTTGTTCTGGTCCATGAACTGCGAGAGCTAGTGAGGAACCGAAGAACTCTTGACCGCCGCCGTGACCGGCTTGATGTTAATCAGGACTGCGGCGTGATCTCGCTGATGTCCTGGGTGGTCATGCGCCTTCTGACCACACGCTCCATACGGACAGACCGATGCGGTACTGGTTCTGCAGAAGTTTCACCGACCGCGCGAATGCGGCGGTTACCGAGGTGGTCGATATCGTCCGTCGCCGATGCCCTCTTCAATCTGCATGTTGTAGTTGATGGAGGCAAAAATATCTTTCTCGTGATGTGCTTCGGAATCAGCTCGTCCGCTTTTTCTCTGCACATACTTCTTGACGTCGGCCCTGTTTGCCTCTCTGCCTCCCGGATGACTCTTTCATGAGCGCTGGTAATAAAACCGGCTCCACAATGCCGTACTCGGTCGGATTCTCCATGTCGATGTAGTTGCGGATGTCGACCATGAGATCTCGAGAGCACCTTTAAGCGGCGATCTTCCGAACTCGTGCCCCTTCACGATCACAAAGGGAATGCCCGCATCCTGAATCTCGGTCGCGAGCCTCTCGTGAGTATCGTGCCGCTCTCCGCGAGAATCTCACCGGTGTTCGGATCCACTGCAGCTTCCAGAAGCTCCTCGCCGACCACGCGGTTCTTTAGTGGAGCTTTGTTGAATTTATAGCGGCCGACGCGCAAGGTCGTAGCGGCGCGGGTCAAAGAACATCGAATCCAAGAGACCGCGCGCGATCTCCACGGAAAGCGGCTCGCCCGGGCGAATCTTTGCGGTAGAGCCCAAGAGACCGTCCGAATAGTTGTCGGTCGAATCTTTCAGGAAGCTCGTCTCAAGCTTTCGGCCTCATCGCCGAACATCTCCTTGATTTCCGCATTCGTGCCGAGGCCGAGCGCACGGAGCAGCACCGTGACCGGCACCTTTCTCGTTCTGTCGACGCGCACGTTAAAGACATCGTCTCGAATCGGTCTCGTACTCCAGCCAAGCGCCGCGGTTCGGGATGACCTGGCAGAAGTAGCATTCCTTGCCGACCTTATCGTGCCCAATGGTATAATAAAATGCCGGGAGAACGAACCAACTGGCTTTATGATGACGCGCTCCGCGCCGTTGATCACGAAGGAACCGGTGTCCGTCATGAGCGGCAGATCGCCCATGAACACCCTCGTGCCCTTGTGCTCATCCTTATCCTTATTATACAGCCGCACCTTAACCTTCATCGGGGCTGCATAGGTGGCATCCCTCTCCTGCACTCCGCAATGCTGTACTTTTGCCCTCTATCGCGGTAGAGCTGGAAACCACAAAATCCAGACTGAGGTGTCCGGCAAAAATCCTCAATGGGGAAAAATATCGTGAACACTTCCCGCAATCCCTCACCCAGGAACCAGTCGTACGAATCCTTCTGATCTCTATGAGGTTTGGCATCTGCAAAACTTCCTTCTGACGGGAGAAGCTCATGCGAATGCCCTTTTTCCGGCTTTTAATCGGACGCATATTGCTTTTTTTCCATATTACGTTTCACCCCTGTTTTTGAAAGACCTTCGGTTACCTGGAGGATTAAGGCCTCTAAAGGGCATACTTCGCCCCATAGGCCTATGAGTCCACAATAGTGCAATCTTCACTTTAACATTTCCTATCGGCTGTCAAGCGACGTCTTGCGTATTTATATTGACTCTGTTATAATTTCATAGCGTCCCTTTATTTTGGGGAAGACGTAAATCCATAGTTAACGGGGATTCCAGACAATGATAAATACCGTAATCACGGTACTGCTCGTGCCTTATCGATCGCGGCAGTCGCACTTGTCGTGATGTACTTTGTCGGCAGGCGCTACAGGAAAAGCAGGCGGCTTTCGCAGCCGGCCTCGATGCGGCAGCAGCTCGTCACCATGCTGCCGATCGACAAAAAGAAGGTCCGCTTGAAAGAGGCGGGGTTCCCTGAAACTGGTCTGGGAACAGACCCCTTCTATCTCCGCTGGATGAAGGTTCCGGTCGTGAAAGCCAAAGTCGGACCGAAGATCATCACCATGATGGCGGATGAGACCGCTTTTCCAACAGCTTCCGCTGAAGCAGGAATGCAAGGTTATCGGAGCGGCATCTACATCGTCGAGGTGAAGGGTGTCTGCGGCGGCGCGGTTCCTGCGGTGCCGAAGAAGCGCTCCCTCATGGACCGCATTCTTCGCAGAAGACGCTGAGACAGCACTAAAACAGCAGGCGCTTTGGCGCCTGTTTTTAATGTCTCGTCCATGTTGTCTGTCTTCAGGCCTCTCCCTGTATCGTGCCGCGCTGCGCGCGGATTTCCTGACCGCCATCTCACAGTCCTTCAGAAACTCTTCCTCCACATCCATCGCATAAATCACTTCCGCCCGGATGCAATCCTCCCTGATCCTCAATGCGGAGATCCGAAGTCTTGATGCTCGATCAAGAAGACGCCGTAGGGCGTGCGGTATCTCGCAGACGGTTCTGCTTTACGCTGTTTAAAAAGCGCAGTTCCGCCTTGCAGGCCCCCGCTTCTCGATGCACATGGAGTCCCCTGTCTATCCGGAGCGTATTCTCGGTTCCGAAGCCCGTGTCATCCAGGGGCTCTTCGTAGTAAATTTTCATGCACCTCATCTTCGGTCCGGCGGTAGCGCCCGGGCACAAGGAGCTCCACATCTCGCTCTCGCCGCCAAGCAGGTGCTTGCCGCTTATGGTCACCAGCACATCTTCCGTCATCGCTGTCTCTCTTCGTCAATATTCTTCGATTTCGATTTTCTTGTTTCCAGCCTTCGGTCGGCAAAATGGAGTTTGCAAAGTCCCGAAAGTTCTCGGCGAGATCGCTCACGTAGAAGCTGATACTTCCTCCGTATTCCCGTCTCCCGGGTTTAAGAGCTTTTCCCGCGCGAGTATATCCTTCAGTTCCAGCGCCGTCTCGTAGGCCGGGTCTACAAGCTTTACCTGATCTCCCATGATGCGCCCTATCGTGCCGCGGAGCAGCGGATAGTGTGTGCAGCCGAGCACCAGGGTGTCCACATACTTTTCCTTCAATCCTGCAGATAGCGCGCCGCCATTTCATCCGTCACGCTGTCGTGAAGGAGTCCCTCTTCGACGAGCGGCACAAACATGGGCAGGCTTGGAACACGCGAAGTCCCCGGAGCGAGGGCCTCGATTACCTTCGGATATATTTCTCGAGGAAACGAGAGCTTTCGGTGCCGATGACACTCGATACGCCCTGTTCTCGAGTCAGGCGCACGGCGCTCAGCGCGCCGGGCGTAAATCACACCGATCACCGGGATATCGTTCTCCCTCGGCGAGGGTTTTTAACGCGGGAGCTCGCCGTGTTGCAGGTACGACGATGGCCTCACGCCCTTGGTCTTTAAGAAGCGCACAATCTGCCGCGAGTAACGGATGACCGTATCTCTTGATTTTGCGCCGTAGGGCAGGCGCGCCGTGTCTCCGGAAGTACACCATGCGCCTGTCCGAATCTGTCGCATCAGCCTCTCACAACCGTGAGACCGCCGACGCCGGAATCAAACACGCCGATCGGCGCGCGCGCATCATCGGCAAAATGCTCGCGGCGTTCCTGCTTTCGGCACATAGAGTTTGACCGGATCCTGCTCGTCAAACACCCCGCCATTCATTCAGGCCTCTTCTCCAGCGCAAGCTCCATGAGCTCCTTGACCAGCGCCTTCTTATCCTTGCCGCGCGCCCTCAAAGAGCATCGGGCATGCTGATCGAGGTAAAGCCCGGCATGGTGTTGATCTCGTTAAAGATGACCTTGCCTCGGCGGTCACAAAGAAGTCGACGCGGACAGGCCGTAGCCGTCGAGTGCCCTCAAAGATACGAATGCGTCGCGCGGCGAACTCTTCCGCACTGCCTTCCGGGAGTTCCTGGATCCACAACGGTCTTCGACTCCTGGCTGAAGCACTTTGGCATCGTAGTCGTAGAAATCGGCTGCGGCTAGTAAATCTCGCCGACACCGCTGCCTGTACCGGCCGCGGCACCGCCGCCGAGCACCGCGCACTCAATCTCGCGTCCCACAATGCACTCCTCAACCAGGATGCGGCTGTCAAAACGCGCCGCCTCGCGGAAGGCCTCCGAAAGCTCCTCTGCTGCGTGTACCTTGGTCACGCCGCAGCTGGAGCCCGCATTGCAGGGCTCACGAAGACCGTAGGAGAAGAGGCTCTCGGTGCGCTTGATCACGGCGCACATATCCTTTAACATTTCCCGCGTCACCAGAAGGAAATCCGCCTGGGTAATGCTGAGGGAGTGTACGACCAGCTTGTAATCCCCTTGTCCATGCCGACCGCGGACGCTGTGACCCCGCAGCCCATAAAGGGAATCTTTTGCGAGTTTGCAGAGGTTCCTGAATGGTTCCGTCCTCGCCGTAGAGGCCGCAGGATCGAAACACAAGGTCTATCTTTACGCGGGTATCGCGGCCTCGCTCGCGAATCATGAGGCACCGTTCCGTCGCATCCGGTGAGAGCACGGCACCGATTCTCGACTCTCCAGCTGCCGTTCTCTCGTCTTCGACCCGATTCACCTTGACCCAGTGCCCCTCCTTCGTGATGCCGACCAACACGAGATCATAGGCTTCGCGGTCAATGCTTGGGAATGATATTGATCGCAGAGCTGGCAGGAAATCTCGTGCCCGAGGACCGCTCCGCCGAATAGTACCGCAACTGTCTCTTGCTCATCTTTTTCTTTGCTCTTTTCGCTTTTTTCGCTTTTCTTTTTCCAGAAGTTCCATGCTCAGCTTTTTGGAGATGGTGAGCCCTCGATTGTCAATGTGCTCGCGCATGGTGCGGCGCGCGAGCCTCAATATTCCGCGTCTTACCGCCGTCAAAATCTGCTCGTGCTCATGGAGCAAAAATCTGACGCTTTCCCGTATCCTTGATGTACTCCAGACGATAGCGGCAGCATCTGATCGCGCAGGTTGTTCAACATCTGCATCGAGTTTGTCGTTGTAGGTGCCCGCATAGATCGAGTCGTGAAAGAGCTCGTCCGCCCGTGCGATTCGTATCGATATCCTTTGCATCGACCGTCTTCGCGGAAACTGACGCGCGCCGATTCGCCGTTCGATATCGTCCGCATCCATGCGCTCCACCGCGAGTTCCACCGCGAGATCTTCGAGCGCGCGCGCACTTCGAGTACGTCCCTAGGCTCTTTCTCCGTGATGCCGGCCACCTCCGCGCCGCGCCGCGGTATCATGGTGACTCAGACCTCAAGCTCCAGCTCGTATGGCCTCGCGAATCGGCGTGCGGCTCACCCCGAGCTTCTTCGCGAGCTGAATTTCCATCAGGCGCCTCCGGTTCCATCTCGCCCTTCAATATGGCCTGCCGCAGGGTGAAATACGACGTCGCGAAGCGGCATATACTCATTGACGGTCATCTAAATTCTTCCGGCATGGCGCCTCTTCCCTATACTGCGCGTTCATACGGTAGACGCGCTGACTTCTTCCGTTGAAAACCGGCGGCAGAGGAAAAATGCCGCCTCGGAAATTGTTGTTGTCCCGCCGCGATGCGCAAAGCGCTTTGTCCTGTTCCTCCGCGCCGAATACGGCGTAGAGAGCCGCACTGCTGCCGCTCATCGACGCGCTGAGCGCGCTGCTCCCCGCCAAGAAACGCTTGTAATCGATGAGCTCCGGCTTTAATTCCATGGCCGGGCGCTCGAGCGCGTTTTGCAGCGAGAGCGCCGAGCAGGGTGAGATTCTGCTCGCGAAGCGCGTTCCGAAGCAGGGGTTACATCGGGTTGCTCCCAGGGGGCCATGGCTGAGAGCGAGAGCGCTGCGTAGACCTCCTTGGTCGAACTGCCGAAGGGCGGTTTCACCACGACCAGTTCACAGGGGGCAGGGCCGGAAGGGGGAAAGTTCTTCTCCGATTCCTCCGCAAGCGCCGTGCCGCCCGTCACCAAGAAGGGCACATCAGCCCCTGAGCGGCAGGGCAGCGCCTCAGCTCCGCGTCGGAGAGCGAAGCGCATAGAGAATGCGGAGCGCCCGGAGCACTGCTGCCGCATCCGCCGAGCCGCCGCTGAGCCCCGCCTCCTCCGGAATCTGTTTCGTCAGTTCGATTCGGATACCGCCCTTCAACGCGCAATGACGAAACACGGCAAGCGCGGCCTGCACCGCGAGGTTTCGCTCTATCGGTCGGGAGCGAGGGACGGTCGCAGAGCAAGTGTACGCCCTTCTTCGGTTTTTCGTGAGGAGCAGTTCATCGGCGAGACTGATGGTCTGCATGCCCGAGCGCAGCAGGTGATAGCCATCCTCCCGCTTCCCCAGGATTTCCAAGCCCAGGTTAATCCTTTGCGAAGGCTCGCGTGCGGACACTCTCTTCCCGTTCCACTGCCCTTCCCCTATCTGTATCTTCTGCTTCGCGCCGATTTTCGTCTTTGTATACAAAACTTCAGCGCTGTATAAAAAGGCAGGGCACTGAGGCGCGCCGCCCGCACGGTTCCATCACTGCTCTTGATTTTTCTCGGCCGCAGCGAGTCCCGCCCGATTTTCCGGCGCGACGCGTATCTTGGCTACCGTAAACCCTGAGCTCCTTCCGCTGCGTAGCGAAGGCCGCCGCGCGCGGCTTCCGTCGCATATCCCCGTCCCCTCGACTCCACGCAGCAGGGCATAGCTGAGTTCCGGAGGCTCCTCCGGCGAAAAATCTGACCAGCCTGAGGAACTGCGCCCCGCGCGCTTTTGTTCGTGCGCCGAAACAGCGCCCAGAGACCATAGTCGAAAAACGCATACTGCGTCTCAATGTAGCGCCTAAGAAAAAGCCGCCCCTTTGAGGCCCTCCCCAGTCGCCGCTGAGAAAAACGGTCTCGCGTCTCGAAAGTTCAAATCGCCTAAGGGCTGGAAGGTCTCCTCATCGAGAGCTCGCGGAGAAAGAGTCGTTTGTCTCCGCAACTCGCGCGGCGGCTGCACTTTCGGCAAGCCGCCCGAACTGGGAGTAGGGCCTCGGTCACCGCCTCCCAATCCGTCACATTGACATCGCCCCGCCAGGGCTCATCCGAGACGGTCACGCTGACCTGCGCCCCGTCTTCGAGCGGAACTCATACGCTTTTTCAATACTCGATTTCCGGCAGCTTCCTGGCCCCGTAGTTCTCCCGAAGGTCTCCGCCGTGATGTTTTTGATTCTCTCGATCTCTTGAGCGGCTTATCCGCCGCATCGGTTTTCGGTGCAGGTACGCGATCCAACACATCCTCGCCCTCAATCAGCTTTGCGTTACGCAGTGCTGCCGTCCAGACGCGGCGCTGCCTTGTGCATGATGAAGAACTGACGTCATGAATCCGGAATCGAGGTGCGCGCCATCGAAATCACGCGCTCTCGTGCTTTAAGTCGTTCTGCACGCCGTTCTGCTTGAACTCGCCCTTAATCACATAGCTGGGCCGCCTCGCCGTTGCCAATCGGGCAACCGCCCTTGAATCATGAAGCTTTCAACTGACGCGGGTGAAAAATGATGCCGTCATGATAGCCCTTCTTCACGAGATCCAGAAAATTGTTGACTGTAGTCGGTGCACCTCCGGATAGAGCTCCACCTTCATATTGCCGCTGTCTTCCATGGTAATTAGCAGCACCGGATGTTTCATTGTGCTTCTCCTTGTGATTGTATCTTCACAAAAACATAGCCTTATTATTAGCGGGAACTTGCTACACTTGTCCATTGCGGGAACGAGAGCTGGCAGTGCGACAGGCCTCTCGCGAAGTCTGTCCTTTGTTTTCTCTTGTTTTTCACGCTCTCGCGCTGTCTTGTGTTTTGTGGTGGGTTGGTGGTTTTGGGTGGGGGTTGTGTGTGGGTGGTGTGGTGCTGTCAAGAGTAGGCCTGAATTTCATCCTCCGTCATCGGCACGATATGAACCCGGGTTTCCAAGGCAAAGCACCTTGCCCTTTGTTTTTCTCCTGGCGAGGAGTACAGCGCGACACCGGTGTAGACTCTGCGCTCTGCCCTGCAGTCTGCGAAGCATCTCCGCCGCCGCGCTGTCCTTCGGCTTCTTCCGGAGTATCGCGCCGTCCAGCACCACGACAGCGTCCGGCGCTGATCACCAGCGCGTCCGTCTCCGTCGCGGGCGACTAGCCTGGGCCCTTCCGGCGCGCGAGTTCCTGTACAAAACGCGCGCGATCCTGCCTGAAGAATGCTCATCCCGGCCCTTACTCGGCCGCCGCACCCTCGGCAGAGCCCGATCTGACGCAGCAGTTCCAGGCGGCGCGGCGAGGCGATGGGAGCACAGGCTCCTGTCTCGAGTCGCATCAGCGGAGTACCTGGTCGCCGTCCCTTGCGACCACATGGGTCTTCACGCCGAGCTGACGCATCCAGCCTTCCTTCACCAGCGTGCGCCAGTTTCGCCGTTTAAACCGCCAGCCGTTGTTGTTCTCCCGAGCCAAATCGGCGTGGCCAGAGGCATGATGGCTGGTTTGACCACCGTGCAGGACATTGCGCCCCGGCGACCCGCTGACCGTGGAAAAGCTATCTGCACTGACATCCGCTCGTAAGGCACCCGGATTGTTCGGCATACCCGCGACCAGCTGACTACCCGCCTGTACACCCACATCGCCGAGGGAAGAGCACTCTGCGGCTGTTGACATCCAGACGATACGCAACCGAAGACCTGCTGATCGAGTTCACACTCGAGATAGGGATCAGTGATAGTTACTCGACGGTCACATCGTCGATTGCGAAAGTTATCGCCCTTGTGAACCGTGTGCACTCGGCGCTCCGGCAGGGTCCGATTGCGCTTCGGCACTGCGCGCGACCAAGGTCCGCACGGTAGGCCCTTGTAATCGTGTTGTACCACTCCTGCGTGGCTGCAGTTAGTAGACTCGCATCGATCGTGATGCCGCTGTTGCCCATCCGTAGAAATCTTGGTCAGCAGCGCATACGGTCCGAGGCGGGTGCGATAAACCATGCGCTCACATCGGCCGCCCTTTGCGCTGAAGCACTTCCTTCCAAATGCCTCGGTGTCGGGCGTCGTGACGCCGCTGCCAAAGACTATGACTTACTCGCCTTTGGTAGTCACGATTTAGCTCATCATCCGCTTGCCGAGCGCGGTGCAACCAGCATAAGCTCATCGCCGCTGAAGAGTGTACTCTGTGACAATTTTCACCTCCCGGTGCTCACACCTCGAGCCGTGGGATGCAGCCGCCTGCGTCACGGTCGCCGTCGTACTTCGAAACCCTGACCGCGCTCTGATCGACCACGGTGCCGCTCTTCGACCGTGCTCCGTCTGCGCTGCCGTTGCTGCCGCGGAAGCACCGCGCCGTCACGACATCCGCGCGCACGTAGCCCGCAGCGAAGGCCACAGCGCCAGAGCCAAGCGTCGCGCGGCGCAGCACCTTCTCCCATGCTGTCCTAGCCTCCTGAATTTAGTCCGCGTCCGGCGTAAACAGGCCGCGTGCGGTCACCCGTGTACTTGCCTCCCCGAACCTCTGCTCATGTCCGTCCGTCTGCGTGATTAAATGTTGCGTTGTCGTATCGCGAAAACGGTACTGCTGCTATCTGTCTCGCTGCGGAATCGGTCATACTGACCAGATAGAGTTCCCGGCGCTGAGTGATTATCTTCTCGCGGAACACCCTCGAATGTTGCACCGTGCATACTTGATAGAGACCGCCGTAGCTTCCTTTCGGTGCTGCGCGCAATCGAGTAGTCCGATCCGCACAGGTATCGTTGACAGTGCGCGAATCAGCTCATTCGCATAACGGGTTACACCGTCCTCCTCGGTCGCCCCGTTCCCGGAGCGGCCAAATCAGCGGTACGGGTCTTGCTGTCCTCGTCCATCAAACCGTATCGATATACGAGGAGAGCGGGTACCGTCTCGCATCCTGACTGCAGCTCCTCGCAGGAACTCTGCGCCTCATCGAACCAACTTTGCGCGTCATCGAATCACCGCATCCGGTGCCGATTCTCGGTTTCTGCCGTCAGCGGAGGCCGTGCGGACTCCGTGAGTGCGCCGCGCTTCTGTCCGCAGGCAGAGCAAGGCCGCCGTGCCGAGCAGGGCAACTGCCGTCGTCTTCTTAATAAAAACGCTGTTTTTCTATGATTTGCTCACCTCTGTTTACTCAATCCGCATTGTCTAGAACGCCAAGCTATTTTACGCATTTTCTACGGTGCTGTGAAAAGCTTTAAAGTTTCACCCTTTGTCAGCAGCTTCTGGACGTGGTAAATTGTTCACTATTGGAGGTGCTAAAATAGAAAATGAACAAGAAACTCCTTACAGCGCATCGACTGATGATTTACGCTACTGCCCCTTCTGCTGCACTCAAGCGCTCTGGCCCTGACCTTTTTCTACTCGCCCGGAGGGCCTTCCGGCGCCGCACTGAATGCCCTCAGAAGCTTTCCTCGGCGAGGAGTCTGGCTGGTACCACCCGCTCCTGGGCTCGCGCACCCTTTTTGCTGGATCGCCCCACCTCGCTCGCGCCTCGGCGACATCCGCCCGGCGGCGAGCGCCCGCAGTACTCTTCTTCCAATGCGAAGCTGATGTCTCACGGCCGGGCCTGCGGCGGACATCCTCTTTTACCTGCCTGGCGGAGTGGATGATCTACGCCGAAGACCGCATGTGCATCGCTCGGCGAGATCCAGGACCGGGCTGGCAGCTTCCGCTCTTCCACGCCTGTCTGGGCTGCACCTGGCGGCCTCTGGTCGCTTTTTGCCTCATGATTCATGTCCGAAGCGCAACAAGCAGACATTTTCCGGAAGCCTGCCGCGCGCTTTGAAAGCAGCACACCGACGGCATCCCGGGACGTCCTCATCGACCTGATTGCGGTCTTTGCGCTGATTGCCGGCACGGCGACCACTCTTTTGGCGGTCTCCGCCCCCTGCTCTCCGGTGCGGTCTCCGTCATCTTTTCGGTCTCCGGACAGCACGGCGCCGTGACCATTCTCGATTTTGCTCTTTATCTGCTCCGGTCTACACTGGTCTGCGCCTACTTCGGCATCCACTGGTATCTCGATCATGGCCGCTGCACCCGGCTTTTCTTTTGCGCTTCTTCTTTATGCTCTTTCTCGGCGGTATGCCGCGATTCTGAGACCGGTCTCTCTGATCGGCAATGTCGCGCAGAACTCTATCTCGCTCTGCACCCATACACGGATCGCTTGGAAGACCGGTTTTGCGTGTACAGCACCATCTTCTGCTGGCTTACTGGATGGTCTGCGTGTCGCGACCCCTTCTTCATCGGCAGCATCAGCCGCGTGCAGAACCGTACGCGAGCGATTTGCGCGGCTGTGCGGCGGCCTGCTCGGCACCTGGATTCTCCTTCGCGTGCTCGGGAACCACGGTCTCGGCCTGGCAGCTGCTCGGGAAGGTCGACTGTTTGCGCATCTGCGGCGAGCAGGCAATCTCTCACGAGCCTCGTAATACTCTGACTCTGCGACCCTGCCGTGCCATCGTCGTGCTGATACTCGCAGCTCGCAATGATTGCCTTCTGGACGCGTCCTTTCGACTCCAGTCGCCGTGGCTCGCAGCGCCCATTCGTACCGCGGATGGCGAGCGGCATGAGGCCGACGGAGACCAAGCTCTTCTGGTCCGTCCTCTAATTCTTCCTGCTGATTGCTCCTCTTCTCGGAGTAGCCCATGGCCACCCGCAGACCGTCTCAATCATTGCGCCTTCCCGATCGGCTTCATCATGATACTGATCCCGCCTCCTTCTTCCGGGATGCCTCGACCACGGTTGGAGCAGGAGGCAAAAACGAAAGAGCAATTGAATAAACCACCCCTGACTACGTTTCGGGGCGCTTTTATACTGCGCGGAACCCTTCGCGAAGCGGGCTGGCAAAGTCTATTGGATAACCGGCCCCGGCTGATCAGATTCGCGGGACTTGTCGACTTCGCGCGGTACCTGCGTCAGGTTCCCGCCGCTTCGCCGCTTTTCCGCCCCAGCAATCCTGCGCGCCGGTCCTTCCATGGCCCCTTTATCTCACTCACTTTTCGACGCCTCACGCCAGCACGGCCCGTACTTCTCCAACCTTCTCCAGTCGAGTACCCCGCCGAACGTTTCACGTAACCGCGAAATTTATACTTTGGCAGTAAGTGTGCTCCCAGACGTCGATGAGTATCGACAAAGCCCTTGCCCCGTGAGGGGGTTATCTGGTTTGCGCTCGCAGAGACCTCAAGTTCTGTCCTTGTTGCCGAGAGCTGCGCCCAGCCGGAACTGAATCACCGACCGCCGCTGTGAGTTCTTCAGCGCCTCAACGGAACTGAAGTGCTTCACGGCAGTTGGCGTTTGCCTTCCGGCGCACTGTTCTTATCTGGCCTATAATCTCAGCTAGAGGTTGTGGTTATAGTAACCGCCGTTGTTCCGAGTGCCTTGGTGGCTCGCCCTGTCCTTCACCGTCGAGGGAAGAGAGAATCTTGCGCCTGCGGAGCCTCCCAGTCGCGCCTCGACCGCCGCATTGAAGTTCTTAGTATAGGTCGCATGTGCTTGGAGCAGGGCCCCATGGTCAGGTCGATGTGCGGCTCCATGCTGCAAAGCTGTAGCTGAGTTTCACCTGCCAAACATAGTGCCCTTTCAACGACAAAGAATTATTCTTGTTATTATCACTATATCATCTCCGCTGACTTGCAAGTAAATTCCCAATTAATTTATTTGGGAATTTATCGCCTGTTCGCCTTCCGTCTCATATCGCCCGCGCCCGCCGCGACGATGCTGTAGATGGGTCGCCCCTGACCTCCTCAAAGAGAACACTGATGTATCATCCTAGATGCTGAGGATGAAAGAGCACGGCAAACATGAAGACATCACCACGATGATTGTCAAGAAGCCCGCTGGCGCGCTGATGCAATCTTCATCACACCGAATAAATCAGAGTATGAGTCTGAGCGTCGAAGTAATGCTGGTGAGCAGATGCTGGCCCAGCGCAGATCCGAAAGCTCATGATGGTGTTCATCGAGAAGCGAAGGTGTTTGGCAGCGAGTACTTGACTGCCCTGCCGGGCGCGCTCTGTCAAGTTCTCATATCGGAGCATGCCTGGAACCCAGGCTTCCGTAAGAATAGCCGCGAGTAGCGCACCCGCCTTCAGACTGGCGTTGAAGCACCCTGGCTGCGCGCGCCAAAACGGCAAGAAATCGCGTTTTCAGCGCGCTGCCTTAGCGCATTCATCGCCGTAAAAGGTGGAGGAGGAGGTTTTCACGTCCCGCCGAGGATTTGCGGTTCACCATGCTGATTACGTCAAAGCCCCTGTCGAGCTTTGCAAGGATGGGCGGAAGTACCGCGGCGGATGCTGTAAACTGCATCCATGCATATCGCCCCTCCGCATAGTCGAGCTCGCAATCATCGCGCACCAGCCGAAGCTCCCGCGAAAAGTGTAGTACACGGACGCGGTGGTCTTCCGCCGCAAAGCGATCCAGAATCTCCACTCCGGTCCTGCTCCTGTCGTTCACAAAGAGGGAGGGTGTAGTCTCGGCTCCTGAGCACTCTCCGGGAGGCGCTTCGTGGTGAGCGGCAGCGTCATTCCCTGTTGCACCGGAGACTACGACGCTCAGCTTCGTTCTCTCAGCCATAAATCTCATCCCCGTGCTCGGGAAGGGACGCCGCCTTCGGCGGGAGCTCCATATAATTTCAAATCTTTGTATACCTCGTCGTAGTGTCGGATTGAGGAGCGCAGTCCGGAAGAATTGATACCTGGTAACCGCATCCGGCAGGCGTGGCGTCGATAGCCCGGATCGTGCCCGAGTAGTACCACCCGCCGTCCGTTTCCTGTTGCGGCACGCCGCGCGACTTTATCCTGAAGCGCAAAGAGCCCGCATGGGCAGAAGCTTCCGCACCGCTGCCGAGGAAGACCGGCTTCTTCCGCCCGAGGCCGTACTTTCGGTGGATTGAGCGCGTTGATGTCCATCGCGAGCGCGTAACCGCCTTTTGCTCAACCAGGTGTGCGCTTCGGCCTACGTCCGGCAGGCGATCCAAGATGGAAGATATCCACCAGAGGTGGTTTAATCCTCCTCATAAAAGGCTGTCTCCGCGTCTGGTTTTCGCGGCGCGAGCACTGTAAATGATACGCGCGTAAAGTCGTAGGCGGCGGCCGCCCTGAGCGTCTGGAAGAGGAGCTCTATGCCTCGCAGTTCGCGCGGCGCCACTGAAAGGCCTCCCCAGTGGCCTCGTCATCACGATATCGGCATCGTCGTCCTAGGATAGCTGCTGTGGCGTATCGCAATATAGGGTCCCGGAGTCCAGGTGTAGGGAAATCCACCGTACAGATTCGGTGAATCTCTTTCAAAACTCTCAAATTTGCTTCCTGCACCGCCCGGTGCAGGCCGTAGATATTGTCTATGGGACAACACTATCTTCTTCTTCCTTACAAAACACATTCAACTGTTTGCTCTCCAGAGCTTCCGATGCCTTGCGCATGCGCGCGGCGTCGGATACGAGTAGCGTTTTGACCAGGTCCCATCGCCCGGCGGCGTAATTCCGCGCGACCTCCCGCATCATGACGAAATTTCTTTTCGATAGGCGCTGCGTGACCCCCATGGGCCGTGACGCGCATTGCCGAGGTAAAGACAAATAGCGCAGCGAGCGCGGTTGCTCGCTCTTGTCCGCCTCCATGCCGAGAGGAAAAGTATCATAAGATCCCCAGCATGCTGACCTGGTACTGGAGGCGCGAACTCATACCAGAAGTTTTCCGGAGGAAAATCATACAGCTGTGACCATCATGAAGATTCATGAACCTGACCCGACTAAGCAGAGCGAAAGATGCCTGTTCCTTCAATGAGCTTTGCTGCGCGCCAAATGCGAGGCAGAGGCGAGGACTGCAAGCCTGAGCAGGGTAAACACAGTCCGGAAGGCTTCCTCTCGCAGCACCTCCCGCCTGATGACCCGTCGAGGCAAAAGAATTGAACAAAGAAGGCGGCAGGAGGAGCGGCCATCGGCACAACCGCAAAAAATCGACTTTGTCGCGCGTCTCTCTTCGACCGCAGAGACTGCGGCTTATGGAACAGAGCCCGATGGGCAGCATAACCAACTTCGAGCGCATCGTTGAAAGTCCCGCTGAAAACGAAGACGCGAGCTCCTGCAAGACGGCGGTCGCGCGTAAATTGCGCGGTAGGGCTGGTGAGTATCGTGAGCGAGGGCAGCCAGACGCCGCGCGGCCTTCCTGTCCGCGGTCTTTGAGCACGGCGTCGAGACTCAGATAGTGGTGGTAAAAGAGCGCAAAGGCAGCAAAGTAAAATGCAA
>BNJU01001781.1_pt1 | contig 60690 bp, 72 predicted proteins | sample 8539281 | NCBI WGS metagenome assembly BNJU01 (sample SAMD00202456, study PRJDB9452) | human saliva metagenome | isolation source: human saliva | place: Japan
GCAAATCCAGATTTTTGCCGGCTCCAAGAACATAGGTTCTATCGAAAACATTGGTTTGTCTTGACTTAGAAGAAGTCTCTCTGAAATAAGCGTAGGTAAAGGTCTTTTGGTATCTTTCGCCCCCAACTTGATACTCCACCACAGGCAGGGAAATAAGCAGTTGATTTTTGGAATCAAAAGCAACTACTTCTCCCAGAACTTTTGCGGTTGATTCTGTTTTCACTTTTATTTCACGACGATACAAGGTGTAAAAGATGAGCAGCATGATCAAGAAAACAAGGCTCAGAATGCCCAAGCTAAGCCAGAATATTGTTACTGTCATTGATTTTTTTACCCTTTCACATAAACTAGTTGGTTTCAAATCCCTTGAAAAATTTTTATTCTCCCCTTTTCAACCAATTCTGTTGCTGCGCTTTTTCTGCAAAATCTTTTGCTTTGTTTATATCTAGTGAATTTGAATCTGATGGAGCATTGGATTCAATCTCTTCTTTCAATTCTTGTAAAGTTTGAACATCTTTCGGGGTTAAATTAGAGACTGTGCTAGATTCTTTTTCTGTCGAACTTTCTGGCACAGACTGGATCTCGCTATTAGTTTTTATTACCTCAGTTCCTACATCCGTTTTTGGAGCTGGTCGGTATAACATGAAGAATCCAACAATTACAATGATGAAAGATAGGATCGATATCCCATTTCGTTTTTGAATTTCTTCCTGAGGAATTTCTACTCCTTTTGTTGATAAATTCTTCCATTCTGGATGTTCCTTCTCAGCTGCTTTTTTCTCATAAAAGAAAGGTGCAATCAATGACCGATTGATGAAGGTGAGAGTTCCAAGACAGGTTATAAAAAAGGGCACTTCACGAGAGTGGCTAAGCAATATCTGAATATAAAATACACTAGCAATTATACCTAGGACGATAATAATTGTAAATCTAATTTTAAATTCCTTCTTCATTTGCAAATAATGTTCTTTTGTCATCTTATTCTCCCTTAAAAATAGTTTTTCCTTCATCCATAAAAAAACAATTACTACTATCATACCGGATTTTTACTTTGAGATTCAAGTTAATCACCAACTAGTGAAAAGAGTATAAAAAAGAAGCGTTAGAAACGCTTCCGTCCTATTATTTATCTTGCCAAGTTTCTTGGTTTTCCTTGAAACGGTGTAACAACTCTAAACCTTCAGAAGTGATGTAACCTTGTTCTTCTGCTAAATGAATCAATTCTGTGTAGTTAGACAAGGTTTCAAGTTGAACGCCAGCTTCCGCAAAATTTCTTATCGGCTTTTCTCCAATTGGTAGGTGAAGATGGCAACCACACCAAGAACGTCCGCCCCTTCACGCTTGGCAGCTGCGACAGCATCCAAGACAGATCCACCAGTAGAAATCAAATCTTCCACTACGACCATCTTTTGACCTTGTGGTACACGGCCTTCAATTTGATTTCCAGCACCGTGGTCTTTTGGTTTGCTACGAATGTAGGCAAATGGCAAATTCATCTTGTCCGCAATAATGGCTCCGTGAGGAATCCCAGCAGTTGCTGTACCTGCAATCACTTCCACTTCAGGGAAAGCTTCCTTGATTTTATCTACAAATCCATTTTCGATCAAGGTACGAGTTTCTGGATAAGCGAGGGTTACACGGTTATCGGTATAAATTGGGGACTTGATCCCAGATGCCCAAGTGAACGGTTCTTCTGGTTTCAAATAAACCGCTTCGATTTTCAAAAGATGGCTAGCAATATCTTTAGCTAATGACATGACGACTCCTTTTTACGATTTTAATCATATACGAATTAAATCAATCATTGATTTAAACAACAACTTTACAGGTTAGTGAACGCGTTAGGGAAGGTCCAGTAGGACTTCCCGTAGAGCTACAAAATTTTCACTTTTAGTAGCAATTAGTGTTCCGACGATTATGAGAATAAAACGATACTTTTTATTCTCATAATCTAGTGAATAGTTTAGGGAAGGCCCTATCGGGCTTCCCGTAGAACGTCTTGAAGCACAGCTTCTTAGACGTTCTTAACTATTCCATTGTCTCTTAATTTCATGGTAAGCATCCCATGGGTTTTCTGCTTGGATAATTGGGCGTCCAACGACAATATAGTCAGATCCAATTTTATGAGCCTCTTGTGGGGTCATGACCCGTTTTTGGTCGCCGATTTCAGCTCCAGCAGGACGAATCCCTGGTGTGACACAGACAAAGTCTGACGAAGTGGCATCTTTGATCAAGGCTACTTCATGGGCTGAGCAGACAACACCATCCAAGCCTGCTTCTTGGGCCTTGCGAGCATAATTGACTACTGATTCTTGGACTGTTGTTTGGATGTTTTGGCAGTCACGCATGTCTTCTTCACTGGTAGAAGTCAACTGGGTCACGGCTACCAATTTAGCTCCTTCACCAAGAGCTGCCTTAGCTTCGCGCATCATCTCCACACCACCGGCTGCGTGGACCGTCACCATATCTACTCCGAAAGTCCCCAGTACGGACATAGCTGATTTGACTGTATTTGGGATATCATGCAATTTTAAATCAAGGAAAATACTGTGTCCAAGCCCTTTGAGGTAATGTACAATTTCAGGACCAACTGCATAGAAAAAAATTCCATTCCGATTTTTTTACAAATAATTTTTTTCGTCTTCTGGAAAAATGCTCTAAAAATTTTTGACATCCTCGAAAGCTGGGAAGTCAAGGGCGATAATAGGACGTTCTTCACGCATGGATTACTCCTTTTTTGATTGATCATTTTGTCTACAAAAAAACCTTGCCCGAGGCAAGGTTACACGAAAATTAGGTAGGAACAACTACCATGATTCACCGTCTAGACCTTAGGAGCCTCTCTGGACTGCTTAAAGGTTTTTATTTATTGTAGTACGATATTTAGGAAAAGTCAAGGATTTACAGTAGATTTTCCCGTACATGTTTTCGGAAGTTCTCAAGGGTGTCAATACCATAGCGATCCATGACCTGTGGCAGATCTTCGATGATGCTTGGACAAGCATAAGGATCAGTGAAATTAGCGGTTCCAACTCCAATCGCAGAAGCCCCTGCAATCATCATTTCAATGGCTGCTTCGGCTGAATCCACACCTCCCATTCCGATAATCGGAAGTTTAGTGGATTGGGCAACCTGGCGGATGAGTTTTAATGCAACTGGGAAAACGGCTGGACCCGACATGCCTCCGGTTCCATTGGCAATGATGGGCTTACCAGTCTTGAGGTCAAAGCGCATCCCAACTAAGGTATTGATCATGGTTAAGCCGGTCGCCCCTGCATCCTCTGCTGCTTTTGCGACCTGCGTGATGTCTGCTACACTAGGCGTTAACTTGACATAGACAGGGACTGAGGATGCTTCTACCGCTGCTTTCACAGCCGCATAGGCCAACTCAGGAACCTGCCCGATTAAAAGACCGTTGTTGCCATGGTCTACGTTTGGACAAGAGATATTGAGCTCAATGGCTTTGACATTTGGCGCTTGCGAGATCTTGCCAGATACCGTCGCATACTCTTCGTTGGAGAAGCCAGCTACATTGGCAATAATCGGTAAGTCGGGATAATGTTGGGCCAGCCAAGGAAGTTTTTCTGCCAGGACCACGTCTACCCCTGGATTTTGGAGCCCAATGGCATTGAGCATGCCGGCAGGCGTCTCGGCGACACGTGGCGTTGGATTACCAAAACGAGCCTCAGCAGTTGTCGCCTTGATCATGATGGATCCAAGCAGATCTAAGTCATAGTATTTGGCATATTCCTGACCGAAACCAAAACAGCCAGATGCCGGAATAATCGGGTTTTTCAAGTCTAAACCAGGTAAGGATACGGCTAGTCGATTTGCTGTCATAAGGTCCTCCTACATCACAATCGTACCGGTTTCAAAGACCGGTCCGTCTTCACACACGCGCTTATTAGCTGCTTGGCTTTCATTTTCCAGATGCACTACACAGGCATAGCAAGCCCCCATCCCACAAGCCATTCGTGATTCCATGGAAATGTAGGCGCGGGGATGGTCATGAAATTTGGTATTGACATATTTGAGCATGCCAGGTGCTCCACAAGAATAGATAGCGTCAAACTCCTGGTCCATCTGATCAATAACCGTAGAGACATAGCCCTTAGTGCCATAAGTCCCATCGTCTGTCGTTACAGTGACATGAGCCACCTGAGAAAGCTCTTCTTCCAAAATGACGGCGTCTTTGGTCGCAAAGCCGACAACCACTTCAACTTCTACCCCTTGCTCATGGAGTTGTTTGGCCACTTGGACCAAAGGAGGAACACCGATCCCGCCACCAATAATCAAGGCTTTCTGACCTTGGCCAAGATTGGTGAGATCAAAGCCATTTCCCTGAGGCCCCATGACACTGAGTTTGCTACCGATTGGCAATTGGGAAAGATAGCTGTCCCCCCACCTTCGATGCGGTAGATCAAGCGACACGTCTGTGTCTCAGGATCAATCTCAGCAATTGAAATCGGACGGCGAAGGAGCTTGGACCCATCAGGGACGCGGATATGAAGGAATTGACCTGGCAGCATCTGCGCCACCATTTCGCCCTTCAGGATCATAGAATAGATGCGGGGAGCGATCTCTTCTTGAGCGACTAGCTCCATCTCCTCCATCATGATTTTGCCAAAGCGTTTTTTACAACTGTCACTGACCATTGATTTCCTCTTCTTTCTTTCAGCAAAAAAGACCTCGCAAAAGCAAGGCCCTACAAATGATCAGCTAGACACAGTCTGCTGATCTTTTTTCTGTCTTTCCTTGCAGGCCTCTCTGGACCTCTTAAAGGTTAAATTTGTCTCATTATATCGCGCTCCTTCTCGCTTGTCAAGTAGAAATCGGTAGCTTACGAAGCTTTCTTGGGATCAAAATCTTCTGGGATCGGTTTGATGTATTGCATGGCGATTCTGTTTTCAGGCTTACGATCAACTAGATAAAGAACCAGTAAAAAGAGCCATTCCAAGGGTTTCATTAGGTAGTAAATCAGGTCCATAGCCCATTTCTTCTTGATGTGTTTAGCAAAGGGATAGCCATAGCGGTCATAATTGCGACGCAAGAAGCGATGGAATCGCGGCGCCTTTTCTTCTAGTACCTGTTCAAAGGCATTGGCGATACAGAGCTGGCGATTGACAACGACTGGATGACCGTGGCGGACGCCCATCCGCTGTGGCTTGACAACTTTTTCATGCCCACCAGCCGCAACCGTACAGAGATAGTGCTCATCAATGATGAGATTCTGAGGAGGGATCTTCTGTGAGAAGGCCCAGTCAGCTGTATTGGTCCAGGCCTTGATCATGGAATCCGGCTGCTGGCCAAAGAGCATGAGAATAAGGACAACAAGGGCAAGAGTCGGAAGGGCAACAAGGACCGCTAGCCATGGCCAGTTACGCGACTGATTTAAGAGCTGGTGGAACCATTGAAGTAGACGATTCTCATAGCTTATCTCTGTTCGATCTTCCTGCCACTCCTTGATGCGAACCCATAATAGATGGATGGAATAGATCAATAAGAAAAAGGTGTGAAAACTTGCTACCTGCAGTTGATTATCGAAAACTAAGAGAAGAACCACACCTCCTAGAATGCCACTGATGCAGAAGACATTTGCTAACGGCGAAAGTGAATTCGCATCCCGGTAGGAATAAATGATCAAGGCTAGTAAAGTAAGAGCTGCCAGTGTGAAGAAGGTCGGATAGGCGCCAGACCAGATCAAAGCATGCTTCTGAGAATTGATCAAACTCTCACTCCAATCGTAAAAGGTCATATCCTTGACGATGAAAATGAAAATCGCTTCGAGAAAGCAACCAAAGAGACCAAACCAAAGAACAATGGTAGGCTGTTGCTTTTTCTTTTTGACAGGCTTAGGATTAGGTGATTCCTGCTTTTCCTTCGTAAGAAATGCGTCATCTTCTCTTGTCCCTTCTCCTTCCTTTGCTCCTCTTTCCTCAAATAGATCCGGATCTTTGAGAGCTTCTTCCTCTGCTTCTTTGAACTGGAGGCTAGACCACCGACCAATCCCATAAATGATGACAAAAATATTGGGGACAAAGAGGGCCAGGGTCAAACCGTAGGGCAAGATCTTCATGGTAAAGGCAATGATCTCCCAAAAACTAAATTGGATAAATGGATCCTTTATTGCATAGATCGACTCACTAACAACAAAATAAATGTAAAAGGCTAATAGAATCAGTGCATTTGTCACAAAATTGATTTGCAACAGACCGGCTGTGAAATGGGTTTCCAATTCCTTATCCTTTTTCTTATACCAGGAAACGAGTTTTTTCATAAAATCTCCTCAATCAATTTTTTACCATTCTATCAATCGGATCTCCATTTCAGCAAGGCAAAACTGTATTTTCCCATCAAAATCAGTCCCCAGATGTAGAATTTGTTCACAATTTTCTATTTTTTAAATATTTGATCTAGCCTACTTCCTATTACCTCCCTCAGCCTGCATTATAGTCTGATACAGTCCTTGAAAGACCACATTTTACGGGAAAAACGCGCTTTTTTATGTTAAAAATAAAAAGCATGAGAATACAACAATTACAATACATTATCAAAATCGTCGAAACCGGCTCTATGAATGAGGCCGCAAAACAACTCTTCATCACGCAACCCAGCCTTTCCAATGCCGTTAAGGACTTGGAAAATGAGATGGGGATTGAAATCTTTATCCGGAATCCTAAAGGGATCACTTTGACCCGCGATGGGATGGAGTTCCTCTCTTATGCCCGCCAGGTGGTGGAGCAGATTGACCTCTTGTCCGAGCGCTATAAAAATCCCGTAGGTTCTCGTGAGCTTTTCAGTGTCTCTTCACAGCACTACGCCTTCGTGGTTGAGGCCTTCGTTTCTCTATTGAAGAAAAGCGACATGGAAAAATACGAGCTCTTCCTACGGGAGACGCGGACTTGGGAGATCATCGATGACGTCAAGAATTTCCGAAGCGAGGTTGGCGTACTCTTTTTGAATAGCTACAACCGGGATGTCCTCTCTAAGATGCTGGATGATAATCACCTGATTGCTACCCACCTCTTTACAGCGCAACCTCATATCTTTGTCAGCAAGACCAATCCTCTTGCCAAGAAGGAGATCGTTCACTTGTCAGATCTGGAAGATTTCCCATACCTTAGCTATGACCAAGGAACCCACAACTCCTTCTACTTCTCAGAAGAGATCCTCTCTCAAGAGCATCATAAGAAATCCATCGTCGTCAGTGACCGGGCGACCCTCTTTAATCTCTTGATTGGTCTGGATGGCTACACCATTGCGACCGGGATTCTCAACAGCAATCTCAACGGAAATAACATCGTCTCCATTCCCCTTGATATCGAAGACCCGATCGAGCTGGTCTACATCAAACATGAAAAAACAGCCCTCTCAAAAATGGGAGAAAAATTCATCGAGTACTTGCTTGAGGAAGTGAAGTTTGAAAAATAAAAAATATCTGAGTGTTCATCTTCACTCAGATATTTTTTATGGTCATCTCTATATTTAGAAATCAATATGGGTCAACAACTTGTATTCACAAAATCATTCCAACATCCATAATTTCTGAAATTAGTTAACATTTTTACTAAGTATTTCAGTTGTGTATTCATTTTTTTATCTGTGTATGTTTTCGATTGTGATAAAACTCTAAAACCTTTAATGTTCTTGCTTCGGTCTTTCATGATATATGTATCTGTTATAGTAGTTTTTAAATGAATTTCCTGTCATACGAATTCCAACCGGTTGATTAGTAAATCGATCAGAATAAAAATAAATAAACAGAAAATTTTTTTCTTGACCAATATTTAAACTATTTCCACCATGATCAAACCGTGTATCCCAATAATTGTGTGATTTTGACTGATCATAAGCATCAAAAAACCTTTGATTCCTTTCTGCTGTATTCATAACAGATTGCTGAAAGAATACTGGGCGGAAAAAAGTAAATTCTGGTTCCGTACCATATTGGTAGTAAGTTTGTAGTTTTTCCACTCTTTTGGATTTCTAACTTGAAATCTAATCTCATATGGATATTCTGGTATTTGAACCAAAGTATCCCCTTGGTAGAGCATTAAAACTAAATCAGTTCTATAAATATACCTGTGTTCTACCTTTTTTAGATTTGGAAAACGGTTAGATAGTTTCGTAAGAAGTTCATTATCTAAAATTCTCTCGCTAAATGCAGGACCAATTGATCCTACATCAAAAGAATGTCCGCTTTACTTTTATCAGTAAAGGTCACATGTAATATTCTGTGACTACCATATTCATCTATGTCTGTTCGGATAGATTCTTTCCATTGTCCATTAGATGGTTTCATTTCTATGTCATCATGAATAAATTCGAAATTGATGTCTTTGATAATCTTTTTCTGTGGCTTAATTTTACTGGTTTTGTAATTGTACACATCATAATAAATCGCTCCTGGCTCAAATAACTCAGGTTTTAAATAATAACGTAGGGCAATATAACCGATGAATACACCAAATAAAGCCAGGTAGATATGTTTCTTCTTAATTTCCAACTTCTTCACCTCCTAAAGATGGACTCTAGTAACAAGATTGAAACCTCTTGTTTCTTACTTACGAAATATTTTTTTTCTTGCTCTTTCACTATCATCATAATAATTTCTCAGTTCGTTGAGGACTTCTTTTTCATACTCCTCTTTATTGTTTTCTGTATAGATCTTTTGTGTAGTCCGTACTTTCATCCGATCATTTTGATCACGCTTTATCAGTTGTGTACGGGTAACTGTTAATTTAAATTTCGATCCTGTAGGATTTATATTAATGGGAAGGTTAGATAAAGAATCTGAATAATACCAAGTATCGTAATAAAATTTATATTGATAGGTATTTGACAATTCTTTAGAAATGGTATCGGCTCCCCTGTCCCAGTAACCCTTCCAACTGTTATGGTAATCATCATAAAAAGATTGCATGTCTGCTTGATTCACATCTTTTTTAGTTTTTAAAAACACAGGTGTATTGGTTTTCTCCGGCAAATTTCCATATTCATAATAAGTTTGTAACTTTCCATTTTTTGGATTCTTTAGGTCAAAACGCGTAACAGCTTCTATTTCTGGAACTTGATAGAGAGTATCCCCTACATACATCATTCCAGCTAAAAAGGCAATTTTGAAACCACTATTTTTCTCTGTGATCACATTTGGAAATCTTCGGAGCATTTCTTGTTCTAATTTTTTATCATATAGTAATTTACGACTGAAGGTTGGACCCATTCGAATCGTCTTTTCTAGGGGAATTCTAATTTTTGAACCATCTTCTAACGTGGCATGTAAAATGACATCCCCACCATTAAAAAGGCCAAGATCAGACCGAGTTTCTTCCGACCAAGTTAACCCTTGAGGAACCACTGATTTTTCATAATAAATAAATTCAAGATTGATCTCTTTTACTTTTGCTTTTTTGGGCTCTATCTTCTCTGCTTTGTAGTTATAAACTCTGGTATATTGATAGTCCTTATCAAATAAACCAGGATCAACATAATTTTTCAAATATTGATAAAGTCCAAAGAAGAATAATCCTAAAGCTACTAAAACAAGTGGCAATTTCTTTTTTTAACTTCTTCATGCACGCCTCCTAGGAAAATTTAATACATTATAATATAAGGAAGAAACCCGAACAATCTAACCTATTGTCCTAATATAAATATAATCCATAAAAAAATGTTGAAGTGTTTCACTCTAGAATTGAAATAAACTAAACTCCAGCTTGTATTATTCTACTATGATTTTTTTGGTTTTTTTCTGTCAAGAATTTCATACGTGTATTCAGTTTGATCAGTGTAAGTTTTCGATTTTTGAAGTAACTTTTTTTCACCCTCGCTATCCTGATCTTCATTTGGTAAAAATATAGGTATCTGTAATCGTTGTTTTTAAATGTATGTCCCGTAGGGACTAATTCCAACCGGCTGATTGCTTAATCGATCGGAATAAAATAAACGATAGTAACGATACCCTTGCAGAAATTGATAAATTAGCATGTCTAAATTCGAAATCTCTATCCCAATAATTTTTTTACTAGATTGGTTATAAGCATTAAAAAAATTCTGGTTTTTCATTATATAAGTGTGCTTTGTTTTTGTAAAAAGAATACTGGTCGAAAAATAATTAAATTTAGGGTTCTGAACCATATTGATAGTAAGTTTGGAGCTTACCATTATTTGGATTTTTTTCACCTGGAATTGAATCACTGTTTGTTTCTCTGGAATTTGAAATAAGGTATCTCCCTGATAGAGCATTAGAACAGATTCTAAAGAATGATATTGAACAACATCAATGGGTTCTACTAACGGGAAACGAGACGATAATTTTTTTATAATTCATCATCCAAATTTTTTTCCAACTAAATGACGGACCAATTGAATCTGTTTTTTAAGGGAATATCCGCCTTACTGTTATCAGTAAAAGTCACATGTAATATTGGGTCATTACGATATCTATCAATATCTGTTCGTATGGTCTCTTTCCATTTTTCCATCTGTAGGCCTTTTGCTCATTTTTTTATCATGGATAATTTCGATGTTAATATCTTTGATAATCTTTTTCTGTGGTTTTATTTTACTAACTTTGTATTGATAGACCTTATGATAAGTATACTCTGAATCAAACCAATCTGGCTTAATATAATACCGAAGACCGATGTAGCCAATAAACAGACTCACTAAAGCAAGAAATACAAATTTTCTCTTCATCCTCAACTTCTTCATGCACGCCTCCTTGACAAAAACTATTTCATTATATCATAATCAAATACATTCATATAGCGCTAGTCAAAAGGTAGACATAAAAACACCTGAAACAAGTGGATTTCCACTTCCCTCAGGTGTTCTTTTATCGTCTTAATTGAGAAAATACTTCCCCAATCTTTCCTTCGATAACCAGGTCAGCTTGCTTGTCTTGTGGGATACTGGTCTTATTGATGACAACCAGCTTCTTCCCTTGGAAATACTGGATCAGGCTAGCTGCTGGGTAGACCACAAGGGAGGTCCCGCCGATAATGAGAAGATCAGCCGCCTGGATGGCTTGGGCTGCTTGGCTAAAGACGTCCATATCGAGAGGCTCCTCGTAAAGAGTCACATCTGGTTTGACCACCTTACCACAGTCCAAACAGTGTGGAACCGGGCCTTCTAAAGCTAGAAAGGCCTCTAAATCATAAAATCGCTGGCAACCCGTACAGTAATTACGGTCAGCACTACCATGGAGTTTCAAGACTTTCTTAGACCCCGCCATTTCATGGAGACTATCGATATTTTGTGTCACGACTGCCTTGAGCTTACCAGCTTCTTCAAGCCAAGCCAGATAGCGATGGGCAGCATTGGGTTTGGCATCTGGGTAGAGCAAGTACTTCTTGTAAAAGTCGAAAAAGTCCTCAGGATAGCGCTCAAACATGGTATGGGAGACCAATTGTTCAGCTGTCAAATGCCGCCCTACCTGAACACTATAGACACCGTTTGAACTTCGAAAATCTGGAATATTTGACTCCGTGGAAACTCCTGCCCCACCGAAAAACACGATCCGATGACTCTGATCAATCATCTCCTGTAGTTGAGCAATCTTATCCATCTACTTCTCCTTTAGTAGCTCTTCCATGACAGCATTGGCCTGATCAAAATAAAAGTTAGCTTGATCATAATGGATGCCTGTGTAGCTTGCAAGGTCAATCAAATTCTTCATAAAATCTTGAGAAGAGAAACCCGTCGTCCGATGGAGCTCTTCTTCATCAAAAGGCTTGATCAAGTGGGCCAAGGGATTGCGAACGGATTTTTCTAACTCCCGCAATTGTTGAGTACAACTTTGACGCTATCTGGCAAATCCAACTGCACAATCAACTCCGTCAAACTGGATGAATTGACCACACTTTCGCTGTGGAATTGCTGAAGGATAGGGTTGTCGGACGCATGCAGGCTCTCAAATTTCCAACGGTCATAACTCGATTCTTTGGAGTTATGAATATAGTTGGTAATATCAGGAATTTCAACTGAATCAATCGCATAAAGATCCGATAGATGGCTGGGCTGACGGCACGAACAAAGTCAATAATCTGCTCATTTCGCAACTTCGCTTCAAGATCATAGAGGTAGTTGGCCAACTGTTCATCTTCTGGATCTTCATGCCAAAAAAGCTGAAAACCAGTCGCCTCTAGCAACTCGGTTCTCAACTTTTGATTCATGACGGGTTGGATATTGAGCTCTCGACGCTCCGCCATTAACTGCAGTAAACTCACCAACAAATCCGGTACTTCTTCCTGCTGTTTGATAGAGCGCAGAGCCCGGCTGTAGTGATAATTTTGGAGATCGTAGAGCCATTCATCATGAAGGAATTTTGCCATTAGTCTGCAATCAAGGTCTCAAGACCAACTTTCATCATGTCAGTGAAAGTATTTTGACGTTCTTCAGCAGTTGTGTCCTCATCTGGATTGACCAAACTATCAGAAATGGTCATGATAGCAAGGGCATCAACATGGTGTTGAGCCGCAAGATAGTAAAGGGCTGCTGCTTCCATTTCTACAGCTTTGACACCCCATTTACCAAGCTCGATGTTCTTTTCACCATAGTTTGAATAGAAGACATCTGATGACAAGACATTGCCGACGTGAGTCGTCATGCCAAGGTCTTTGGCAATGTGGTAAGCCTTGTCTAAAAGATCAAAGCTAGCGATTTGTGGGAAATCGTATTGAGGCCAGTCGTTGCGGATGATATTTGAGTTGGTTGCAGCAGCTTGTGCCAAGACCAATTCACGAACATGCACATCCTCATTCAAAGAACCAGCCGTTCCCACACGGATCAATTTCTTCACGCCGTAGTCGACAATCAACTCACGCGCATAGATGGAGATCGATGGCATTCCCATTCCAGTCCCCATGACAGAAACACGATGACCTTTATAAGTACCCGTGTAACCAAACATGTTACGGACCTCGTTGAAGCAAACAGCGTCTTCAAGGAAATTCTCAGCAATAAATTTCGCACGAAGAGGATCTCCAGGAAGAAGAATTTTATCAGCAATTTCACCCTGCTTAGCAGCAATATGGATAGACATAATTAAGATATAAAGGGCGACAGAGAACAAAGTAAAAATAGGAAACTGACGACGCATCGCAGATGCTAGACAGTTTATCTTTTTTACACAGTTCTCCGCCCGTATTCAGTTCAGCGAATACGGTAAACCCATCCTTTCTTTTTTTATTGAGTAATTAGGAGAGCTTTCCGCTCGTGTTCAAATTAGAACACATGCTCTACCTTTCTTTTTTATTTATTTTGTTAATGAATCCAAAAACGCAAAGAGTTTGGCATTCATTTCTCGATAATCGTAAGCACGAATGGCTTTCAGGTTTTTTTGAACAAAGGTCAGGTTTTGACTTTGTTCTTCCAAAACTAGCTTCACCGTCAGCGACAATCAAGAGATTGACTGCTTCTGTATCAAATTCCAAGTGAGCTTGGAAGGCATAATGTTTAGGACTGAAGCGAATCATCTGACGTGGACACCCTTGACTAGTCGCAAGAACGACAGCATCTTCTGTCAATCCTGGCATATCACCATGCCAGTGACCAGTTTCAAGAGTTCCTCCAAACTCACCGACATGTGGATCTTTGAGTCCTTCAGGCGTCAAGGTCACAGGATAAACCCCAATCTCACGTTCCGGACTATGCTCATACTTCGCTCCATAGGCAACAGACAGAGCTGGGCACCCAGACAGACCCCGACAATATAACGATCTGCCTTGATGGCCTTTTGAATCAGCTCGATCTCTGCTTGAGGATCGTAGTATGGAAAAGTTTCCCGATCTTCGTCTGGCGATTGAGGACCTCCCATCACAATTAAGAAGTCGATCTCATCCACTGTCTCTGGTAGGGCTTCATTCTCATAGACTTTAGTCGTGGTCACTTGATGGCCACGCTCCTGCGCCCATTTTAGATAAGCGCCCGGCACTTCAAAGGTTTCATGCAGTACAAAATGTACCTTCATCATTTCTTCTCCCATTTCTTTCGAATCGTGTATGACAGACCAGCCGCAAGTACAAGCGGGATTGTCAAATTCCAAGTTTGGCCTGTAAATCCAAGGCTCAGGGCAATGGCTGTCAGAGGAGCTTCTAGGGTCGTCTCTAAAAAGACGGTCGCTCCTAGTAACATCCCTAGAACAGGATCCAGATGAATCCCAACTGCTGTCAAAAGCAAGGTCACTAGGTAGCCAGAACCAATCCCAAGGGCAAATGATGGTGTCAAGGTACCCCCCATAAGCACCATTGCGCAAGAGGAGATAAACAAGAAGCCCCTTCACTGCAAGAGTCAGTGGAAGATAAGGAATCGACTGGCTAGATAAGAGGGCTTGCGCTAGTACCTGGCCATTTCCCATAAAGATAGGGGAAAAAGGCTACTAGGCTCCCCAGCGCTAGAAAGGCTAGAGGAAGAGCCCAAAGGACCGTCCCGTCCTTGCGCCGTTTGTGACTAGCCCGCTTGGCGAGGAAAGCAAAGACCAGAGCCAAGGGAGTGACCAAGAAAGCAATCACAATAGCCTGTAAGAAGTCGCTAGCCGACCATGAGACTGCGGACAGGGTGATAAATGGCCTCCTGACCAACGATGGGCTGAGCGACCCAGGTGGCCAGATAAGTACTGGTCAAAACCAGTAGAAGATTCTGCCAACTGTAGGCGAGTCCTAAGGTCTCAAAGACAAATAAGCTACTGGCAAAGGGGACCTGATAGACCGCAGCCAAACCAGCTCCAGCCCCACAGGCGATCAAGACTTTCCGCTCTTTGAAAGCTAGTGAGAATCCCTTCGCCAAGCGACCAGCTAGAAGAGCCCCGACCTCACGTGGGGCTCCTTCTTTTCCGACCGATGCACCTGCTCCTACAATTGCCACCTGCATCCCTGCATGAAGGAGGTGGGGGAAGGGCGCTGGATCCCGGTCTTCAGCTAGGTCAATTTGCTGGCGAATAGACAGGATCTTATAACGCCTTGCAGAACATACCAGAAGCCAGCTGCCAAGCACCCAGTCACACACAAGACCAGAAATCTACGGAGACCTCCAGCTTCTTGAAATTGCTGGAGCAAATCCGAACTAGCTTGGCCAAAGGCCAGCTCTTGCACCCCTTCTAGTAGATAATGACAGGCAATTCCGACCAGACCCGTCCCTATCCCTAATGATAAGGTGGCTAGAAGAAACCTCAGTCCGTAGGGCAGCCTTTGGAGTCGTACTTTCATTGGATTAGAGTTCAGCAAGAATCGCTTTTAGCAATCCTTTGAAGTCGCCTTTGACGCGCTCTGTCACTTCTACTACTTCTTCGTGGTTGAGCTCTTCTTGGAAACCAGCCGCAAAGTTGGTAATACATGAAATACCAAGAACCTTCAAACCAGAGTGAGCAGCAACGATGACTTCAGGAACAGTTGACATACCAACAGCATCTGCTCCAAGAGTCTTATACGCACGGATTTCAGCTGGAGTCTCGTAGGTAGGACCTGTCACACCGATATAAACCCCATCATCCAATTTGATACCCAATTTATCTGCTACTTGATGAGCTGTCTCACGGTATTCAGGTGTATAAGCTTTCGACATATCAGGGAAACGTGGACCAAAGTCATCCAAGTTTTCGCCGATCAATGGGTTTTGACCAGTCATGTTGATGTGGTCTGTGATGGCCATCAAGGTACCTGGTCCAAAGCCGATACCACCGGCAGCGTTGGTAACAAGAACCCCTTCACAGCCCAAAACTTTCATAACACGAACTGGGAAAGTCACCACTTCAAGAGGGTTTCCTTCGTAGAAGTGGAAACGTCCTTGAAGGGCCAAAACCTTGCGTCCAGCAAGCTCACCGTAAACCAATTTACCAGCATGGCCGACAACCGTTGAACGACCCCAGTTTGGAATGTCAGAGTAGTCTACTACGACGGCATTTTCGATTTCTTCAGCCAGTTCTCCAAGACCTGATCCAAGGATCAAGCCAAACTCAGGTGCTTCCATTCCTTTGCCCTTCAAAAAAGCAGCTGTTTCATTGATTTTTGCTAATAATGTCATTGCATATCTCCTTTATGATTTCCTTAAAAATTGGCCAATTTTGTCGAATGTATTGGCATTGCGAATGGTCAACAGACGGTAATCCGGCATCTTGAGGACTTGTCTGTGGTAAGCGGTCTTTGTATAGGTTTCTTCTGAGTATTTGCCCCAGTAGATCCCAAGTCTTCCACGATGAATGATTTCATCACCGAGCGAAAAAGAGGAGACCAGCTCCCAAACGGCATCCTGATCAAGGCCTTCTGTGTAAAAGAGAACATCCTTGCGGGCCAGATCCTCCTGCCACCAGGCTGGTAGAGCAGCGAGATCTTGCGCATAGTCCTCAGCTGAAAAGAGAGAAAAAGACTGGATAAAGGGATAGTGTTCACGAAAGAAATGTCCCAGCAAATCTACCAATTCTGCTTTAGAAGCAGCAGATTCAAAGAAGATATTGCCACTATTGATGTAGGTCTCTACCCCATCCAGCCCGATCGTTTGGAGCTCCTCTCGAAGCTCTGTCATCACGACCTTGTTTTTCCCGCCAACATTGATCCCTCTTACGAGGAGAGCGAAGCGTGTCATCTTAGTTCAATTTGTCTAAGAAGCTTTCACCGATCATGGCTTTTTCAACACCAAAGTTCTCTGCAATCGTTGCAGAGATATCAGAGAAATGTCCGACTGGAATCACACCATTGCCCTTGAAGGATGGGCTATAAGCCAAGAATGGGATGTATTCACGAGTATGGTCTGTACCAGCGTAGGTTGGGTCATTCCCGTGGTCTGCTGTGATCATCAAAAGGTCATCTTCACGCATAGCTGCAATGATTTCTGGCAAGCGTTCATCAAATTCATGCAAGCAATCGCGGTAGCCGTGAGCATTGCGACGGTGACCGTAAAGAGCATCAAAGTCTACCAAGTTGGTGAATGAGAACCCTTCTTGGAACTCAGGAAGCCCCATGGTCTTAATCAAGGTATCCATACCGTGGCTATTTGATTTGTTGTGGCCCATATCGTGGTTGATACCAGCTCCGTTAAAGATATCGTTGATCTTACCAACTGCATAGGTATCAATACCTGCTTCGTTCAACTTGTCCAAAACAGTAGGCGCAAATGGTGAAACAGCTAAGTCACGACGGTTGGCTGTACGTGTGAAGTTGCCTGGTTCCCCAACATAAGGACGAGCAATGATTCGACCAAGAAGAGCTGGACGTTCCAAAGTGATGGAACGAGCGTATTCACAGATACGGTACAACTCATCCAAAGGAATGATGTCTTCGTGAGCAGCGATTTGAAGCACAGGGTCTGCTGATGTATAAATGATCAACTCACCAGTTTCCATTTGACGTGGTCCAAAGTCATCGATCACCGCTGTACCAGAATAAGGCTTGTTAGCTTCACGAATGACCTTACGTCCTGAGAATTCTTCAATCTTTGTAATAATTTCTTCAGGGAAACCATTCCAGAAAGTATCAAAAGGTTCTGTAATGTTGAGCCCCATGATTTCCCAGTGACCAGTCATGGTGTCTTTCCCAAGAGAGACTTCTTGCAATTTTTGTCGCATACCCAGTTGGGTTGCTTTTCAGCTGGCACAGTCTTCAATGGTACTTCACGAGGAATATTCCCAAGACCGATTTTTCGCCATGTTTGGTACATTCAAACCGACTGTTTTTAGAGATGTGGCCTAAAGTATCAGATGCTCCATCTGGAACTCCTGCATTGACAAAGTTATTGGCATCTGGTGCAGCACCGATCCCAACTGAATCCAGCACAACTAAGTGCATGCGTTTAAATTTTGACATATACTGCCTCTTTCCTTTATTAAACTAGCTATATTATACCATATCCCTATAAGAAGAGAGCCGTTGATTGATCCGAGGCTGGGACAAAAGTCCTAGCCTCTCAATTATTTTTTGATTGTCGAGCAAGACGCAGTGGTTGAGTGGGCTCTACTACGCTGATTTCATCAGCTTTTACAGCCCTACTCAACTGTGCGGAGGTGGGACAACGAAATCGAATTCTAACGAATTACCGATTTCTGTCCCACTCTCTATTTTTCAATGATGACAGGGCCATCTGGTGTCCCTACAATCACTTTTGAAATCATGTTCAAGAATAAACCGTGCTCTACGACGCCTACGGTGTGATCCAATTCATTGGCTAGAGCTTCTGCATCCTCGATTACCTTGAGATCCAAGTCAATGATAAAGTTACCTTGGTCGGTGACAAAACGTTGGTCATCCGCGAGACGGAAAGCAGGATGGTAACCTTTTTGCTCAAAGTGACGGAAGAGATTTTCAGCCCCGTATTGCACTACTTCCACTGGAAGTTTGAATGCCCCAAGAGTTGCGACTTGTTTGGATTCATCCACGATCCAAATGCAATCTTTTGAATTGGTTGCGACGATTTTTTCCATGAGGAGAGCCCCACCGCCACCTTTGATCCCGTTCAATTGAGGATCCACTTCATCTGCGCCATCCACTGTTACATCGACCACTTCGACATCGTCGATAGCCTTGAGCGGGATGCCTAAACTTTCAGCCTGATCATAGGTCACACTTGAAGTTGTGACAGCTGTGATCTGCAAGCCTTCTTCTTTGATGCGACGACCCAATTCAGCCACAAAATAATAAGCAGTTGACCCTGTACCGAGACCGACAATCATGCCGTCTTTGACAAACTCAGCCGCTTTAATTCCTACCTGTTCCTTTTAGGTTTACCATCATAGACCTCCTTTTATATTCTATTACAGTATAGCATATTCTGTAAGAGATTTCACTAATTAATTGAAAACCTTTCCAGCTTTTAGTTCTAAAAGCAAAACCTTGCCCGTCCGCTGACTTTACGATAGAATAGAGATGAATCTACAGGAAAAGAGAAATGACATGATTACTAAAGAATTTGATACCATTGCTGCCATCTCGACCCCTCTCGGTGAGGGGGCGATCGGGATCGTCCGATTGAGCGGGACAGACAGCTTTGCCATTGCACAAAAGATCTTCAAAGGGAAAGATTTGAACAGCGTGGCGAGTCACACGCTCAACTACGGTCATATCGTGGATCCAGATAAGGACGAGATTCTCGACGAAGTCATGGTTGGAGCCATGCGCTCGCCGAAGACCTTCACCCGTGAAGACATTATCGAGATCAATACCCACGGCGGGATTGCTGTGACCAATGAAATCCTGCGACTGGTCATCCGTGAAGGAGCTCGTTTGGCCGAACCTGGTGAATTTACCAAGCGGGCCTTTCTGAACGGTCGGGTCGATTTAACCCAGGCCGAAGCCGTCATGGACATTATCCGTGCCAAGACCGATAAGGCTATGAACATCGCCGTGAAGCAACTAGATGGTTCCCTGTCTGATCTGATTAACAACACGCGCCAAGAGATTCTCAATACACTCGCTCAAGTCGAAGTCAATATCGACTATCCTGAGTATGATGATGTCGAAGAAGCAACCACTGAGATCATCCGTGAAAAGACCAGTGAATTTGAAGCCCTCTTGACTAACCTCCTCAAGACTGCCCGTCGCGGTAAGATCTTGCGTGAAGGGATTTCTACTGCTATCATCGGTCGGCCAAACGTCGGCAAGTCGAGCCTCCTCAATAATCTTCTTCGTGAAGAAAAAAAGCCATTGTGACCGATATCGAAGGAACCACCCGTGACGTTATAGAGGAATACGTCAACATCAATGGGGTTCCCCTCAAACTAGTCGATACAGCTGGTATCCGGGAAACCGAAGACATCGTTGAGCAGATTGGTGTCGAACGGTCGAAAAAAGCCCTCAAGGAAGCTGATCTAGTCCTCCTCGTCCTCAATGCTAGCGAGCCCTTGACTGATCAAGATCGCCAACTCCTTGAGATCTCACAAGATAGCAACCGCATCATCCTCCTCAACAAGGTCGATCTCCCTGAGAAGATCGAAATCGACCAACTGCCGGAAGATCATATCAAGATTTCCGTTCTGAAAAACCAAAACATCGATCAAATCGAAGATCGGATCAACGCCCTCTTCTTCGAAAATGCTGGGCTGGTTGAGCAAGATGCGACGTATCTTTCTAATGCCCGTCACATCTCTCTCATCGAGAAAGCTGTTGAAAGCCTGCAAGCGGTCAACGAAGGCTTGGCCCTCGGTATGCCAGTAGACCTGCTTCAAGTCGACCTCACCCGCACCTGGGAGATCCTTGGAGAAATCACAGGGGATGCTGCTCCAGATGAGCTCATTACCCAACTCTTCAGCCAGTTCTGTCTTGGAAAATAACAAAAATGCGTATGTGTGCAAACATACGCATTTTTGTTTTATTTTCCTTGTTCTAATCGCTCGACGGTTTGATAAGCTTGGTAGATTAGGAAGAGCCCGGTAGCATTCAAGACTGGAATCGCAATCGGTAACTCGGTCACGATTTGTGAGAAGGGTGAATTGCCAACAAAATGGAGTCCAAACCCAGCTACTAAGTATCCCCAGCCTGCTAGAGCTAGATCCTTGCGTCCTCTGCTTGCTTGGACAATCAAGAAGAGCCCCAGCATGACAAGACCTGTGTAGACCCAGTGAGACATGGGCGCATTGGCCACACGCCCGAGAATCCCAGACACCGTGTAGGAGAAACCTTCCGGCAGATCCTGACGTATATAGGCAAAGTCCTCCACGATCTGGAAACCAAGACCAGAGGCAATTGCCAAGAGGAAGATCGACTTGATGCGACGGACACTGAACAAATAGAGGACAAAGAAGATAGGGATCAACTTAAAGGGTTCCTCAAAGAGTGGCGCAGCGATGGCACTCTCGTACTGGTTCCAAAAGTCGCTATTTGGAGCGATCGCTTGAATCATGTCATGGAAATAGGTATTGGCAAAGCTAGACAACCAACCGGCAACAAAGCCCCCACCTAATAGAGAAAAGAGAACCGGTACCCAAGACAACTTCCACTTCTTAGAAAAATGAAAGAGGGCCCAGACAGCAGGAAGTGCATAAACCAAAAGGATCAGGGTAGAAAGTCCCACAATCCCGTACTGACTACCAGACATCCAGCCTTCTGTCAGTGACTGGGTCTCATAGGCTAGGCCGATCGCTAGCAAGAGTAAATAGAGAAACAAAATCGATTTGCGTTTCATAAAAGACCTTTCTAAAGTGAAATGAAAAAGGCTGGAAGACCAGTCTTTTCCGTATAGTATCATTGTAACAGGATCAGCTTAAAAAAACAATAAATGTGGATTCGTGAGAAAAATGTAAAACGTAGATGGCGACAAATGGTTGACTAAATTTAGTTACTTAATCACCAACGCTCCATTTTCCTCCGTCGCCAAGAGCTTCTCATCTTTATCATATATTTTAAGTTTTATACTGCTCGGTTTGTTTTGAGTTGCATTGTATTGCTTTACTATCTCTTCTTTTAAATCAAAAAGCGTCTTACAATAATCTTTTGGATTTATATTTGCTAAAGATAGCATATTTTCTGATACAGAGAAGACAAGGATCACATACTCTTCATTATAATACACTTTCGCCATCTCAATTTCGCCATTGATTTGATTTTGAAGCATATAAGCAAATACTACATTAGGTTTTTTTCATTTCCAACCAATGAGGTAGGGGCTTGATTCATCCCTTTGACCACTGATTCTTTACTTTCCTTTGTAGAATCTTTTACATTCTGTTCAGTAGACTGCTCTTTTTTGTCTTCATTCTTCACTTCTTTTTGCGCGCACGAAGACAGAAATAGCGAGAGGATGGTCATTGTTGCAAACATAGTTTTTTTCATAGATTTTTCTCCTTTTTGTTTTTTACAAGTAGAAAACGACCTGTAATTGACCAAAATTGCATAAGCTTCCTGTAAAAGATATTCCAAACCTTTAATCTTATAACCTAATAGGTCATTAGATCTTTAATAGTTTAAAAAATTTTTATCTAATATTATTCTACCATAATCTCTCTTACTTCAGTACTGCAAGAATCTGGCGGATCATATCTGGATCCCCATCAGGCAATGTCACCGTTTCAGCATGGTCCAAGATCCCTTGGGTAAATTGCGTCATAAACTCCTCACTATTGAGTTCATCTGCAGACTGTTGCCAATGGCTCGGTACAGGATAGATCGTCACTGTCCCATCACCGTTGGATGCATAAGTCACATGACCTTCTGCAGAAATTGGTGTAAACAACTGACGAACATCTTTAGGATAGTCAACTCCTAGCCCACCAAAGTAAATTTTTGTACCAGCACTCTTTTCATTAATACTCAATTCTGTCGGTACAGACTTGATCACATAAGCCCAGACACGCGCAGCTTCGACCTGTGCATCGGTGTAGCCTAGATAATCATTCTGATCTGCCTTCTTCGAAGATTTGACCTCGCTATCTGATCGAGTATTCCACTTCTTGGCCTTACTCGTCTTAGACTTACTACTGCTAACGTCTGTATCTACTTGTTCCCGATCTTTCGGTTGCTCTTTCTTGCGATAGTAGAAATTGTCATCATCGCCATAAGCCGGTGACTGACCAGCCCAGATCCGATCCTTGGACTTATCCGAAGCATCGTCTTTGCCCGCTTTCTGACCTTTTGGAAGAAGCAAAAGGCCGTAGCCTCCAACACCCGACTTGGCACTAACCGTCATCTCAGCGATCTGGTCCTTCTGTTTAAAGCTCGATGCATCAAGCTCAACATCTTCGCTGACCAAGCCCTTGTCATCAAAGACCAGCTCATTACCACGTCCATCGATCCAAGTCCCCTTGATACTCGAGTAGTCCTTAGCCTTGATGGCTTTCAAATCCATACCAGACTGTTTCTTTTTCCGAAGTGCTGGTCTGCTTAGTATCCGAACTCTTAGGTGTCACCGTCCTCTGGGGACGACTACACGAAGCCAAGACCAAAGCAGAAAGCACAATTACCAAACCTTTTTTTCATATCAATCTCCCTCACACACCTACTATTTTAGAAAAATAAGAAAGGAGAGTCAAAGAAAAAGTGGAGGGCGAGAATCAATTAATGACCTAAAACTCTGTAAAATTATGATTTGAATGTCTCAAAAAAAAGAAGCTCAATGTAACGAGCTTCTATACCATCATCTTTTATTTTTCTTGTTTTGGGACCGTTCGAAACAACACAGCTCTAAAACGTCAACACTCTGTCATAAGTGAACTACTCCCCAAAAGTTAGACAGAAAAAATCTAACTTTTGGGATGCAGTTCAACTGCCAGTGTTTTCTTTTCTATCTCTGTCCCCTGCCGAAATATAAAATAGGCTTTTAGAAAATTTTGGTCTACTTTTGGTCTACTTTTGGTCTACTTTTTAGCCATCTTATTTTTTGACTGACCTTCGCTTTAATATTATTTATCCCTCATAAATTGATTAATTTTATTCTTCTTAGTTGTTCTTTACTCCGGTAATTCTACCTTCAAGCTCATATCTGTCGGTTGCAATACTTTCTGAACAGCGGTGAGAAAGGATAGTCCATTATCCGATGGAGAACATTGGAAGGTGATATGAATGACTTTTTTATCAAAGCTATCGCCATATCTATCCACATATTGCTTGCTTTCGAGGAAGTAGATATAGTTATTGAGTTTTTCTTGCAGAATTTCCAGATGGACTGCTTCTATCTCTTCCTGCCAGCCGACTGAATCCACCAGAAGAAGCTCTAAATGATTATCAACTATACCAATAGCGTCAAGTTCGCTAGGTTCTAGTTCTGAAACAATAGTTTTTTTTTTTACAAGAGCTTTAAACTCTTCAACATCAAACAACTCACGTTGATCTTCTATATTTGGTAGCATAGTTTCAGGATGATTACGTATATAGTTTCTATCAATATCATCTTGCTTACTTAAGGGCCAGTGCCCTGTTTCGGCATAAATCATCACCTCATATGCTTCCCTAGAAGATTGAAATGCTTTATCCATTAGTTCCTTAGTAATGGGATAGCATACTTCTGGGCCCATAGCTCCTCCAACTTCTTTAAAGAAGCTAATTTCGTAATAACCATCTGTTTCATATACAACAAATCCATCGCCTCTATGTACAATCGTATTGGAATGATTATAATCATCTAACTCATCTGCCTTTGGCCAACGATGATGTTCACAATAAAACATTACTTCTAAAGCATCTTTTTCTGATTTGAAACACGTTCTGCTAATTTTTGGCTAATGGGAAAGTTAAGCACTTCTTTCCCTCTACTCCACAGGATCTGATAATCATTCTTGTTTTTTAATATCGTACAATTTTTGTATTGTTGAATTTCTGTTGTCATACTATTTCTTTTTGTCTATTTCAATGGTGATACATAATCATCTGGAAGTTTACCCATTGATTCTATCCATTGTTGTTCCGCTTTGGGAATAAGTATTTCAAGTTCTTTGTTACTAAAAAGCAACTGATTTTTACGGTTAGAAATCAGCACAATTGGCTTTTTTCTAGCTCTATCTTTTCTAATTTCGTTCTTTTCTTCTTCTGACGGTGGCCAAGAATCGTGTTTAATCTTCCAAGATACTTCGCTTAGCGTTCTTTCCCCACTATCTAATAAGGCAAACAGCTCATTTGGTAATTCATAGACAACTAACCAAGAAACTACGGTTCCTTCTTCTAAAACCAAATAATACTTGTCCTCATCTCTCCATATATGCTGACCGTATCCTTTTACCTCTTCAAACTTGGTAACATCTTCCCATTCTAGTTTTGTTGGTTTCATTTGTATTCTCCTAGTGCAAGTTATTTTCTCAACCAGAATATCATAAAATCAGGCTTCTTTTTCTCTTCCTCAATAGGCGATGCCATCTTTTACCCATTTTCTAGTTTCTAACTCCAAATTAAAATAGAAATCTCTTCGACCAGATTTATCAAAACAATCCTCTTTAAGAGCCTCGCATACAATTCCCAGTTTCTTCTTACTTATCTCAGAAATATATAGCATAGTAAATCCTGCAGGAGATTCAATTTGGTCGATTTTCTCACCTTCTAAATTATAAACCTCTAGTTCTGATGGAACGTCAAAATCGCTGGATGAGCGAAATATACTGAAGATTCGCTGATATTTAGGGCTAAAGCGAAGATAATGTAAATGATGAAAACTAATCTGATGCTTCCCATTATGATTCCAATCTAGGGTTCCTTCTAGTATATTTTGTTGCCCTAACAATTTTCCTTCTAAACTAAAGTAGAAAATGATTTTGCTTACAAAGTTTTCTCCACTATAGACGATAACAATGTTCTCATCTTTATTATATTCCGCATGAATGATATCTGGTTGTTCTATCTTTATTACACAACCATCCCACTCCCATATGACCATCCGTTCACCGTAATCGATTTTCATCATCCTTCTCCTACTCTAACTCAGATAAATTCGAGATGCATTGTTTGCTCAGTCATCATGGACTGCACTTCCTCGACAAGTTTATCAATCTCGTTCTGTGTGATACGAATGTGGTTGAATGATGCCTCACAATTCTGTATACTTGACCTATATACAGTAAAACTTCCATCAATCAACAATTCTCCCTTTTGCTTTTAAAACATTACCATTTTCATAATCAAAAGTGATGATAGACCTTGGACTAGAAATTTTCATTTTCCTTCCTTTTCTTATATCCCTTTTAGACTAAACTTGCAGAGCACTCATAATCTTCTTAATTTGGTATTCCAACATGATAGAATTACCTTAAAAGACAATGTTACGTTTTCCACTATTATACCATACAAGAACTTTCCCCAAGAACCATCCTTGCATAAACCAACAAAAAAACACTGAAGATTCAGTGTTCTTTTCTATTTATGTCCCCTGCCGGAATCGAACCAGCAACTACTCCTTAGGAGGGAGTTGTTATATCCATTGAACTAAGGGGACCGATAAAAAAAGAAGCGAGATCACTCCCGCCTCCTTGTTCGTCTTAACGACGGATTTCTTTAATACGAGCTGCTTTACCTTGCAATGCACGAAGGTAGTACAATTTCGCACGACGTACTTTACCGTAACGTACAACTTCAATCTTTTCTACACGTGGAGTGTGTACTGGGAATGTACGTTCAACACCGACACCGTTAGAGATTTTACGAACAGTGTACATTTCAGTGTGTCCTTGACCTTTACGAGCGATAACAACGCCTTCAAAGATCTGGATACGTTCACGAGATCCTTCGACAACTTTCGCGTGTACACGAACAGTGTCACCAGGACGGAATGCAGGGATATCAGTACGAAGTTGACCTTCAGTCAAGCTTTGGATTAATGGATTCATTTTATTCTCCTATCTTCGTCAATCTTGAGGGACCTCCCTCAGCGGATAAACTGTATTTTTTGTGCTTCCATTACGCACAGAAACTATCATATCAGATATCTTCAGGTTTGTAAAAGCTCTTTTCTCTACTTTTTTCGCAACTTTTTGACCGGAATAAATACTCCACTCTTTTGGCAGGCAATAGGCGATGGCGCAAGCAATGACAAAGAAAGGAAGATTGGCATAGCCAAAGACTTCTCCTCCGATCAAGATCGGTGCGAGCAAGGTCGTCGTCGCACTGCCAAAGACACTGGCATATCCGATAGCGGCCACGACTAAGACTGGTAAGCCCAGCATTGGAGCAAGGAAGACGCCAAGTGTAGCTCCGATCGCAAAGAGCGGGGTCACTTCTCCTCCTTGGTATCCAGCAGAGATGGTCACCACGGTAAAGAGGAGCTTCAAGATCCAGTCATAACTCTGCGCTCTACCCTGATGAAAAGCCACATCAATCAGATTGGTTCCAAGTCCACTATAAGTACCGACCTTGGTCAGCTGGAGGGTTAAGAGGACCAAACTGAGTCCAGCCCCTATAAGGGCAATCCGGATATAAGGATTAGGCAAGACTTGAGCGACTGTTTTCTTCAACCAGGAAAGGCTAACTGCAAAGAGTTTCCCAGCGAGTCCAAAAGCCAGGCCAAGTAGAGCGACTTTGATCAAGGTCTCTGGTGTCCAGCTCAGCGTTTCTCTTAGTGGCACAGCAAATTTCTCCAAGCCAAGGGTATGAGAGGTGAAGCTAGCCACGATTGAGGCGATGAGCGCTGGATAGAGAGCCATCAACTGCAACTCCCCAACTGTCAAGACTTCAAGGGCAAAGAAGGTTGCTGCGAGCGGCGTCTGAAAGAGCCCCGCAAAACCAGCTGCCATCCCGGTCATGAGAAAGATACGCGAAACATCTGGAATCTTGATATGACGGGCAAAACGATGCGAAAGGGTCGCTCCGATCTGGACTGCTACACCTTCCCGACCGACCGAACCACCAAAGAGATGGCTCATCCAGGTCGTCAGCATGATCAAAGGCACCAAGACCAAGGGGATTTTCTCCTCACGAGCGTGTCCGACATCAAAGATGAGGCCCATTCCTTTTGAAGCCTTGCCACCAAAACGTTTATAAAGATAAACGATGACAAGCCCCGCTATGGCCAGAAAAAGAATCAAGGGCCAATGCTGGCTTCGAAAATCTCCTATCAGGAGAAGACCTTGACCAAAAATCATATCAATAGCACCAACCAAGAGTCCAATGAAAAGCGCCATCCCTGTTAGGACCACATACTGTTGTGCTTTTTGCTTGATAGATAGACTAGTCACGCGCCCTCACCTCCTCTTGGAAGTCTCTCGAGCGCTTCATCATATCTTGAAACTGAGCTTGAATGGTCGCCCGATACTGCTCATCCGTCACGAGAGAGCCAACTTTCTCAAGTACCTCTCTTTCCCTTCCTTGATCGAGCACAGGTATCCCCTGCTGCTCCTTATATTCTACAATCTGACCGACACAGACCATCCGTCTTTCCAGCAAGGCTACAAGCTCTTGATCGATTTGGTCAATGTCCTTACGAATCTGATCTAAATCCATGTGTCTCCTCTTTATTTTGGATATAAATCGAGGCTGAAATCCATCGATCCAGCCTCTTTGTCATTAATTTGCTTTTGCTACAAGTTCTTCTGCAAAGGCTTCTAATTTTTCAATATCTTCGTCTTCTGCAGACAAATCAACTTTGACACACTCAGAGCCTTTTTCAGCACCAGTCGCAGCGAAGCAACGGTCGAAATCATCAACTGCTTTACAGAATTCATCGTAGAAGGTATCACCTGATCCTACCACACCGTAAAGTTTGCCTTTGAGATCAAGGCCAGCCAAATCTTCGTAGAAATCTTGGATCTCATCTGGAAGCTCTCCATCACCGTATGTATAAGTCGCTACCACTGCGATATCTGCTTCAAGGAAATCCTCCGCATCCACAGTTGTACACTCATCCACATCTACTTCGACACCAAGATCACGGAATTTGTCCGCTACGATATCAGCAATTTCTTCAGTATTTCCAGTCATACTAGCAAAAACAATCTTCGCTACAGTCATAATTTCCTCCCAAAAGCTATTTCCCGTATTATACCACTTTTTCAAACATTTTGCACGAAACCTTTCCCGATAAGGTGAAAGAAGGGGCTTGTTTCAAGAATTTGGACTGATTCTACTTAATCGCCCTTGTTCTCTTCTTGAATTGCTTTAATAGTTTTAATTTCTTCATCCAACTTCTTATCAAAATCAGACTTATTTTTGAAGGGATACGAATAGGTGCGCCAAGGGTACCATTTTAGACCTTCTTCACCCTTATAGTACCACTCGATTCTAGTAGGTAAGAATTCTTTGTTGTAGGTGATACGGACTTTGGAGAATTGGCTATCCTTGATAGAATATCTACCTTCAAATTCAGGCGGATATTCCTCTTTCATTAATTTATCATCCACAAATCTTTTCGGTGAACTTGTAATCTGATAGTTAGATTTCTTAATTTCATCAGTAGTAATTTTCTTACTTAACAGAACTGACGATAGTTCTTCATTTACTGCAGATTTGTAATACTGTTTACGATCCCAGTCCGCTTTATAACCACCATAAACTGTATCGTCTTTCACTGCCGTTTCATCATTATAGTAATATTCTTTTTTCTCAAGGTCCACCCCAACCTCAAAATGCTCATCGGTAGAATCTCCCATTTTAATCATAACAAATTGCTTTTTCTTTAAAACATTCAATGCCGGTTGATTGTAACTGCAACTACTTAGGAATACTGCAATAAGTATTACGAGCAACACTACCACAATTTTTTTTGGAAATTCTAACCATCGTTTTCTTTTAATTAATTGTTTAACTTCTTTTATCATATCCATTTCATTCTATCAAAATATCCAATCCAAAGGAAGTGTCTTCCTATCAATAAAGCTGGGCCTTATATAAGCTCAGCTTTTATCTAAAAATTATGTTAATCTCCCTCATTTTCCTCTTGAATTTCTTTAATATTTTCGATTTCTTCATCCAGCTTTTTATCAAAATCAGACTTATTTTTGAAGGGATACGAATAGGTGCGCCAAGTGTACCATTTTAGTCCTTCTTCACCCTTATAGTACCACTCAATTTTTGTTGGTAGAAATTCTTTGTTGTAGGTGATACGGACTTTGGAAAACTGACTATCCTTGATAGAATATCTACCTTCAAATTCAGGCGGATGTTTTTTTCTTCTAATAATTTTTTTATTGATGAATGAATCAGTTGAACGAGTGATTTGATAGTTGGAATCTTTTATATCTTTAATATTAATTTGGTGATTTAAAAAGTGCTGAAGTGAGCTCAATATCCAAAGCTCTTTTTATAATACTCCGCAAAGACTATATTCCTGACTACCACCATACAATTTATTATTTTTTTATTGCGACTCCATGGTAATAAAAAAATCTTTTTCTTTTTAAATCAAAACCTGCACTGATTGATAATTTTTTTATCATTATCTGAAATACTTTGAGTCTCAATATAACGTTTATTTATTAATATTGAATGAGTATCACTTATGCTCTTTGATGTACTCAGGGCTACGAGTATACTTATTATACCCGCGATCGCTAGGCTTAATGCCACTAGCATAACTTTTTATATTTATTATACTCTTCCATTTTTTTCTTTTTCTGACATTCCTTTTTGTATTACGTTGCCATGCTTCATAGTCTTCATGTCCTCCTCCTTTTTACAATATCCGCAAATTGACCTACATGAGCAGTTTTTTCATCTGTTTTACCCAAATCATTTTCATAGCGAAATAGTCTTTTTGCTTCAGTTCGAGTAGCTGGCTCAGGAGTACCATCCACATCAAGCATTCCATGTTTTCCTTGATAAATTCCCGAAACATCCGTATTATTACCTTTTGAAGGGCCGTAATTAAATGATTCCGTGTTAGCAATTTCCCTTAATTCATCTTTAAAATAATTATTTGGATTAGAATCATAGCGACCATTTGCTAGCTTGTGATTATCATAGGCATCCCATTGACTGTCAAACTCGCCGGTATCCAAATTCACAATAAATTCCACCATCCGGGCATTGTTCAAATCTTTTCCTTTAGCTGAATTGCCCTGAGGGACTTGAACTTTCATATTATAGGGACGTTTGAAGCCATCTTTTGGATTAAAGCGGTTATGGTAGTTAGAGCCGGTTGTGTAATCAAATTCAATATTATTTTCTTTACCATATGCTAACAGTTTCTCGTAATCATTTGCACCTTCGTAATGATTGCGAATATAGTAAATTGCTTGACGATCCAGATAGTAGCGGAAGAAATGAACTTGCTGCCTAAGTAAATCTTTTTTGTAATTAAGATGTTTATCACCGAATGCTTTTACAACATCACGTCTGAAATACATGTTGAAATCACCATGTGGTGGTAGATTCTCTGAAATCTTATGCGTTTTGCTTGTCAAATGCATAAACTGCTTTTTGTCCGTTTCTGCACCCAATTGCTTAAGAACCAGTTCTACTTTTGCTTTTGAATCTAGTTTACTACTAGCATACATTTCTGTATAGATATCTGATCCAATCTCCTTGGTTTCTGCATACAAAGCATCTCTCCTTGCATTTAACTCACTGCCTGTCTTGGCATCAGCAGTTCTTTTTGAAACGCCTTTAACATAACCTTTGATGGCATCCTTATCCCAGCCATCTATTTCTTTAAGGTTCACTGATTGTTCACGTAATCCCGTAAGAAATTGGTTATATTCGAACGCTGTTACATCCTTTGGTTTCTTTGGCAAATATTCATTTTCAAACTCTTTATTCTTAATCGTTTCATTTACGAGATCAGACCAGGATAAATCCTTTGGAATAGAATACATTCCAGTATTTGGATTCCACGCTACGTTAATTTGATTGACAGCTATTTGAATAGCTTGGGCTAAGACATCAATTTCCCAGAAGATACTTGGCGATGATGCATTAAACGCTCTGAGTCTATTTAATTTTTCTTGTAGTTTATTTTTAGTAGCTTTAAAAATACTTTCTAATACGTTTAATCCTTGAATCCTCTGTAATCTCTGCAACCGTTGAAAATCTCCAGCACTAGTCGATTTACTAGCAGCAATTTCATTGATCTCTGCATGAAAGATAGCAATCATCCGATCACACTGTTCAATATCAGAAACCAACTTTTCTTCCTGTAAGTCCTCGTCAGCCACCTCCGAGCGATAGGATGCTGGAAGCTTCTTCACACTTTCTTGTGTAGCTTCTGCTAAAGCAACCCCAGCCTCCTTCAATGGCTGGACAACACTTGTCACAAAGCTTCTAAAAGAGTCGTAAGCTTGGCCAGACAAGCGCGAGGCAGAATTTTCTATTTGAGTTAATGATGTTTCTAGTGATTCATAGGCTTTCAATTGTTGCTCAATCATAGTACCTGTGCTACTTGCTTGGCTATCCAAACTACCGCGATAAACTTCGATTCCCATCGTCACACTCCTTTTCAATCATTAATTTTTTCCGTTCATGATAGATGTCATTTAAATCATCTTCGACTTTTCTTTTTTGAATAGCTAATTCATCCAGCTCTTCTAAATAACTATTTGAAATTTTTCGCGATTCATGAAGAAATCCCTCTTGAAGTTGGTCAAAAAAATTTCTAGAGGAAGGATAGGATTCAAATGCATCCCATAAATAACGGTGCGCATCAGAGCTATAGCCCTCAAAGCGGTTCAACTCATCTTCCAGATTTCTTTTTTCTCTTACAATTTCTCTTTCTTTTTGGAAAAGTTGGTCTTCTTGTCTTCTTAATTCCGATAGTTGTTGATCGTGATTCATCTTACTACTCTTTCAAGCTATTGAATGCTCGTTGCAGTGCTTCATCCACTACTGTAAATCCAGTTGAAACGCTTTGCAGGTTGGTCCCAATTGACTCAATCGTCGCTGCAATTTCTTCTGCTTTGGTTTTAGCAGTATCAATGGCTTGATGGGTGCATCATTACCAGATAATTTGGTTTGTTCATCTTTTTGAAGCTGATGCAACTCCCGAAAGTGCATTCCCCACTACTTTTTTTATAGAAGCTGCTAACTCTTGTGCAGTCTCAGCATTACTTTTTAATTTCAATCATCCTAGTCCCTCCCATACTAAATCTATTCATCCATTCTACCAAAAATATTGAACTAATGTAAAACCGCTTCCATAGCTCCTAATTAGTGATAAATGCTTGCTGGATGGGCCTTTTTTATGTTAAAATTGACTAAGAAAACGAGGTAATGTATGAACGTAATGAATGACATTCTTGAAAAGATTCAAGCTTATGACACGATTATTATCCACCGTCATCAAAATCCGGATCCGGATGCGATTGGGAGCCAGGTGGGCTTGCGGGATCTCCTGCGTGCGCACTTCCCTCAAAAGCGGGTATTGGCAACTGGCTATGATGAGCCGACCTTGACTTGGCTTGCTGAGATGGACGAGGTCAAGGATAAGGACTATGCTGGAGCTTTGGTGATTGTCTGTGATACGGCTAATACTCCTCGCATCGATGACAAGCGCTATACAAATGGTGATTTCCTGATTAAGATCGACCACCATCCAAATGACGATGCTTATGGCGATCTGCTCTGGGTCGATACTGAGTCTAGCTCTACCAGTGAGTTGATTGCACTTTTTTCTAAGGAATTGGATCTTAAACTTCCTGTAAGTGCTGCGCGTCTTCTCTATGCTGGGATTGTCGGCGATACAGGTCGCTTCCTTTATCCTGCTACTTCGACTCGGACTTTTGAGATCGCTGCAACCCTTCGCAGCATTCCCTTCGATTTTACAGCACTTGCTCGGCAGATGGATACGATCAATCTCAAAACAGCTAAGCTTCAAGGCTATGTTTATGACCATCTCGAGATCGATGAACATGGCGCTGCGCGTGTGACCCTAACACAAGAGCTCTTGAAGAAATTCGATCTACGTGATTCAGAGACTGCTGCAATTGTCGGAGCTCCTGGACGCATCGATACCGTATCTGTTTGGGCTATCTTTGTCGAGCAGGCAGATGGTCACTTCCGTGTTCGTATGCGAAGCAAACGAAAAGTGATCAACGAAATTGCCAAACGTCATAATGGTGGTGGCCATCCACTTGCGAGTGGAGCCAACTCCTACTCCCTCGAAGAAAACGACCAAATCTACAAAGAGCTACAAGAAGTGGCGCGCACAAACGAAGGCTGAGAACGGTTTCTCAGCCTTTTTATCTTGGTCATGGGGTTTTCATTTGATCTTTCTTATGGTAAAATAAAGCTAATAAAATTTTTAAGGAGACTTATTATGGAAAAAAATCGTTTGTTTATCATTATCTCTGCTGCGGTGGCGATTCTTAGCTCTTTCTTGCCATGGGCAAGCCTGAATGCTGGAAACTTTGGTTCATACAGTTGGAATGGCCTTCGCGGAGATGGATGGTTCGTTATTATCTTCGCAGTCGTTGCGATTGTCCTTGCTTGCTTGAACGATGTAAAATCTTCACTACCAAAAGGTTTTGCAATTGGTGTTATCGTAGCAGGAGCTCTCTCAACTATCGTAACATTGATCGATGTCTTCGGTGTGAACAAGTACGCTGTTGACTTCAATGGTTATGGCGTTTCAATTGGCTTTGGTTTGATCCTTGCTTTAATCGCATCAATCGCTATTGTTGTAACTGGTCTCTTGGCGATGTCAGGTGGTAAAATCACAAAAGGAACATTCGAAGAACTTGCTGAATCTGGTAAAGGATTTGCCCAATCTGTTGGACGCGTGACAACTTCTACTGTAAAAACTGCTGTAGATGAAATCAAAAAAGAAACACACGAACACACTGAAGGACAAGCTGATCAACCAGTTGAAGCACCAAAAGATCCAAATCAATCTGAACAATAATAATATTAGATTCACCTTGGCTTAGCCAGGGTGATTTTTTTGATCATTATTTTAAATAAAATTAGTGAAAATACTTGTCAAGATCCTGGAAATTTGGTAAACTAGCTTAGTAACAATCTATGGCTCGGAAAGAGACCATGGCAGAAAGGAAATATTGCAAAATGAAAAAAGATATCCATCCAGAATATCGCCCTGTTGTCTTCATGGACACTACTACTGGTTACAAGTTCCTCAGCGGTTCAACTAAGTACTCTAGCGAAACAGTTGAATTCGAAGGTGAAACTTACCCATTGATCCGTGTTGAAATTTCATCAGACTCACACCCATTCTACACTGGACGTCAAAAGTTCACTCAAGCAGATGGACGTGTGGATCGTTTCAACAAAAAATACGGTCTCAAATAAGAACCAACACAGAACCACTTCCCTTCCGGGAGTGGTTTTTTTGATCTCTGTTTCCTCTATTGTGAATGCACAAAAGAAGAGGTTAGGATGTTTGATCCCAACCTCTTTTTTCATCTTAATGGAACTGCATCCCACCATCCACGATAATGGTTTGTCCTGTGATGTAGTTTGAATCTGGTCCAGCAAGGAAGCTGACCGCAGCTGCTACATCTTCTGGTTCTGAAAGACGTTTCAAAGTGATATCTTTAGCGAATGTTTGCATACCCCATTCGTCGTCTTTACCTGCGTTCTTCCCAACTTCATGAGCAATGTCAAACATCATTGGTGTCTTCACGATACCTGGTGCATAAGCATTGACAGTGATTCCTGAATCCGCCAAGTCACGCGCCAAGGTTTGCGTAATCCCACGAACAGCAAACTTGGTCCCACCATAAATAGTCAAGTTTGGATTTCCGACAACCCCTGCTTGTGAAGTCGCATTGATGATCTTTCCACCATGACCGAGTGCTTTGAACTGAGCTTGAGCTGCTTGTGCACCCCAAATCACACCACCAACGTTAATAGCAAACGTACGTGTAAATTGTTCTTCTGTAATTGTTTCAAGTGGTGTAGTTGGCGCAACACCTGCATTGTTCACGACAACATTCAAATCTCCAAAATGGTCAACAACTTTTTGGAAAGCTGCAGCCACTTCTTCTTTTTTAGACACATCAGCTACGACTGCAAAAGCATTATCTGCTGACAACTCAGCAACTGCTTTTTCAGCTGTTTCAGCATTGTAGTCCAATACTCCGACCTTGAAGCCATCTTGCACCAAACGTTTTGCGATTGCAAAACCGATTCCTTGACCAGCACCTGTGACAATAGCTACTTTAGACATATGATTCCTCCTTGGTATCAACGATACCAGCAAACGTTCCTATCAGAACAGCAAGGGTTGACAACTAATTTTGATGGGGTCTATCATAAACTCCGACAAAACTATGCTAACAGTATACTCTTTTGTGAAAAACATTTCAAACTCTAGCCTGTTTTTTTGAAAAAAATAGTTTATTTATATGATATCTTTATTTAGTGATAAATGAACGAAAGCGTGAAATAGAGTAAAGTTTTTAGCCAAAACGGTTAACTGTTCTATTCTGTAAACCCTACATAAAAAGAGAGTGGGACAAAAGTCCTAGCCTCTCAATTGTTTTTGGATTGTCGAACAAGACGCAGTGGTTGAGTGGGCTCTACTACGCTGATTTCATCAGCTTTTACAGCCCTACTCAACTGTGCGGAGGTGGGACGACGAAATCGAATTCTAACGAATTACCGATTTCTGTCCCACTCTCTCTTATAAACTATTCGTTTGATTGATCCCTTTAGTCATCGGACTCCGCAAATACTTGAGTGGCTTTGACTGCTTTCTTCCACCCCTTGTACAATTTCTCTTTGCGAGCTTCATCCATCTTTGGTTCAAAGATTTGAGCTGCTCCATGAAGAGATTTTAATTCTTCCAAGTCCTTCCAATAGCCTACGGTCAGACCTGCTAGGAAGGCTGCTCCTAAGCCGTTGTTTCCAAGTTTTTCGCGCGGGCAATCGAAATTCCAAGAATATCTGCCTGAAACTGCATTAAGTAATCATTTTTCGCTGCTCCTCCATCTACTTTTAAGACCGGGATAGGAGTTTTGGCGTCTACCTGCATGGTGTCGATGATATCGCGTACTTGATAGGCAATGGATTGAAGGGTTGCCTTGATAAAGTCTTCCTTGGTCGTTCCCCGGGTAAGTCCGAAGACAGAACCACGCGCCTCTTGGTTCCAATATGGTGCTCCAAGACCCGTAAAGGCAGGGACCACATAGATTTCATCCTGGTTCTGAGACTTCAGAGCATAGGCTTCAGATTCAGGAGAACTGTCGATCATCCGCAGACCGTCACGAAGCCACTGAATGGCACTTCCAGCGATAAAGATAGATCCTTCAAGGGCATAGTAGACTTTGCCATTGATCCCATAACCAATCGTCGTCAGCAGGTTATTCTCTGATAACTGCATCTCCTCACCTATATTCATGATGATGAAAGATCCAGTTCCGTAGGTATTTGACCATACCAGGTTCAAAGGCCAATTGGCCAAATAGAGCAGCCTGCTGGTCTCCCGCCATCCCTGCAATCGGTACTTGTCCACCGTAGAAATGGAAAGGCGCTGTCTTGCCATAGATTTCAGAGTTTGAACGCACTTCAGGAAGCATGGCTTTAGGAATGTTGAGAATTTCCAAAATTTCATCGTCCCATTTCAGTTCTTTGATATTGTAGAGCATAGTACGGGCAGCATTGGAATAGTCAGTCACGTGGGCTGCTCCATCCGTCAGCTTCCAGACCAACCAAGTATCAATGGTCCCAAAGAGCAATTCTCCTTTTTCAGCTCTTTCTTGCGCCCCATCAACATGGTCCAAGATCCAACGAACTTTAGTCGCTGAAAAGTAGGCATCAATGACTAGACCTGTCTTTTGGTGGAAGGTTTCTACATAGCCTTGGTTTTTAAGTTCTTCAGCCAGTGGAGCAGTTTGCCGTGATTGCCAGACAATGGCATTGTAAATAGGAAAGCCCGTGTTCTTATCCCAAACAACTGTCGTTTCTCGTTGATTGGTAATGCCGATCGCCTCGATTTGATTGGGCTTGACGCCACTTTCAATAAAGACCTCAGCAATCACCGACTGAACCGAGTTCCAAATCTCATTGGCATTGTGCTCCACCCAACCAGCCTGCGTAAAAATCTGAGTGAATTCCTTTTGACTAGAGCTAACTTGCTCGCCTTTTTTGTTAAAAATGATAGCCCGCGAACTAGTGGTTCCCTGGTCAATCGCCATGATGAAAGTTTCTTGAGACATAAACTGCCCTCCTGAATTAGGTACTTAAAAATCTTGTTCTTTCATCAACTAGTATACTCTATTTCATCTAGGATTTGTATCCATTTTTTTAAGAAAATCCGGTCTAACATTTTCCTACTGCTTCAACTTTGTCAGACCAAGCAAAAAGAGCCCCGAGGCTCTTTTAACTAGTAGTTCAAATGCTTATCAAGCTCTGCTCTGATCTAACCGATTTAAGAACTCCATGGTCGGACTGTCTTGGTAAAGTTCTTTGAGAGGAATCTTCTGATAGACCGCTATTTCGTCCGCAGTCACACCGTAACGAATTAATAGATCATAAATACGATTTAAATCATGACGTAATTCATCCGTTATGAGGACATTATCGCTTGTTTCTTTTGTTTTCCAATAATAAGATGGCAACACTTCCTTGGTTTCAATTAAAATAGTTTGCAACAAAGTCCCACCATGGCTGTCCTTCTGAGAGATATCTGCCCCAAGTTCCAACATTTTCTCAAAAACCTTGAAAGACTGGTCAGCCTTTCTTTAGACGAATACATCTCATATTGGCCATTCCAACGTTTGATCATGCGCCTACAGTCAAATACAGCCCGTCCACCCGCTGTTTGGAGGACCGGTTGACAAAATGGATTCAGCTCTGTCGGCTCTTCGATAAAGTTAAGATCTGCTCCTCTATCAATGAGTAAATTTGCAATATCTAAATGTCCCGATTTGATAGCGACTTGAAGGAGCGACTGCCCCTGATCTCTTTTAGGTTTTTCACCCGAAACAGCATTGACTTCTTCAGGCTTTTTATCCAATATCTGACGGACTCCCTCTATATCTCCTCTTCGCAACAACTGAAAGGTTTTTTGCATGGTCTTTCCCCCTCTCATTATAGATAAAAATAACACTATGTTGATACTTTGATCCTATATCTAGCATCTTCATTAAACTGATTATAGCATTTTATGGACTTTACATTGAATTCCTAAAGGGTAAAGATGACAGACTTCCACCGAAGAGGTACAACTCTATTTCTCTGATTTTCGTATAGCCACTAGCCAAGAGGATACAAGAATTTCGAAAATAACTAGAAAGATAATCTGAGGAAGAGAACTTTGAACCAGCATAAGGACAGCCAGACTATCAATTAGCATATGAGCGAGGATACAAGGGACAGCTCCTTTCGAGTACTCCCTAAGCGCTCCAAATAGGAAGGTATTCCCTAAGATCATCAGGTAAAAGATGAGGTAGTTGGACGAACCTGCTGTAATCCAAGGGAGTTGATAGATAGGAATATGCCAGAGGAACCAGACAATGGAAAGAAGCATCATTTTAGGTATAAAGTGCTTACTATAGGAAAGATGATCTTGTAAAAACCAACGCCAACCGACTTCTTCTAGACCGCCATATAATAAGGTCCAGGGGAAATAAAGAAAGAAGGCCAAGAGGGAGTTCCCAGTAAAGCGAACATTCATGAGCAGGATGGAGATCCCATAATAGATGACGGGGATGAAGAAAGCTAGGATCCAGGATAGGGGACTTTCTTTTTGAAGAAAGACCTTCTTGAAAAAAATTCACCCAAGGATTTGACTTCCCTCAACACAAGAGAAAAGACAGCAGCCATCATCATGGGAATCAAGTTCATTAGGATAAACAGTAGTGAGGCACCCAAACTACTCCTATCTGGGAAAAAAAGAAAAGGATCACTTGCCCCACTAGAAATGTAGCAAAGAGGGCAGTCAGTGCATACCAAATAGCGACTGATTGTTTTGAAATAAATTTGCTCATTTTTTTCTTCCTTTACAGTTACATACTTCTTTCTTGCAATCATAATTGCTAAACTAATAATAAGAATTTTACTGACTAGAGATAGCCATACCTCTTCATTCACTATCATCTGAGACAAGGAATTGATACAGGCATGGGTCATGACACAGAGCCATAAATTTTGTGTTTTATGATACAAGGCTGATAAGATAAAGCAGTTAGTTAGCAGACCTACTAGAAACGGAAGCAACTGAATGACACCTAAAGAACCATCAATGTAGAAGTATAACAGATGCCAACTAGACCAGGCTAAAAAGGTGATTAAAGTAGCTGAAAGATACGGTATTTTTTCCTCCAAAGTTGGCTGAAAGAAATAACGCCAGCCAATTTCTTCAACTCCACCAAAAAGAAGAGCCTTAAAAAAGAGTACTACTGGCAAGACCAACGATTGAGTGGTGATCTTACCACCAAAGATAAAGGGGAAAAAGTCGAGCAGCAAGAAAACGAGCACTAAACAATAATTAGCAAAACTGTCTTTGACTTGAAAAAAATCTTTTAAAACTTGTTTGAAACTAGATTGATAGTAACTAATGCTTGCAAGACTCCCCCAAAAAGCAGATGATAAGCCAGCTAAAGCAACAGCGATGATCCCCAATGATGATGTAAAATCAACCTTGACTCCTCCTGCTCTTAAAAAACAAACCAGAAGGCTGACTCCTAATACTTGACCAAAGGTCCCTAACAAATACATAGATAGGGCTTGCTTTCTATTCATTCGTGATTCCTTTTTCTTTCAATTAATTTCCAGTGCTATCTACCTTAAACCCATACTTACCTGCATTTCGTTTGAGCTTCTCCACTAGCTCTTCATTCCGCTTACTTTTTCCAAAAAAGAAGGGAACGGTCTTTCCATTTCTGAGTTCAATATAGAAAGCATAGCGAGCCCCGCCACCAGATCGTCCACGAAAAATTACATAGGTGATTTGCTTGATCTCTTTCAGTGGGATGCTGCGACGACTGAAACACAGAGCGACATGGATATAGAAGATTCCACGGCTAATATGGAAAGGAGCAAAGAAGGGACCTCCACAACGTTTCACGATTGCCCTTCTTCTCAGGAAAAGGAGAAGACTGAAAAAGAGCAAGAAAATGAGCACATATAGAATCGGAGCATACTCCATTATCTTTCTAAATTCTAACACGCTGTCTTTCATCCTCTACTTCATCTCAACCCATTTTTCATTATCCATGATAAAGGGCTTAGCCAGACCTTCACCTGTGTAGTCTTGGTATTTGGTCTCCAAGTATTTGTAGACATCTTCCTTGGTCGCAAACTTGATGGCTTGATAGGGTTCTTCAAAGGTCAGCTTTTCGACAAAGAGATAGCCGTCCTTTGCAGGAACTAAAACGCCGACATGGCCGACAAAAAGGGTATTTCCATCCAGGTTATCATGAACGATAACAGAAAGCATGCGCGCATTTTCATTGAACTTGAAATGAGCAAAATACTCTTCCATCTTCTTGGCATGGACCTTGACATCCGTTGTCGCCTCTGTCGGAACCCGTGAATACAGAATGTTAAAGGCTTCCTTGTCTGCCTCACCGAAGATCTTCCCTTTGTCAATCGCATCATTGTCCACGAACAAAAGTTCACTATCCGCTTTCATCTTAGGAATCTCGATGCGATTCTTCAGAAGAGTATAGCTATTGATCCGGCAGTTAGTTCCGACGAAATCGCCCTTTTTCTTGGTCCACAAGTCACTGATCTTCTCAACATTGTAGTCTGTTTTCTTGAAGGCGCTGAAGTTACCCGTTAAGCCGACCGAGCCGACAATGCTATCGTAATCTGTTACCAGACCCAAAAATTTATCTACACTGTCCTGATCCAAATAAGCAGACAAGAGAGTCCGCACTTCTTCGACACTCGCCTTGCTGTTGAGGTTGCTGTAGCTTCCCTTGTAGCGCTCCTTATCTGAACTAGATTTCTGTACAGTGGAACTTGCCTGCTTTTCCTTGTATTGCTTTTGGTTGCTACTACAAGCCACTAAAGCAAAGATTGCCAAGGCACAGCTAGTAAGGAGCATGAATTTTTTAGATGGTTTCATAAACTGGATCCTTCTCTATTGATTAAAATGTTTGTTCTATAAATTTTTCATATCGATAATCCTTTTCCTCTATTATAGTTTAAAACTAGCTTTTGCTCCAACTATTTTTTTACGAAATGAGAAAAGTTTATAGTAACAAAAAGAGCTGGCAGACTGTCCAGCTCTTTAATATGTTACAAAAAAATCAAAAATTAAAAATTATCGTTTAATCAGACCAATCTATTTTTGGCATGTTCTATTGCGTACTCCGCTTCCTCTTGAGTAAACTTTCTTATTTCAACAAGTTTTTTTCTAATAATCTTTCTTTCGAATAGTTGCCACCGCTTCCAAAAAAGATTCCACTGCTTTAACAGCTTCCTCTTTCCAATCAAAAATGACCTTGCTCCACAGCATAGTCAGCCTCTTCTTGAGTAAATAGATCAAATTTTATAAGTTGATCAACTAACTTTTCTTTTTGAATAATGATACATTTGATATGATTTTTGCTTTTTAAAAAGTGCTTGCTCTTTCCAGTCTATATTAAGCTTTATCGATAGCATACAGGGAAGCATCTTCTGAATACCTGTCATTCTTAGTAAGATCATTTTTTTAATTTGTCGCATCGATAAAGGAGATTTCTTTAAAAAAATTCTTTAGCTGTTGCATATGCACTTGTATATTCTGCATCTAGTAAAGGTAAAGGATAAACTCTTTTCTTAAACATATTCATTAATGATTCTAAATCATCCTTATTTTTTTTTGTCACTTGAAGAAGCGTATTCTTGTTTTGATGATTCAAAAATCATCCTTATTTCCATCAGTTGAAGAAGAGTATTTTTTTGTACAGGTTTAGTCAGCTGTGATCCTGAACGTGAATTTATCCATTTATTATAACTTATTTGATACTCAATTGCCATCAAAGCTAACATTCCTACCATCAATCCAAACATCGTAAAAAAATAAATATAACAAATTTTTTTCATAATGAATACCTTTTGCTTGTTTTTTTCTCCAATGGAATCTTTTCATCCTCTTGAACTACTTTCATTAGTATTATATCATGAAATATTCTTCTTTTTTATTAACTAATGTAAAAGTCTTCATACTAGTAAACAAAAAAGCGACTGCAATAGTTCAACTGCAATCACTCGTTCATTTGTGAGATAAAAAATAACAAAGTGTTATAAAAGATTATTTGATCTTGTGTTTGTTCATCTTTTCTTCAAAGATGGCTGTCATAATCTTGCGGAGCTCTTCTCCTTCTTTTTCAGGAAGATCCCCTTGACGTTTGGCCACTGCATAAAGTTCAGGGTATTGCTTGGCTACACGCTCAACTGTCTTGGTCGTCGCATGCCCTCTGACAAAGAAAGGAATACGCTTGATCCATTCTTGCGAGACTAAAGCGAGCAACTTCTTCGCTGCTTCTTTATCAGAAATCTCAGCTGTACTCAATCCTTGCTTGATTTGTTCTTGTTCTTTTTCTGTAAAATCTTTTAATTCCATAGTAAATTCCTCATTTGTTTATCTAAGGACATATTATACACCTATGTAGGGGAAAGTACAATTAAAGGAACTGAAAAATAGAACAAGGGTAAGCCATTCCTGACTCTATCTCTTAATCGTTAAATCTTATGAAGTATATTGATTTCCGATTTACTGTGGAGCATCTCCCTTTTGCTTTAAATAATAGTCACTTGCCTCCGTTAGTTTTTTATAATAATGATCGTAACTCTTACTAAATTGTCTAATCAGAGGAATAGCTACTTCATAGTAGTGATGGTTAATCAAAAATGTTTTCAGTTGATCTTGAATGTGTTTCATTGGACTTGTTTTGTAATCATCACTGTTCAAATAGCGATCATAAATAGAAATTGTGTCCTTATTTTCATTATTCCACTTTTCATAACTTTCTACCGCAGCTATCTTAGCTTCATTAACCTCTTTTAAGGTCTTCATATTAAAACTAGAACTCAGTTCATCAACATAATCCTGTTCTTCTCTGCTTAACTCAAAGGTTGGAAGGCTATCTAAATATTGAATATACTTCTTAAATGCTTCTTCTCCATCTTTTGACAAGGGCTCCTGTAAAAAAGGTTGATAGGCAACAAATAAGCATTGCCCCAAGTATCCTGGAAATGCTCTTTCGAGTCTCTTATAAATGGAGTCCTCAGCTTCGATGACCGCAAGTTTTTTTCATTGATCAGATCCGTGTCTGCACCTTTTTATATAGAGATCAAACACTACTTTCCGTTTCTCATCACTTTCTAGTTCTTGCTCTTTTCTTCTGAGAATACTAGATGCAGTAGCCCCATCTGACTTCAGACAGTCCTTTATTTCTGTTATGCTTAGCCCTAATTTTTTAAACAAGGCAATCTTATTCAGAATCTCCACATCCTTTTCCGAATATTCCCTATACCCATTTTTCTAGTCTTCGAGGATGAATAAAACCTTTTTTTCTTCATAGTATTCTAGTGCTTTTTCGAGTTAAACCTGTTATTCTTTGAATATCATTTCTTAACATAATTTTTGCACCCCTTAACTATATGATACTCCTGTCCCCAAGGGACATGTCAACCTTTACCTTATAAACAGAAGACAATCATTTTTCTAATCTCTTTTATTTCTTATTATAACAAGGTTCCACGAATATATCTGTCATAAAAAAAGAAAAACAGCCAACCATTGGGTTAACTGCTAAAAAAAGTTATCAAGTTAATTATTAGAAGAATCAGCATTCGAATTTACTTTAAATCGTATTTCCAGTCTTCTCCATCTTGGTAGTAGAAAAATTCAGACAGGTCTTCTTCAAGAAAGATACGAAGCATATCCTCCATATCTAGAGAGAGGTCTAGATTTGGCAATTCTTTCAGGTCCTCCCACCAGACTTCCCCCTCTTCAGAGGATATTAAGTCTCCTTCAAACTTTTTCTGTCTTATAAAAAGAGAACTACATAACGAATGCCGTCTTCTACCCAATCTTTCATTCCACAGATCTGGGGAGAAGCAATTCTTAAGCCAGTTTCTTCCTTCACTTCACGGATAACCGCTTCCGTAAATGATTCTCCTGCTTCGACATGACCTCCAGGAAAGGTTATGCCTGGCCAGTCCTCTTTTTTTACGAACCATAACAAGAACTCTATCGCCGTCTCTTACCATACAAAAGATTTGTAAACTCAACAGTCTCATTCATACAGATACTCCCTAACTATGTTTGTCTTTTTTTCTTTAAGGATAGGATATACAATCTCTACCCTATTCTTCTTTTAGTTGCACTTGCGTATGGGCTAGCAGGTCACCTAGATGCCTCTTATCTTTCCTAAACAGCGTCATTGCTAGTAAGGAAACTGCAAGTAGAGTCGCTGAAATAGAAAGGATAATGGATAACACATCAAAATCACTATAGAAACCATGAATCGTGCCCATATGACCGATTTGCCAAGGTAAAAATTTAATGGTGTTTCTGATTAAGCTAGCTTGCACTGTTTTTTTCTGGTAGACCAGCTCAAGTCCCGCTTTTCCCTTCCCCAAGCTCCCATTTTTTGCATAATCCAAAAATGTGAACAGAAGCGTGATTGGCAATATAGATGTTAAAAATACAAGCCACTGTGACTGAATTTCTGTAAACTCTGGGACGCCATTAAAAAAGATGATGTAAATAAGCATCGAAACTATAAACAGAAAAACTAAATAAGTTAGAATGAAAAGATAATCGAATAGAAATTCTATCATTCTTTTTTTAACCGAAATAGGATTGATTGCTAACATCTTCATCAACGTCTCCCCCCTTTCTCATCTCCTATTATAATATAAGGGTACGAATAAAGAAACTATTAATAAAAAAAAAAGACTGCAATCTTTCGATTCCAGTCTACTTCATTCCTAATCTTCCCTATAAATAACAAAGCCATTTGGCTGAATGATCATTCGACCATCGGAAATGCTCCCAAGACTGATTAGATCTGCTCGTCCTCTTTCTAAGACAACGTCTTTCTTCGACTGGTTAAAGTAGGCTTTGAGAATCTGACCCTCATATTGCCATTCTACTGCTACTATATCTAGCTCTACTTCTTCCAGACTCACTTTACCATGTTGAATCATGCCCGCCACTTCTTTTCGTAGCTGGATCAATTCCTTCATAAAATTCAGCATGTCATTGTCTGCTGACACGCGCTTCCATGGCATGACACGCCGGCAATCCGGGTCTGGACCACCAATGAGAGCTAGCTCCGTTCCATAATAGATACACGGCGTTCCCCGTTGCAGATAGAGGAAGGCCAGGGCAGACTTGACGGACTGGAGATCCCCTTTTGCCGTCGTCAAGATACGCTCTGTATCATGGGAGTCTAAGAGGTTGAACATCACCTCAGAGATCTGCTGCCTGTAGTACATAGACTGGCTATTGATCTCCCAAATGAAGCGTTGCGTCTCCTTATGCCCCCGCAGGAAATAATCCTTGATACTCTCAGAGAGAGGATAGTTCATCACCGCATGGAACTCATCGCCATCGAGCCAGGGTTGGGACGAATGCCAGATTTCCCCGAGGATATAGAGGTCTGGCTTCTTAGCCAAGACCGCCTTACGGAAATCTCGCCAGAATTGATGGTCGATTTCATTGGCCACGTCCAGTCGCCAAGCATCGATATCAAACTCTTCAATCCAGTATGTCGCCACCTTCAAGAGATAGGCCTTCACCTCTGGATTAGCCGTATTGAGCTTAGGCATATAGCCCGCAAAGGCAAAAGCATGGTAAGACAAGTCGCGACTATTCCACAGATTTTCTGAGGAGACAGGGAACTCTTTAATATGGAACCAATCCTTGTAAATCGAATCCTCCCCGTGTTTGACCACATCTTGCCATTGGGGTGAATCGTAGCCAATATGATTAAAGACAGCATCCAGCATAATCTTCATCCCACGCGCGTGAGCCTCTTTCACTAGTTTGCGGAAGGTCTCCTTATCTCCAAAATGTCGATCAATTTCAAAATAATCAATGGTATCGTATTTGTGGTTGCTTGGAGATTCAAAAATCGGGCAAAGGTAGAGCCCTGTAATTCCTAACTCCTGCAAGTAGTCCAGATGATCGATGATCCCTTGCAAATCACCACCAAAGAAATCCAATACTTGAGGAGCAATAGAGGCATCCCAAGGACGAACACCTTCTGGTGAAATGGCTGGATTCCCATTGGCAAAGCGCTCAGGAAATCTGATACCAAACCGTCTGCGCCACCCAGTCCGGTACAGCACACCCATCAATCTCATGGATAAAAGGAAGCTTAAAACCGTTCATGACGAAGTCCAGGTTCTCCTTGTTGAAGGCTGCCACACCCCGATCTCCGTACAAGACCTTATCTCCTTTTGTATCTTCTAATTCAAAGAGGTACTGGATCCTTGCATGGTGGACAGATACCGACACTTGCCAATAATCAAAGAGGTCGTCTGTCGTCACCTTGTCCATTTCCTTAGTTGCCTCATAAAGATCCTCTATAAAAATAAAGGGATCCCCATAGTGCAAGACAATCCGTTTGATATCTTCTTTCTTGGTCCGGATGCGAATGTGGAGCTGGCCGTCCTTATAAAGATAGGCGTACTCCGATTCAGGCCGGTGATAAATCGCTGTTAATTCCATCTGTCTCGTCTCCTACTTTCCTTTCTTTTCATCATTTACCGATTTATGCAAACGATTACACAAAACTCACTCTAGTATACAACTTTAGAAAAAGGTTTGCAAGATCTTGTTTGAATTTTAGACCTCTAACTTTTTATAATTGTAATGCAACACAAAAAGCCCAGCGACTGGGCTTAAAGATCTTTGTGGAATCAATGACTTTACCTTATAAGAATCACTTTATACTGTTTCCTACTAAAATATACTATAGATCTATATTTCTGTTAATAGTTTATTGAACAGTTGTTCGAGCTTACTAGTATCTCCATAAACTGTTCCATCCATATATAAGTGATAGATATCATCATCTAAACCAATTGAAATTTCACATTCATAGCCTTTCATCAAAGCTAAAGAACGGATAACTTCTCGTTGAGTACGACCGTTTCCTTCTCTAAATGGGTGAAAAATAGTTTAGATTATCTAATATCTCAGCTAAACTTTTACAAATCTCAATTTTATTATTTGAGTTAAGTAGATAGTTTGAAATCAAAGTATTTAAATATTTTTTTCTGCCGTATCAAAAGACTGAACTGGCATAAAAGCATTTCCACTTTTAGAGATATTTACTTGACGGTATTGACCTGCCCAAGTATACATCCCTTCAAAAAAAGAAACTTATGAATCTTTAAAATATCTGAAACTGTATTTACTTCAATTGGATTAACAAACAGTTTTTAAACTTTGGCTTTGCTACTAAACGATATTCTAATTCTCGAGCTTTATTATCATTTTTTTCTCATTAAATTTATTTATGAGAACAGATGAATAGGGGATAGGTGTATAAATTATCAGGGTCTATATAATCATACCCATCATATATTTTTCTGACCATTATCCAACTCCTAATGCAACTGCCTCTTCTCTCAGTCGCTCCACGTCTTCTACCGTGGGATGCCATCCTTCAATCATATTGGTGCTCAGAGCAAACCAGACGCTCTTAAAAACCTTTGTTGTCAAAAATCACACCCATAATCATCATTTTTTCTTTATCTACATCTAAGGTCATATTCTACCTCCGTCCTTTTATTATAGCATATTTTCGATCATTTTAGTTCTCCTATTTAGAACTTACCCTACACAAAAAGCCCAACATTTGGGCTTTCTCTTCATCTAAATCACTGATACTTATTCCTTACTTGTATGTCGCTTCCCAAGACTGAGCGCTTGCTCTTCTGACATCTGAACCACCTTAGAAAAATTGGTATTGCGAGGCATACTGTCCAAAGAGTACCAATAAACCTCAGCACTTCCATTTCTGGCCACATAAACAACTGGAGCTAGTTGACGAGTTGGCTGTGAAGGCTCTACAGGTTGAACGGGCTGTGCAGGCACTGCTGGCTGACTCAGTTGAGGAGCTTGACTTGGTTGCGTCTCTACAGAAGGACTGGCTGGTTGTGGTTGACTACTTGGTTCCGTCGGCACTAAAGATGGCTTGGCTGTCCCCTTCAGATAGTCAATGGTCGCATTCTTGGAATAATTATCCAAGGTAACGGTGGTGATCCCATAAGCATCTACCGACTCTTTGGAGCTACTTAAATTAATTGGTAGAAGGTTGCCATCTCGATCAATTCCCACATATTGCAAGGTCACCTGCCGAGGAATCAATTCATCCCCCGTGTAGACAGGCGTCACCTTATAATCTAGCCAATAATTGGGGTGGGTGGCCAGCCAACTATCGAGTCGTTTCTCGTAATAGAGCATGCCTTCCACATTACTATCCGCTGTCCCTTTATAATTCCCCGTATTGGTCCAGGCAGTTAAAGGAACCAGATTTTTCCCTTCATTGGTCAGGCCACTAAATTGATAGCCGATCAAATGCCCTCTATGGAACAACCAGGCCTTCTTCCCTTTGTTTCCATAGGACAGCTTATAATTATGCCAGCCGACTGGATTGTAGGTAAGCCGTGGCTCTCTTTTCTGCTTTGGTTCATCCTTATCTTGCAACTGTATATGAGCTGAAGTCGCACGACCTAAATGATCAAACTCACCTAGAACGATCTGCTTGTTACCAGTAAAAGGCAGTAGATGAAGACTTTGGTAATCGAGTCCAGTTTGCTGAGCTTTAACCCCTTGAACAAAGGTTAAGGACATGAAAACCGTGACTATCCCAACGATGACATTTTTCAAAAACCGCTTTGTAACCATAATAAACTCCCACATTACTATCTAGTATTATTATAGCAGAAAAAAGCGGTTACAAATAATATTTTTTCAAAAAACTCTTGTTCATGACCTTACGTAACGATGTATAATAGGTATGAGGAGGTGGGTAATGATGGCTAAATACAGAGCAATTCCGGAAGGATTTATGACAGTTGGGCAACTTGCTAAGAAAATGGGGGTTACCGTCCGTACTTTACAATACTATGATAAAGAAGGGGTGCTTTCCCCATCGGCAGAAAGTGAGGGAGGTCGCAGGCTTTATACCGATAAAGACATAGTGCTACTCCATCAGATATTGTCTTTAAAATCATTAGGTTTTTCTCTCAAGGATATAAAAGGGCGTTTGATCTCTTTGAAAACACCTGATGATGTTGCTAAAGCTCTTACGGAGCAGGCAGATGTTCTTCGTAAAAATATAGAACAACTTAAGGATTCTTTGGTCGCAATAGAGCAGTTAAAGGCAGAGGTTTTACAAATACAGACGGTCAATTTTAAGAAATATGCAGACATCATCGTCAATCTACAGATGAAGAATGACTCCTACTCTCTTATCAAGCGCTTTGATGATGATACGCTCGACCAGATACGCAGTCGATTTGACAAGAAAAGCGGACAAGACTTTATGGACAGGTTGAACCGCCTAAGTGATCAAATCGTGGAGCTTCAAAAAGAAGACGTACCAGCTGAAAGCGAACAAAGCCAACAGGTTGTGAAAGAATACTGGGGCTTGATTATGGAGTTTACAAATGGTGATATGAGCATGCTTCCTAAGTTGATGGAAGTTGGTACTATTGATACCGCCTCAAACGCTTGGGAAGAAAAGCAAAAAATCGTCAATGATTATATAGGGCCCGCTTTACAAGTCTATTTTTCAAGGCTTGGAACAAATCCTTTTGAGGAGGTAGAACCATGAAAAACGCAATAGAGGTTTCTGGATTAAAGAAAAGTTATGGTAGCAATATGGTTCTTAGAGGTCTTGATTTTCAAATCAAACAAGGAGAAATATTTGCTCTGCTCGGAGTAAACGGAGCTGGTAAAACAACAACGCTTGAATGTATCGAAGGTCTGAGAAAATATGATGAAGGCACTATCGTTGTAAACGGAAAAACCGGAATTCAACTACAGTCCTCCTCTCTACCCGTCCACATCAAACCAATGGAAGCCATAAAGCTATTTGCAAAATGGAATCATACATACATTGATGATGCTATGATAAAGGCCCTTGGCATAAAAGAAATTGAAGAGTCGCAATACATAGAATTATCCACTGGGCAAAAAAGAAGATTACATCTTGCTCTTGCACTTATCAGTAATCCAGATATTATTTTTCTCGATGAACCGACGGCGGGACTTGATGTTGAAGGAAGACTATCCCTCCATGAACAAATCCGAAAGCTCAAATCACAGGGCAAGACAATTGTTTTGGCAAGCCACGATATGGCCGAAGTTGAAACCTTATGTGACCGCATTGCTATTTTGAATAGTGGAAAGATTGTCTTTTGTGGTACTCCTTCAGAACTGACAGACAGGTTGGGAAGAAAATATTTCATCCATTTAAAGACCCAGGACGGAGAGAAATCTTTTAAAACAGATACGATCGAGGACACTTTGATTTCATTATTGGAAGAATGCAAACAGGAACATATCCAAATACTGGATATTAAGGTGGATCGTGGCACACTGGAGCAGCATTTCATCGAAATGGCAAGGAGGGGTTTGGAATGACTGGGTTTTTATATAGCCTAACATTACAGTGGAAATTGGACATACGAAGTAAGTCTCTCTTGGTTACTTACTATATTGTACCGCTTATTTTCTTTCTTCTCATGGGTGGTATTTTTACTTCCGTTATGCCTGAAATGGATAGCACACTTATACAGTCAATGATTGTCATGAGTGTTTCAATGGGAGCCTTTCTCGGTTTACCGCCTTCCTTGATTGAAACATACGGAAGCGACATAAAAAAGATTTATAAAGCAAATGGTGTGCCTATTCATTTAGGATTGGTGACAATGGTTCTCTCTGCCTTTCTTCATTTGATGATTACCTGCATGGTGATCCTACTACTTGCTCCAATTTTATTTAAAGCAAGTCTACCGACTCAACTTCCCTTATTCTTTCTCGCACTGGGCAACTACATTTTCGTATCGTTGAGTATCGGAAGTATACTGGGCCTTACTGTTAATAATCAAGCAAAGCTGACCATGATAGCGCAACTTGTATTTTTACCCTCAATTATGCTCTCAGGAATCATGTTTCCTAGCAACTTACTACCTGATTTTCTTCAAGCAATCGGGCGTCTTTTCCCCGCTTCTTGGGGATACCGCTTGATGCTAGATCATGGTTTTGGTCTTGAAAATCTTTGGTATCTGATTCTTGTATCTTTTATTGCAGTAATATCATGTATTCTCCTGTTGAATAAACAAATCTAACTAGGTGTCTGAATAATTCCATGGCAACATTAACTTTTAAGCAAAAGCGACGAGATTGTTTCTTATCTCGTCGCTTTGCTGTTTTTGATTGTCTTTATCTAATCTCTGTTATGTTATTGGAACTTCTTGCTCCCATCGGCTAAGCACATCTTTTAAAGGCTCATCTAAATAGGTATAGGCTTTATCCTTAATCCAATCAGGGATACCATATGCGGCCTCTGCTATACTCCCGGTGATGGCAGCAAGAGTGTCACTATCTCCGCCGAGAGAAATGGCATTTCGAATAGCATCTTCAAAATCAGTACTTTCAAGAAAGGCAATGATGGCCTGAGGTACCGTATCCTGGCAAGTTTCATTGAAACGATAAGTAGGACGAATTTCATCTAGTGTTTGAGAAAGATTATATCCATACTCTTGCTCTATGTATTCCTTGATGAGTCTCTTGCACTTTGTAGGGTTATCGTTGATCGGTTTTCCATAGTCACCACTGTAACCTCCAAAGTAATAACGACACATAAAGATAGCATCAGACGTCGCCATAGCTCCCTTGACCCCCTCTGGATGGTTATGAGTCACCTCTGCAGAAAGTCGTGCAAGAGTTCTTCTGGACGGCCAGGCTCCCGTTCGTGCACAAAAACTACAATCCATGGTCCAGGCACATGGAGAAACACGCATTGCTGAGCCATTGCCAAAGCTATTATAAGGTTCTCGATCGTCGCCATCAACCCAATTCCCAAATCTTGCACCGTAACCTGCATCGGGATACATCCTACCATATTTTTCATGGCATCAATAAAGTCATCCTTCTGACCACCGTTCATGATGGCTTCAGCAACAGCACAGGTCATAACCGTATCGTCCGTGAAAAAACAATCCTCACGAAATAATGAAAAGTCTTTCGTTTTAATATTGCTCCATTCGTAAACAGAACCTACAATGTCTCCTACTATTGCCCCTAGCATAAGATTCCTCCTTACAGCATATCAAATTTTCAATGGGTCACTATTTAAAAACGGCTCAACCAAATCAATCCATTCTTGAGGTAGATAAGCTGATAAATAGCCATGGTTATAGCCCTTTGCTTCATAAAGGATCGTGTTAGGATGTAGCTGCTGAAATAATTTCGCTGATTCTTTCACACAGTTCAATTCTTTTTCACCGTAGATATACAGAACCTGGGCCTTGCTAGCAGAAATCGTATCCTTGAGCTTGTAACGCCCCATATAAGTTTTGTAAATGGTCACCAATGTTTTGATAGGTGTCCTTGGCAGATCCTCTAAATAATAAGCTTTTATTTCCTCTGGATAAGCCAGTTTAGGATAGAGTTTGTTCATCATGCTTAATTGAAGTTTGCAAGAGAATTTACTGAACATCAGTTTACCAAATAGTGATACTAGAAAGATGCTGATTTTAGCTAACCTTGGTTGAGGAATACAGAGGCTTCCGTCTATGATGGCCTTCTCAGCAATTTCGCTGTCTAAGGACAAAAGCTCCATAGCAATTTGACCTCCAAGCGAAACACCACCAATCGCAAACAACTTCCCGCCACAGTGTTCTTTGATATAGTCTAGGATCTCCAAAGCAGAATCTTCCGTAGAAACATAATCAAGTTGATATTCTTCGCCGTGGCCATTCAAAGTAGGTAAAATAACACGGTATTCTTCTGATAAGATCCGTGCTTGGCGAAGATAATTCCACCAAGAACTGCCACCGCCATGTATCAGCAAGATAGGAGGCAAATTCTTATCACCAAATTCATGGAATTTCATGTTTAAACTCCTTACTGTGGGATTTTCACTAGATACATCCATATTAAATCATTTTTGAACAAGCAGTGATACTGCCTCAACATGTGATGCTAGCAAACATCTATATTATCGAACGAAAAAGTGACTAGTATGGCTTTGTTATTATATGATTGAACGAATTTATCACTTTAAGAAATGTAAAAACCTACCGATAAGTCTTCATCAGATTCATGTGGTTTCCAAGCTACATTAAAACCGTAGCTATAGCTCCAATCTGGATGCCAGTCCTTATAATATGGGACACGACTGTATTTGCCAAGTGTCACTTCATCCTCCTCTGATGATTCCTGACAGGTTATCCCAAACTGGATACCATCAAGTTCCCAGTAATTTCCCCAAACATATTCATAAGAAATGACATCAACCCAGCGGGAAGCGTCAATCTCAAAGTCGGTACATAACTTTAACGATTGGAAAGTACTATAGTGCATATTGTAAGGTTTGATATGTATAGCGCAGTCAACGTGATACTTTCATAATTGGTATTCAATAGGATAACCTTCATTGGAATGGGAACGCCATTCAGTTCCAACCACCAGTATCCAAGTTTATTGTGCAAAATATCAAAATATTCGTCTGTTGCTACTGATTTAGAAAAATCATTTATTTGCAAACATCGACCTGACCTTAATAATTCAGCTGCAATCTCTCTTGCTTTCCCTTTATCAAAATCAGAGTAACGCTTAATCACACGCTTTAACTTGTCAATTGGATATGAGATGTCTTTTTGCGAAGCCTGATATATCTTCACAACATGAGCAATCTTTTCAACGTCGTTGATTCCAACAGGTACAACCACAAAATGGTCTTCCCTGATTGATTCATCCTCACAAATATAGATGTATTCCTCACCAAACTCTGAAAAAGTGACTGATGCAACTCTGTAAACTATATCTGATGAATTTGAATCAGTTTCTTGATCAGATAGCTCCTTCTCTTTACTATCTAAATCTATCCACTTATAGAAAGTATAACGATTTGGATTCTCATCCTCACCGAATACCATCAAGCTATGACAATTTGGACATTGCCAAGCATAGTACGAAGCATCAGTAATATCATAATAATCAATCTTATTATTTTCATCTGCGGTATCCGTTATCTCTTCCCATAACTCATCCGAGAATACCGAAAAAGCATTCGGGTCTGGAGCAGCATGGTCATTCATTGGATATCCGCATTGACAAGTCCACTTACCCATAATATAACTCCTACAGCTAGTAACCAATCTTACCGTTTATCGTTTTAGCATATTATACCACGAAACAACACAAAAAACTGCAACCTTTCGATTGCAGTTTCCTACAAGTCAACTTCTCTTCCTTCAAGGAAAGTTACAGGAATCTGCCCACTTCCTGAGATTGTGATGTTGTCGAGAAATTGGCACATGATATTCCTGTCAAAATAACTACTCAACTTGACCAAAATCCTATCCAGTTTACCATCTCTACAATCCTATATCAGTCGGTAAAAGGCATCACCACACTATGCAGTTCTCTGTTACCGTATCGTTTCGTCTGTTTCCCTCCTCATTCTATGAGACCTATACCCCATGATACCTTCTCGACCTTCGGTTTCACCTTGTCGCATGGGCGGATCATCTTTCTTTTCTAGGAAATCAAGGAAATAAGGCGACTTGGCTGAGATATGGTTAATCATGAAATCAAACATGAGATAGTAGTCTTGACTGAGTGCCTCAATATCGCTCCAATCTCCAAAACCCTCATCAACCTTGGTATAGTCCACGGGTGCAAACCCGCGGTCGCCTGACGATGGAAAGAAGGGAAGAATGTGGACACCACCGACCACATCTTTCAAAGGGCCTTCTAAGACCTGCTTCAAGTCTTTCAGATTTTTTCCAAGACTGTCTGAATAGGTAATTAACATTGCTTAATTTTTACTTTCATAACTTGCTCTATTTACCTTCCTCAAAGCGTTTATAGACTGCTATAAATTCCTCAGCAATCGTTCGAAAACCTTCTGCACTCAATAACTGATCCTCAGCGTGCATCAGAATTAGACCTGTTTGGTTTAATTCCCCATTCATTTCTTTTGTCAAAAGTGAGTGGTGAGCATTGTGTCCCTGTACAAATGCTTCTTCGCCTTGTTTAATTCTATCTTTAGCCTGCTCAAATTCACCCTGCTTAGCCAATTGAATAGCATCGATGTACATAGATTTTGCTGTTCCTACATAGGTGATAATTTGAAAACACACTTCGAGTACTTTTTCGTCCATTTTAATGCCTCTCTTACCAATCTTCGTCTTCTAAATCGCTTGTTTCTTGTATTTCAGCTTGTAAAGCTTGTTTATCCATCTGTTTAATAAACGGATAATAAACAAAGAAAGACATAACCAAAATAAGTGTTTGCAACAAGGCTGTTTTCCAACCACCGATGATAAATCCTGAAATAATTGGAGGACAAGTCCACGGAACTTGAACGGCACCATACATAGGTGTCAGTCCAAAATAAATCGCTGAATACTGGATGATACAAGATAAAATAGGCGTTAATATAAAGGGAATTGCTAAAACTGGATTCATTACAATCGGCAAACCAAAGAGCACCGGCTCATTGATATTAAAGATGGCTGGAACCATTTCAAGACGTCCAAGAATTTTTAGTTGTTTTGATTTTGCAAATGCAACCATGTAAACTACCAAACCAATCGTAATCCCGGCACCTGTAACATTGATAAATTGATCAAAAAATTGAATCGTCACAATATGACCACCATTGGCTAGATTTAATTCAAGGCCCTTATCTAAAATGGCTTGGTTTTCCAAAGCATTCGCCTGTAGCAAGCCACTCATGATGCCACCAACTACAGTTGAGCCGTGCACCCCAAACATCCATAAGAATGGTACAAGGAAACACATAAGCACCGCACCAAACAATGAGTCAGTCAAGCCTTGCATTGGTGTTTGAATAAGATTATAAATCACTTCAATCGTTGTGACCTTAAACAATTGTTCAACAAGTCCGACAAAGATCGTTGCCGCTGTGATGATAACAGTAGCAGGAATCAAGGCTGAAAATGCGTTGGCTACACCAGTTGGTACGCCATCTGGCATTTTGATTTTGATATTTTTCTTCAAAAACCAAGAATAGCTTGCTCCTACAATCAAACCAACGATAATGGCACCAATCATCCCTTTCCCGGAAGTCCAATCCTTCAGAATAATGTTACCAACTACATCCCCATTTTTAGAAATCAAACTGGAGGGCTGGATTAGCAAGAAAACTGCTAAGGCAATGACACCTGCCCCAAGCGGCTCCTGTTTTTCTAGCTTAGCATAGGTATACGCAATCCCAATGACTGTTACAATCGCACTGATATTAAAGGTCGCACCAATTGCTTGATTGAGAACAGGGGTAATACCACTAGTTTCTAACATCGTTGCTAGAGCTGGAACTGGAAAATTGGCCAAGATAAGAAAGATGGAGCCAACAATCAACAATGGCATAGAGAAAACAATACCATCTTTTATCGCTGTTACACCTTTGGTATTGACAAAGGCCATCATCCGATCAACAAACTTTTTAATTAGTTTATCCTTCATCATCTTCTCCTTATTTTTTCATCATGTAAGCTTGTTTAAGAACTGCCATACCGTTTACAGTGCCATAATCAGCCATTGCAATCACTTCTACAGGAACATTGTGAGAAGCACAAATTTCTTTTTGCTTTTTTTCAAGTTGGAAACCAACCTGTGGGCCTAATAGAGCCACATCAATATCTCCAACTCTTTGTTCCAATTCACTGATGGAATAAGCTGCAATTGTTGCATCTTTCCCTTTTTTCTGAGCCGCTTCTTTCATACGCTCAACCAAAATACTTGTTGACATACCTGCTGCACAAAACAATCCAATATTCATTTTAATTACTCCTTATAATTCGTTTCCATTTGATGTAATCACTTTTTTTGATACCATGTAAAGGAATCTTTCTTCATTCGTTGCAAAGTTCCTTCGCCATTATTATTCTTATCGACATAGATAAAGCCATAACGCTTCTCCATTTCACCTGTACCAGCACTAACAATATCGATACAGCCCCAAGGGGTATAACCAATGACATTTACGCCATCTTCTTCAATCGCTAACATCATTTGTTCAATGTGTTGTTTGAGGTAATCAATGCGGTAAGAATCATGGATTCCATCAGGCTCTACCTTATCATAAGCACCGAATCCATTTTTCAACTATAAAAAAAGCGGACAGTGATAGCGATCGTATAAAAGATTTAAGCTATAGCGTAATCCCTCAGGGTCAATCTGCCAACCCCAATCGCTTGATTCAATATAGGGATTTTTTTCTTAGTATAAACATCTTTGAAAAAGCTCTTCTGTTTCCTCAGATGCTGTAGCAGTCACTGTATCACTCATATAGTAACTCAAGCCAATATAATCTACACAACCTTCTTTTTAGAGTTTCTAGATCTTCTGGTAAAATATCCAGTTTGATATTATTTTTTTCGACAAAAAGGCCTCGATATAGTAAGGACGCTCTCCAAAAAAACATGAAGATCTCCATAGTGAAATAAACGATGCTCCATTGCCTTCTGGCTAGCAAGTATATCTTTTGTATCACATGTATTCGGGTAAAAATGGTACCATTGCCAGCATACAACCAATTTTTGAAATTTTTTTATTGATTTTTCCGACCCAATTGAACAACTTTTGCAGAAGCCACTGACTGATAATGGATAACCTGCTGTAGTACCTCAACTGGATTTTTTCATCTTCTTGATAAATGACACCAGAATTAGTCCATGAGCACCAAGGAACATTAATTGCACCTTGATTATTGATCTCGTTAAAGGTCATCCAATACTTAACTTTGTCCTTATATCGTTCCATGACGACTTCCGCAAAACGAACAAAGAAATCAATCAACTTGCGATTACGCCAAGCACCATACTTAGTAACTAGATGATAGGGCATTTCAAAGTGACTGAGTGTGATGACCGGTTCAATTTGATGAGCTAGCAGCTGATCAAATAAATCATCATAAAATTTCAACCCTTCTTCGTTAGGTTCTTCTTCATCTCCATTTGGGAAGATACGAGTCCAGGCAATCGAAGTTCGAAAACACTTAAATCCCATCTCAGCGAATAATTGTATATCGTCCTTATAGGTTCTGTAAAAATCTATTGCATCATGATTCGGATAATATTCGTCAGGTAAGACGCCATCAGTAATCTGTCGAGAGTGGCTAGCACTTCCAACCGTCATCACATCGGCTATCGAAATGCCTTTTCCACCTTTATCATACCCTCCTTCAATTTGGTGAGCAGCAACTGCCCCACCCCATAAAAAGCCTTCTGGTATTTTTGCCATTTTACCTATCCTTTCTGTATTTTGTACTAGCGCTATGAACAAGTCTATTTTATAACATACTGTACCCTGCTGACAATAGATATTGAGATAGAAAAATATATGTACAGTCGAACAATATTTGTTACATAAAAAAACAAGAGTTTTCACTCCTATTTTTTTAAATAAACTTGGTAACGTAAGGATTCTAAAAAAATAGACAACTGGAATCTGAGTGGTCAAATTAGTGGAACGTAGCGAGGAATCTGCGTAGGCAACTGGCATAAAGTAGGATAAATTTATATCCGATAGCTGTGATAAAGTGGAAATATCTGTATTTGTCAGACTAACAATCTTAGCATTTCTTTCTTTGAATCCCTGTACCAGAGTTAGAACTTCTTCTGTCTCACCGCTGACACTTAGAGCAATAACCAAAACATCCTCCAAATTAGAATGATGCAATTTCAGAGAATAAAATGGGTTAGTAATAGCAAAAGCTAAGAATACCGATTCCAGAAAAAAGATATGAGCCATATTCTGCCAAACTTAGACTAGTACCCACCCCTAAAAAGATAACTTGTTTGGCTTGAACGATCAAGTCTGCTATCTCTGATAGTTGTTTTTTTAAAGCTTCATCTTGGACACTAGTCTGTAAAAAAATTGTATTGCTGGAATATCAATAGGAAAGTAGTGACGATGTTTATTTTCCTTATCTTCCGACCTTGACAAGGCATATTTTAAATCATTGTAGCTATCAAATCCCATCTTTTTTTCGCAAAAACGAATGATGGTTGTTGTCGATAGATTTATAGATGTCGATAGCTCTCTGATAGTCATCGTAGCAACTTTATCTCTATGTTGCAATATAAAATTATACACGCTTAATTCACTATTATTTAGCCCTTTTTGCTTTATGATAATCAAATAAATTCATAGACACCCTTATGCTTTTTGTAGTATATAGTTGTTTCATTAACATTTCAATAATGAGAATAACAGGTACCTGCGTCGTAATATTAAACCCATTTAAAAAAATAATTGAGGAACATGATAGGTTATGGAGCAATCAGATAGCCTTGACAATGTTGATTCCAATGTATTTGTGATGGCAATAACTGGACAACCTTTTTTTCCTTTAATTTTTTTGTACAATTTTTCAATGTTTGAGAAGTCTCACCAGATTCGGATAAGGCAATGACACAAGTTTTTTTCCATACTGTTTTTGTAGCACTGGTTGCCAAGGATCTTCAATACACATACTAAATTTGCCAATATTTGAAAAAAATAGCGCGCTCCATATCGACCTAAAGTTCCAGAGGAACCAATTCCGACAAAAAAACAATCTGTTCAACGTTCTTTAAGATTGCCACAGCCTCCATAATCAGCTGCAAAAAAGTATCTTGCTCAGTATAATCAATGAATAGCTTCAAAGAATTATTGTCTTGATTGTTTAAAATAATTTGCTCATTTTTTAAATATTCTTTATAAGCAATCTTAAAATGGCTATATCCATCAAATCCTAGATGCTTGCAAAATCGTTGTACGGTTCCAACTGATACATGTGCAAGTTGGGCCAATTCCTTGATTGTCATAGAGGATATATTTTCATTTTCTAAAATAGTTGTATAAATAGCATTTTCTAAGTCGTTAAAACTTGCTACAACCTCATAACTAAACATATAATCCCTTTTTCTATCTCTATTGATTTGCTTACAATGTAACAAAAAACTAATAACCAAAGTGTTCTACACTAAAATAATGGAGAGCATAATGGCTATAAAACCAAGTCAGCATTAAAATCTATTAGAAAACCAGACGAATCAGATTTGTCTAACGAGACATGGTTAAGAGAAAATACTTTAAAACAGTATTGCCTTATGTTCTAGATTATATCATATTTTTTTGAGCATACTTTGAGTATTGTTAGTTTATTGACTTAAAAAGAAACATAACAAGAGCTTATCTCTATTAAATTGTCTCAATTTCAATCGTCCATTCTGGAGATATGTAAGGTGGGGACGTTTCTATTCC